>Ga0335069_10001205_pt1 | contig 41900 bp, 34 predicted proteins | sample Lox_Sample_11_FD_206714 | JGI IMG/M metagenome (GOLD analysis project Ga0335069, IMG submission 206714) | Soil microbial communities from Loxahatchee National Wildlife Refuge, Florida, United States - Lox_Sample_1.1 | ecosystem: Environmental > Terrestrial > Soil > Wetlands | place: USA...
GCTGTATCGCTGGGCTCGGAGTGCGCAACTTTGTGCAACTGCGCCGATTCTTGCATACGCTGCTCCAATTGGCGTCTCCAATCGAGTTCGTCGACAAAGCGGCGGGAGTCGCGCCAGCCGGGCTCGACCTTAACATAGAGTTCGAGGAAGACTTTTGTGCCCAGCATTCGCTCGATTTGCAGGCGGGCCGCGGTGCCGATATTCTTCAACATCTGTCCGCCCTTGCCGACGAGAATGCCCTTTTGTCCTTGCCGTTCGCAGTAGATGGTGGCGGCAATGCGCGTCAGTTTCTTGCCTTCTTCGAAGTCGTCGACGATTACGGTGGTTGAGTAGGGGATCTCTTCGGACGTGTTCAGCAGCACCTGCTCCCGAACGGACTCTGCGGCCATGAATCGGGCAGGCTGGTCAGTAACTTCATCCTCGGGAAAGTACTGCGGCCCGGCGGGCAGAGCGGCGATGATCTGCTGCAGGAGGACGTCGAGCCCCTTGCGCTTGAGGGCGGACACGGGGATGACTTCGGCGAAGTCATAGTGCTTGCGATATTCGTCAATGAGGGGCAACAGGCGCGACTTCTCGCGGATGAGGTCGACCTTATTAAGGATCAGGAACGTTCGGGTCTCCGACTGCTTGACGAGGTCGAGAGCAAATTGATCGCGGGCGTCTGGCTTGTGGATCACGTCCATAATCAACAGAACGAGGTCGCATCCTTCCAGGGCTTCGCGAACCTCGACCATCATCTTGCGGCCAAGGGAAGAGTCGGGCTTGTGCACTCCAGGAGTGTCGATGAGTACGATCTGGCCACCGTTCTTGCCGTGGGTTTTGGGCACGTGCACCACGCCCTGAATACGATTGCGCGTGGTTTGCGGCTTGGGGGAAATGATGGCGAGCTTTTCGCCGACAAGGGCGTTCAGCAAGGTGGACTTGCCCGCGTTCGGGCGGCCGAGAATGCAGACGAAACCGGATCGGAATGGCATGGTTAGGTTGTGCTTCGATCTAGGTGGAGCTATGAGCGGTCATTTTGGTGCCGTGGCCTCATTGTGCTTCTCAAATCAACTTTAACTGGCGCGGTTGTACGGCGGTGATGCGCACGCGTTCTACTTTCCGATCGGTGGAGTCGAGGACCTCGAAGCGCAGACCATCCTCTTCGACTGTCTCTCCCTTCTGGGGAATGCGTCCGGCAAGTTCTGTAACCAGACCCGCGATGGTGGCCGAGTCCTTGCCTTCCGGCTTGGTTCCAAAGAGTTCGTCCAGGCGATCGACATCCATTCCACCAGAAACGATGAAGGAGCGTTCGCCTTCCCGCACGATTTCCGGCTTATCGTGATCGTCGCGGATTTCGCCCACGATTTCTTCGACAAGGTCTTCGATGGTAACCAGGCCGGCCACTCCGCCGTATTCGTCGACCACGATTGCCATCCGGACATTCTGTTTCTGCATTTCACGGAGCAGGTCGCTTCCGAGCTTGCTCTCGGGAACGAAATAGACGTCACGGCGCATCAAGGTATCGAGCATGCGCACATGTGCCTCGCTGTCAGGCACCTGCAGGACATCTTGCGTGTACACGATGCCCTTTATGTTGTGAATGCTGTTTTCGTAAACCGGAACTCGCGAATAGTGCTTGGCGCGAAGCATCTCGATGAACTGCTCAACGGTCGTGGTGGTCGGGACGGCAAACATGGCGGGCCGCGGCTTCATGGCTTCGCGCACGGTCTTACCGCTGAATTCCACGACTGATTGGATCAGGTCGCGGTCGCCTTCCTGGATAATTCCTTCTTCCTGTCCGGCTTCGATCAGGGCATCGACGGCTTCGGCGGAAGTTTCCGGCTGTTCATTGACGCCTTGCTTTGTCAGTGAAGCAACCGACTGCAGGAATCCGAGGGCGATGGTTACGGGCAGGAGCAGATAGACAAGCATCCGCAGCACAAAGGTCCAGTGTGTGAGCCACTCGCCTTTCGTTCTCGAAAAGAAGAGGAAAGGAAGAAAACGGTTGCACAGGACAACGATGAGAACCAGGCTTATGGTTGCCTGCAGGACCTCATAAATGTTCCAGGGCTGCTCGCCGAATAGCATGAAGCCGATCACGAGAGCGATGGCTGCCATGGTGAGTTGGGTCAGCACGGCCATGGAGAGCGATACGCGGGCGCGACTCGCCTTCAGCGCCGGTTCCACGCGCTGTTCAAAGGTATCGATGTTGTCCTGGAATTCGCGGGAAAGAAACTTGCCGATTTCCTGATATACGCGATCAACGTAGGAAACGAGCGTGAGCAATCCAACGAGAAGCAGCAGAACGGCGGCGAGCACCAGGTTCATGCCGACCCCTTGGGCTTCTTAGGCTTGCGTGGAGTCGAGGGACGGGCCGAATCACCGACGGCCGAGGTTCGCTCGATGAGTCCGGTGGGAAGCCGCAGCAAGCGACGCAGTTTCTCTTCCTTGCGCGCCATCTCCCCATTATCGCGCTCGTGGTCGAAGCCTGCCAGATGGAGAATCCCGTGCAGCATGAGCGTCTTCAGTTCTGCGGCCGGTGACAAGCCCAGGGAGAGTGCATTCTGCAGCGCGATGTCGGCGGAAATTGCGATCTCGCCCACCAAATCGTGAGGCCCCTTGCCGGGGTGACCATTTGGCTGAGAGGGGAAAGATAGAACATCTGTTGGCTTATCTTTCTTACGAAATTCGCGGTTCAAGGTGCGCAAGGCGGAACTGCTCGTGACCAGGATGTTTACACGGCCGCGGAGACCGGCCGCCCTCCTGGCGCGCACGACAAAGCGCTCCAGAGATCTAGGTGTAACTCCATCGACCGGCTTTTGCAGGATAACCAAGTTTGATCTGACTCGCGTTTTTCTATGAATCCGGGCCTGAAATAAACAGGAGGGCCTTAAAGGCCCTCCCATGGCCATGATTCTACCGTCTGGTCTCAGGCGAAGGTGTCTTATCTTCAGCGGAGAATGTCGCCCTTTCAGCTGCCTGAGGCGGTTCCTGATTCTTCGGCTCCGCGATCAAGAGCATCTGTTGCTCCGCGACACGGGTTTTGTGTTCGTCATAAGCGCGGACGATGCGCTGCACCAGATGATGCCGCACGACGTCGCCTTCATCGAAGTGCACGAATGCCAAGCCATCCACGTTCTTGAGGACATCTATGGCTTCGAGCAACCCGCTGCGGCGGGCGTTGGGCAGGTCGATTTGTGTGACGTCACCGGTGATCACCGCTTTTGAGTTAAATCCCAGGCGCGTGACAAACATTTTCATCTGCTCGGACGTAGTGTTCTGGGCTTCGTCGAGGATAACGAACGAGTCGTTCAGCGTTCGTCCGCGCATGAAGGCAATGGGCGCGATTTCGATGACGTTCTTTTCCAGGTAGCGATCTACCTTTTCCGGGTCGAGCATGTCGTACAAAGCGTCGTAGAGGGGGCGCAGGTAGGGATCGATTTTGTCCTGCAACGTTCCGGGCAGGAATCCCAAACGTTCCCCGGCCTCTACGGCGGGGCGCGCCAGGATGATGCGATTCACTCTCTTCGCCAGCAGAGCCGAGATCGCCATGGCGACCGCCAGGTATGTCTTGCCAGTGCCTGCCGGCCCAATGCCGAACACCATGTCGTGTTTCTCGATGGCTTCCAGGTAGCGGCGCTGATTGCTGCTTTTCGGCTGTACGGTGCGGCGCCCGAAGGAGCGTTGGCGTCCAGCCTCAGCCAACCCGCGCAAGGTGGTGCTCGGGTCGGAAGTAAGAACGCGCAACATGTTATTCAAGTCGCCATTGTTGAAGGTGTGACCGGAACGATGCAAGCCTTCGTAATCGGCGAAGACCTGCTCGGCGCGGGCCACGTCTTTGGCTGCGCCTTCCAGTTCGATGGCATTCGAACGCAGGTTGATGGCGATGTTGAGGCCGTCTTCTAGCAGGCGGACGTTCTCGTCCCGGGTACCAAACAGAGTTTCGATATTAGGGCTGATCCCGATGCTCTTTTTCATGCTCGTTTGCTTGTCATTGTTCCGCTCCAGGAAGTCAGGACGCAGGCAGGCACAAGCTGCTGCTGGGCGTTCCACTTCACAATTAAAGCAGGATTTGGCTCAGAGACGGGATGGGTCGGAATACGGATGCCCAGAGGGCAAGTCACTACCATTACGTAAAGCGTACCCCGCCGTTAAACTGTGAGTCAATGGCGTCAAAACCTAGGCTCCCCGGGCATTTGCCCCGGGTAGGGTGGCGGGTACCGCACGGGTTCGGGCCCATTCCCGCAAAGCTTCGATTTCCTCAGCGCGGGTGGTGGAAAGAGGGACGGTCTGGGCCAGGGCATCGATCAGGGATTGGGTAGTTACACCTTTCTTCTCGGAGTAGGCGGCGTAGAGAGCACCTTGCACAGCGGCGTCGATCTCCGCACCCGAGTAGCCCTTGGCTGCGGCGGCCACTTGTTCCAGGTCGAAGTCGGCGGGTCTGCGCTTGCGCCGGGCGAGCTGAATGGAAAAAATCTGAAGCCTCTCTGCCTCGTTAGGAAGGTCGACGAAGAACAGTTCGTCGAAGCGGCCCTTGCGGATCAGTTCTGGCGGCAGCGCCGTCACGTTATTGCAGGTGGCGGCTACGAATACAGCGGACTTGCGATCCTGCATCCAGGACAGAAACGAGGCTAGCAAGCGGGAAGAAACGCCCGCGTCAGCGGATGCGGAGTCGGGGCCGCTTCCGGCGAAAACTTTTTCGAGCTCATCGATCCAGAGGACACAAGGCGCGAGGCCCTCGGCGATCTGGAATACCTTGCGGATTCGCTTTTCGGTCTCGCCGATGTACTTGTCGTAGACCGCCGAGGTATCGAATTTCACCAGCGGCAGTTTCCACTCCCCGGCAACAGCGCGGGCACAAAGCGATTTGCCGCAGCCTTGTACACCCAAAATAATCATGCCCCGTGGTGGCTCGAGGCCGAAGTCCTTGCCAGCATCTTCCCATGCGCCTTTACGCTGCTGAAGCCAGTGCTTCAGGTTGTCCAGGCCGCCAATGTTGGCCATGTTGTCTGAGGCTTCCACGAATTCGAGCATCCCCGAGTGGCGCAGGAGGCGCTTCTTGGCGTCGAGCACGTCAGTGACGGTCTCCGGACAAATCGCATACCGCGCGACTAATGCCTGGGACGTGGCTCGCTCCGCCTCTTCTTCGGTGAGACCACGGAGATTGGCCGCCATGGCGTCAACTCCGGCCGAGTCGAGTTGTTGCTTCAGCGTGTAGGTCTTCGAGAGACGGATGAAGGTCTCTTGAATGATTTCACGCAGGCGACCGCGATCGGGCAGAGGAAGGTCGAAATACTCGACCAGTTTCGATAGCTCCGCCGGGACCGCAATCTCGGGGGCGGTGATGACGACGGTGCGACGATTCGCGGAGAACTTCTGGCCGACATCGCGCAATCGCCGGACCACGACAGGATCATCCATGTGGCGGTGAAAGTCTTTGAGGATGAAGACAGCTTCCATCGTCATCGACTCCATATTGGCCAGTGCCTGGACTGGTTCGCGTGTGTTGTAGATCGATCCGGAGTTCGCGGCAGAGGTCGCTTCTGGTCCAATCGCGGAAATCACAGCGCGGGTCAGTCGTTCTGCTTCCCCGCTGCCCGGGCTGAGAACGCTTCGGGACTGTGCGATGCGGCTATTCTGATTCCAGGCTGTCGTCGGCAGATCAGGGTGCGAGGGTGGCGCGGGTCTCGGACTCTCGACTGGAAGGTTGGATCCGGAACGAACCAGACCATCGGCGATGCTCCACTCGAACGTGGACATTTTCAGGTCCGCACAGGCGGTGCGAACTATGCTCACGGCGCGCATCTCCTCGGACGTCTCCATCACCACGATTGGCGTTGAGGAGTTGATTAAGACCTTGAGGCGATCGAGTCCGGTGCTCATGCGTAAGCGCTTCGGTGGGTGCATGTGTTTGACCCATCGAGAGTTGCTCCCCTATAATAAGCATTCGGACCTACCCCGAATAACTCTCTAGACACACGAAGGTAACGAAGCAGACATGGCAAATCATCTTTCGGCGCTGAAACGCGCGCGCCAAACCGAACGTCGAACCACAAAGAACCGCGCCAATACCTCCAGCCTGCGCACCCAATTGCGCGATTTGCGTGAAACCATTGCCAAAGGCGATAAGGCGGCCGCCGAGCAGAGCTATCGCCAGACCGTTTCCGTTCTCGACAAGGCGATCCAGAAGGGTACGCTGCACGAGAATACGGCATCGCGCTACAAGTCACGGCTGGGCAAGCGCGTTACAGCGATGAAATAGTTAGCGGGCGAGGTTGCGATATGAGTTGAGCAGACCGTAAGCGGTCTGCTTTTCTTATTTGCGACATGTTCTGGCGTACGATTTACGGGATGACCCGCGCGTTGGCTAACCTGCTAGGCACAGTGGCGTTGCTGATCGACAGCCTGCTCTGGCTGTCGGTGCTCAAGGCGAGCGGGGCGGACCGTTTCGTCAACGGCGTATTCGGCACGCGGAACGAGTACAAAGTGGTGCTGGGGGCAGCGCTGGTGGGGAGCATTTTCTCGCTTGCGGCGTCGATACGCGGCTGCCGATACTGGCTTTTGGGATTGTGTTTCTCGGTAGGAACCTTGGGCTATTTTACTTACGCGCTTTCCCGCTAAGGCATCATAACGCTATTCCGAAGTGTTGCTGTAAGGCCGCAATTCGCTCCTGCTCGGAACCAAGGATCTTCTCTTCGCGGCCCCCGTTCTTGGTTACGATGAGCTTCATGTCCGCCACGGTGATCCGTCCATCCGGTGTGGCTCGACTACAAATGCGCTTCTGCGTGAACGACGACTCAGGCGAGGTCTGGTGATAGTGGCACATGGCGGAGAAGTCATGCAGATGACGAGGCTGGAGTGAGAAAGAGTACTGGGGTTTCCAGCTTCCGTCCTCTTCGGCCCTCTGCATGGAAATCCGATCACCGTCTTCGATAAGTCGGAACGTGCCAGCCGGATCGATCTGTGATGCGCCGAGTTTCAAAAGAAGCGGCTCGAGGAAGGAGTCGCCGAAACCAACGTCGGCCAGCCAGGCATCTTCAAGGTCGACGCGCAAAGCGAGGTGATCGAACTCCGGGCCTTCTCCGCCATTGGCTCTGGACACCCGTGCGGAGAGCAATGTGACATTGAAGCCCAATGCGCGCAGGAGAGCGGCGAACGTGCTGTTCAACTCATAGCAAAAGCCGCCGCGGCGCTTCTCCACAACTTTATGCAACAGAGCGTCTTCGTCCAGGACGATGGAACGGCCAAGGCTGATCTCAAGATTCTCGAAAGGCACGGTCAGCAGGTGGGCGCGATGCAGTTCACGAAGCGTCAGCGCGGTGGGGGTCAGGGGGCCGGAGTAGCTGATGCGTTTGAGATATGCAGTTACATCGACCATTTGCAATCAGCCACCTACTCAATCTTGTCATGTTTTTCGAGATTGTGCCGCGAACAGAGGATTTGAATATTCTTTGAATCCTTCGAAGAACCTCCCTGAGAATACGGGATGATGTGATCAAAGTGGAGATTGTCTTTAGTTCCACACTTGACACAACTGCCTCTGTCGCGTTTCCAAACTTCGAGCTTAACCGCGGATGGGATCACTCGGTCATGATCAAGATGTCGTATTGAAGCCGCCCCGGCGGAAACGTTTTGACTTACAATCTCAAGCCGAAACTTGAATACCTGTCGTTTTTCAGAGGTTTCTTGCCAAGCATCAGTCAGGCGAAAGAGACCGTTGTAGACCCAAATGCCGTCACGGATTTTTTCGAAAACTTGGACACGCTCCGCCTCTGCCCTCCTTAGTTTGTATCTTCTGACAGCTTCCAGAAAAAGCCCGTTCTGAGTAGGCTTGCCACTCGGCAGGAACTCCGGCTGATCGACTTCTTTCGGTTCGGGACCGCCCTTAGCCCGGGGTAGATCGTGGCCCTCGTAGATTATGACTCGGCCAGCTTCCTCAAACCGGTCCGCATAAGGTGCGCCCTGCCGAAGACTCATCAAGATAAGGCTCTCGTTTCCTTTCAATCGGTAATTCATTCCGCGTTGCAGGTTAACACCGAAATACCCGCACATCTCGAGATATGAGAGGACATCACCCTGAGTTAGCATTGTCTTCGTTCGGCGTGTTTGCGGGGACGAGAAATAAGTAGCAAGTGATTTCTAATTACACGGGCAATTGATCCTGCATCCAGCCGGGCGCTTCCAGCTTCGGTTCCGTCGTCAGGTCGAGGACGAGGCGTTCCAGCACCATTCGTTTGCTAACGGGATTTGAGCGCAAGGCCAAGTCTGATTTGGCTACCAGCCGGATCGCACGAGTCAACTCGCGGCGATTCTTGTATCGCCGCGCCTGCCTGATGATGTCGTCGGCCGCGAACGGCGGCACGCGGAATCCCTGCCATAAGGCGGCCCACAGCATGCGCTGATCGCGGACATTGCGCTCAAGGATGACCAGCATCTGGCGGAATGTTTTCGCCAGCATATAGACGTGCCCGATAGCTGCCTCTTCGCCTTCACCGGCGGTCAGGATTGCGTCCAGAACTTCGAGCGCACGAACCCGATCCTTGCTGGAGATCGCATCGGTCAGTTCGTACAACGAGCGCTGTTTGGCGGCGAGGACCATGGTCTCGACGTCACCCAGCGTGATGAGTTTCTTGGCGCCAACGTACAGGATCAGCTTCTCCAATTCGTTGGAAATCATCATCATGTCGCCGCCGAGTGCGTCGACCAGTTCGCGGGCACCGTCGGGCTCAATCTTTACGTCCCTGCTGGCGCCGTACTCGGAGATCCAGCGAACGGCCTCGCCTTCCTCCACCCGGGCCAGTTCCACGATTCCGCAGTACGGTCCCATCTCTTCGCGGATGCGCTGGTAGCGTTCCTTATCCTGCATCTCCATTTTGCGAACGTCGGCGGGGATGCTGATGTGATCGGCCACGAACACGAGCAGTGCATCGGGATTCGGATTCTTGCAATAGTCCTCAATGGCAGCGAGTTTCTCTTCGTTCGATCCGCGGCCGAACAGGTTCTTCACGCCACGGACGAAGAAGACCTGGAAGGGCGCCATGAGCGACGGCGTTCGGGCGCGGTCCAGCACCTCGGCCAAGTCGTTTTCAGAAAGATCGAATTCGAAGACGCTAAAGTCGCGCAATTCGGCAGGAACGAGGTGTTCGAGGATGGCGTCGCGAAAGCGCTTACGGAAGAAGGCTTCGTCGCCGACAAACACATACGCCGGCCGGAGCATTCGAGATTCCAGCTCGGTGACGAAACGTTCGGCTTGGGCGAAGGCGCGCAATTTAGTTCTGAGTCGCGAGTTCCGGGTCGCGGGTCATGCATGTAAGCCGCTACTCCGAAAGGGGCAGCGACCATCGACCGACTGCTTCCAGCACTCTAACATCAGAATCCTTCCAAGATGTTAGAAACCAGGGTACGGGCGAAATCCTGCGACAGGCGCCGGAAGGCCGGTGAATCTTCTTCGAAGAAGCTGGCCAGGTCCTGCGAGACTTCGTACTGTTCTCGGAACAGATACGACGGATTCTGATAGAGAACTTTGCCCTGACGATCTGAGAGCGTCACGCGCATGCTAACGACGACCAGGATGCTGGCGGCGCGGCCGGTGGGAGTGTCGTAAGCGAGAGGCGAGGCGGTGGTCGAAAGCACCGTGCCTTGCAGAGTTGCATCGGCAGTGTCGGTGGAATCGTTGCTCACACGATAACGCGTTCTTGTCGTCAATTCGCGCACCACAGACGAGGTCAGCGCCTGCTCGATACGGTATGTGGCGGTTTCGTTCTTGAATGTCGGGACAGAGATAGTCCGAACGCTTTCAGGGAGTTGGCTGGAGCGTCCTGCGGTGTGGTAACCGCATCCGGCACAGTAAAGCAGGAGTAGCACGATCGCCCCGCGCGGGCATGATTTCATTGAATCTTCCCCGTCGGACGGGTTGCAGCCAGGTTCTCGGCGCATTCGACGGCGGTGAGAGCGGAAATGCGGAGGTTGTCGGAGGCGGCCCACAGCCACACTGCATTGGGCTGAGTTGAATCACTCTTGGCCGAGACGAGGATGTTCGCTTGACCCGCCGAACTGACATTGCTGGGCCAGTCCTCGCCGGATGCGGCGACGGTCACGTGATCACCGGCAACGGCTTGTCCGACGGCCTCTGCGCCCGGCGAACTTTCGAATTCCAGAAACAACGAAACTGCGTGCCCGTGGAAGATCGGCGCTTGCAAGAGCATGAGAGCGGGTTGCAGGGCCTCGGCGCCTGCAATCTTCCGGTACTGGCGAAGAATGCGGTTTTCGACCGAGTCCAGAGCGGGATCGGACTTTGACCCGTAGCGGGCGAGCATATTGAAAGCCACCTGCGCATCGTAGACTTCCCTGGGTAGCGGCTGAAAGGAGAGCAGGTTGACCGTTTGCTGGTGCAGCTCGTCCATACCGCGTTGGCCGTGCTCCGAGGCCGGCTCGAAGACATTCGCTACAGCGCGTCGGATGGAACCAGCCTTTGCCGCACGGAGAAGAAGAAGCGATAGCGTGATCGCCACGGGATGCGCGGTGATGCATGGTCCCGGCTGAAGTTCGGGGCGGGCGACTTGTCCGCGTTCGCGTTCCACCCACAGAGAGCGGACGCTGGCGCCGACTTCATCTTCCAAGGCTCCGGAAAGGTCGATGATGGTGCTGCCGGAATCGCGCACGCGTTTCCAGTTTTTGCGGGTGCAATCGGGATCGGAAGCAAAAAACGTGAAGTCGACGTTTTCGAACTGCTCGGCGCGAACGCTCTGGATAAAGCTGATCTCATCGCCCATGGCCTCGAGTTGCCCCAAGGCTTCATCGTCGTCGAGCAGACGGACGTCCACAGCCGGGAAGTTCCGCTCGTTGAGCATTTCGGCGACTTCCTTGCCCCGAAGCGATGCGGCTCCCACGATGGCGGCTCGATAAAGGTTGGGCCGGGCTACGGCGTGCGATCCGGATGCCGATTTGGCCTGCTCACTCATGAAGTCTGCGAAGCCTCCTGATACGGTGGCGGTGGTGGATCGGAGCGGCGGCGGAAGATCCACTGCAGCCGCCAGAAAACGCCGGAAACCATATAAAGCAGAGCAATGGCAAACAGTACATATCGGGAAAACACTACGATCAGGTACACAAGGCCCGCCAGGATCACGATCAGGCGAAAGGGATGACGGGACTTCAGGTCGATATCTTTGCCGCTGTAGAAACGCCAGGTACTGACCATCAAGTAGCCGACCGTGGCGACCATGGCGATCCATGTGAGGGCCGTGTACCAGGAGACCAGGGGATCGCCTTTTGCAAAGTGAACGACGGCGGCGATGACGCCCGCTCCTGCAGGAATCGGCATACCCACGAAATATTTCTTTCCGGGGCGTCCTGGGTTGGAAGGCTCGGGGTTGCTTGTGATGTTGAATCGCGCCAGGCGGCTGGCGCCTGCGACCAGAAACAAGAAGCTGGCGATTGCGCCAAGCTGGGTGAGCTTGATATGCCACTCGGTGAGTAACACTGGCGGCATCAGGTGGAAGCCCCAGGTCCAGGCGAGCATTGCCGGGGCAACCCCGAAGGTGATCGCGTCGGCCAGCGAATCCAGTTCCTTGCCGAAATCACTGCTGGTCCCTGTCATGCGGGCAATGCGGCCATCGAGACCATCGAACAGGACTGCGAATCCAATGGCCTTGGCAGCGTTATCGAGGTGCCAGTACTCGGCGACACTGGCGTGCAGAGTTTCGAGGATCGCGTAATATCCCAGCGCCATGTTCGCCGTGGTAAACAGCGAAGGGATGATGTACATACCCTTGCTTAGACGGCGCCGCGGTTTGGTAGGAGTTTGATCCATCAGCGGGACGACCTTTCGGTGGCGTTTCCCGCAGCGGCGAGGGCGCCCTGGACTTGAGTGAATGCCAGTACGGAGGCTCCACCCTGGACGCGATCTCCGATCTTAACGTTGGTGCGGGCAGATCCTGGCACGATGACATCGACGCGAGAACCGAATTTAATCAGGCCTACCCGTTGGCCCCGCTGGAGATGATCTCCTGTTTTCGGAGTGAATACGATGCGGCGGGCAAGCAATCCGGCGATCTGCTTGAAGACAACGCGCTGGCCATCATCGCCCTCAACTGTGACGATGTTCTGCTCGTTCAGTTCGGCGCAGTTGGGAGTTCGGGCATCAAGAAACTTGCCACGCTGATACTGAACGTCCCGAACTACGCCCGAAATAGGCGAGCGGTTGACGTGCACATCGAAAACACTGAGAAAGATGCTGATGCGGGTTTGCTGCTGGCCATTTTGCTGGATTGCGCTGACATCGGTGACTTTGCCGTCTCCGGGAGATACCACGGCGCCGGGATCTTGAGGGATTGCGCGTTGGGGATCACGAAAAAACCAGAGGAAAAATGCAGCGAGCAGAAACGGGATGATGGCCCATGCCGGCGCAGTGAACCAACCGAGCAATAAGCCGGCGGCAATGAATGCAATCGCGTAGAAGTAGCCGTCACGAACCATGGGGAGTCTTCAATTATAGATGCATCCGCTGATTCGCGGACGCACCTGGGAAAACTACCGAAGACGCTGTAAGTATAAATAAAAAAAGGCGCTTGAACGCGCCCTTTGGCAGAAACATTGCTCCCTCAGCGGCTGCAGCCGTATGAGATAGCCAGGGATTAAGCTACGTTGACACCGTACTGCTGCCGGAACTCGCGCTCAATCGACTCCATTTGGTCTTTGAGGCGGAGCTTCAACTTTTTCAGACGGACTTCCTCGAGCTTCTCGTCTTCGCTGAGGTAACGTTTTTGGGTAAGTGAATCGAGACGTTGCGAGTACTGCGAGTGCTCCTGAGCCAGTCTGCGGAATTCCTCGTGATTGGTCAGGAGTTGGTCTCTCGAAGTCAGCATCCAGCAGACCTCCAACCGGGATATATGGGGTCAGGCTAGCACAGGGTCATTAGCGGTTCAATGCCAAAAAGTGGTGCAATCCGGGGCATAAACCGATTTAGCGGAGGTGGAGTCGATACAGGATGGCATCTTCCAATGCATTCTGGTAGTAGGACTTACGGACACCCATTCGACGGAATCCGATTTTTTCGTAGAGCCTGCGGGCGGCAGTATTCGATTCGCGAACTTCGAGGAAAATGCTTGTCCCAGCCATTTTTGTCGCCGTTGCAATCAGTTCGCGAAGCAACTTTTCGGCGATGCCGTGTCGCCGGTGATCCATGGAAACGGCGACATTTTCCAGTTCCCATTCCGCAGCAACTTGATGGGCGACGAGAAATCCGACGATGAATCCAGTTGAGGAACTCTCCACGATCAGCACGAGCCTACGGGAGTTCTCGGAGAACATCTGGGTGTACTGATCTTCCGACCAGTGCCCGGCGTTCGATGACTGCCGCTCAATCGCCATGATGGCCGGAACGTCGACGGCAGTGGCTGCGCGAATTCTTATTTCAGCGTTCAATTGAGACAGGAAATCGATATGAAAGCTAGGAATCAGGGCTTGGGTTGGCCAGGATCTCAGCATCCAAGCGGCGGATGTAGTTGGCATCGAGTTGTTCGGGCGCCACAGCTTCACCGCGCCGAAGTTTGCTCCACCCCAGCCTCCCGATAGCGTTGGCCCGGGGAGTGTCAACAAGCTTCACTCGGACACCTTTTTGAAGACTGATGTCAGCCAGGGCGGGATCAGCGGTCACGATTACAAAGCCTGGCGTAACAGAGTGGAAACTCCCTTTAGGTAGTAGTTGCTCTCGGACGAGTTGTGCCACGCCGTCCGAAATCTGGTAATCACCGACGTAGACTTCACCCCGGCCTGCATCCGATACGGCGCGAGCGCTCGCGACTCCGCTCTCCACGGCAATCACTTCGAGGAGTGATACAGAAACGATTGGCTGGCGCAAGATCTCGCCCAAAGCTTTGATGGCGGCCATCCCGACTCTCAACCCCGTAAAAGATCCTGGCCCGGATACGACCACGTAGGCTCCGAGGTCGGTTTTACGCACACCGTGCTTCGCTAGCACGCCCGAGATCTGAGGAATCAGTTGGGCAGAAAATGTTCCCCCGGCGAGAGGAACCTCTTCGAGAACTTCTAGGCCGCCAGATTCAAGAGCGCGGGCCAATGCGACAAAGCCGTCTTTTCCGGAAGTATCGATAACTAGGAGGAGCATGGAATTGTTTGAAAATGGATTCGTGAGAAGCTTGCGGCTTGCCCGATTTCAGGCTTGCACCAGTTCGAGCAATACTCCTCCTGTGCTGGACGGGTGCACGAACACATACTGATGGCCGCCCGCTCCAGACTTGATCTCGTTTGAGACCAGCCGTACACCATCTTCTTTCAGGCGCGCAACGGACGCCGGCAAGTCGGGCACCTTGAGGCAGACATGGTGCAAACCTTCGCCACGTTTAGCGATGAACCTGGCGATAGTCGAATTCTCCGACGTCGGCTCAAGAAGTTCCAAGCGGCTCTCGCCCACCGGCACCATGACCAAGCGTACCTGTTCATGGGCGACCTCTTCTTCGGGAGAGATCGAAAGCCCGAGCTTCTCGTAGAAACTTTTGGCGGCGGTCAACGATTTCACCGCTATGCCGAGATGATCAATCGTGATAGTCATGGGCTAAATTTTCAGGTGCCTAAATTGCCTTTCCATTGACGATCTCTTCCACCAGCGTATATGGATCCCGCTTATGTTCGGCCACTTCGGCCGCCAGCCGGGCTACGTTTCCATGATCCAGCTGCTCGCGAGCTTTTTCGAGCATTGCATCACGCAACATTTCTACCAGCCGCTCCTGCCAATTCTGCACGCTTTTCTTGAAGGCGAGGTCTTCTTTCAGGAGGTAGGTTTCATACGCTGCAACGGCAGCGGCGAGATCCGGCACACCCACGCCCTCGCTGGCGACCGTCTTCACGATAGGGGGAGTCCAGCCATCGTTCCGGACCGCCAAGGACTGCAAAGCCCGGATTTCGCGTTCTACGCGCTCTGCACCCTCACGGTCGGCCTTGTTGATCACGAATATGTCAGCGATCTCCATGATGCCCGCCTTGATCGATTGCACATCGTCGCCCATGCCGGGCACCAGAATCACGACGGTTATGTCGGCGAGCCGTACGATATCGACCTCATCCTGCCCCACGCCAACCGTTTCGATCAAAATTACATCGCGGCCGGAAGCATCGAGGACAGTCGTGACATCTCCCGTAGCCCGCGCCAGTCCGCCAAGCGAACCGCGGGTAGCCATGCTGCGGATATAGATTCCGGGATCGGAAAAATGATCCTGCATCCGGATGCGGTCGCCCAGAATGGCGCCTCCCGTGTACGGGCTGGTCGGGTCCACGGCGACGATGCCGACGGTGCGATTCTGTTTGCGATAGAAGCGGGCCAGTTGATCGACGAGTGTGCTCTTGCCGGCGCCGGGCGCACCAGTCAACCCGATCACACGAGCCTTCCCGCTCAGCGGAAACAATGTCTTCAGCAAGTCAGACCATCGCTCTCCGCGATTTTCCACGGTAGAGATGGCCCGAGCCAGTGCCCGAACGTCGCCAGAGCGGAGATCATCGATCCAAGCTCGCAGGTCCCGATTGATGGTGTTGTCGGCCAAACCATCAGTGTAAAGCAGTGGAGGGACGTAGCAAACCCTTGCAAAGTCTTAGTAGCGGACCACTCCGCATGCTGGACAAGACCATCGCGACCCCGTACCAGTAACCAGCAGCGTCTGACAGAAGGGGCACATGGTATCTGCTGCGGGCGGAATCGCTCGCAGACGTTTGCGAAGCGAAGGTTGAGCAAGCCTGCGAAGCTCTCGAACCAGCAAGAGTCCGGCCCCGATCGGTGCGGCGATACGACAGATCCAGAGGCCCGGGGCAAAGTCGGAATGGATGGGTGCTGCCCAGAACATTACTGAGAGCACGATGAGCAAGCTTATTCCTCGCCAGCGAAGGCGGCGCCAAAACCGAGAGGTGCGATGGGGATGACGGCCACATTCAAAGCACCTCCAATGGCGCCAGAACCCAACCGGCAGCACGGGAATCCAGAAAATGTGCCCTACGTCGAAGCTGCGCACCGCGATGGATCTGCGCTGCGCCCGGCAGGTCACGCAGTAGTCGTTGCGAAAGGCAACTCGTTTGGGACACCAGTGGTAAGCGCCACGAATAATGAACATGAACGATTCAACTAGTACGTGATAGGGGTTGCTCTCCAGGGTGCCGCGGGAAGACGACTCGCACGGAACATCCGCGCCCATCGCTACGATTTGCAATCTCGATGCGCCCGCCGTGAGCCTCTGCGATCTGGCGCGACAACACCAGCCCGACACCGCTTCCATTCCGCTTCGTGGTGTAGAACGGCGTGAACACATTCGCCGGATTCGACAAGCCCGGGCCCTTGTCGTCGACCCCAAGAACCACGTTGTCGGCGTCGGCATCCCAACGGACGACAACGTTCTCCAGATCTGCTTCCGTGGGCTTCGCCGGCCCATTGACGCTCTCCGGCGAAGATTCGAGCACCGCATCAGTTGCGTTGCGCACTAGATTAATCAGCATTTGCTCCAACTGGTCGGGATCGGCGTGAAAGCTGACAGGGGGGCCGGGATGTACGAAGACTTTCAGGCGCGTCTCGAGTCCTGCCACGCGCGATACCAGCGGGGACAGTTCTACCGGCTTCAAATTCGGCGGCGGCATCTGCGCGAGCTTGCGGTAGGCCTCGAGGAAACGCTGCAAGGAAGCGGAGCGGGCCTCGATGATCTCGAGGCCACGCTGAAGGTCGCTGCGAATCTCAGGTTCGATCGACGTACCAGAAATGCGCGAATTCAGGCTTCCGGCAATGGATTTGATCGGAGCCAGAGAATTGCTTAGTTCATGTCCCAGTACGCGGATCAGTCTTTGCCAGGCGCGACGCTCTTCCTCGCGCAAAGCTCGGCTTACGTCGGAGAGCACGACCAGCGTATGCGGAACGCCGCGCTGGCGAAAAGAACTTCTGCGAAGCAGCCAGCGGGCTTGCGATTCCCCAACATGCAACTCCACAACGGTTTCGTTATTGGCATGCAGGCATTCCTGCAATCCCAGTTCCCCGGCTGTACGTCCGATCATCCGAGTCCTGTTTTGACGTAAAAGGTGTTCTCCGGCGGGATTCACCAGTCGCAGGGCAAGGTCTGGGTCGAAGGCGAACAGCGGGGCATCGATTTCATCGACCACGCGCTGGAGCAGTGCTGTGGCCTCGATCGTCCGCACCTTCTCGGTGGATAACATGTCCGCCAGTGCGTTGACTTCCAGCGACAACTCTCCCAAGGCATCTTCCGCCACCGCATTGCGGGCCCGAAAAGAATAGTCCTCTTCTCGTAAGGAGCCGATTACGTTGGCTAAAGTTTGCAATGGCCGCGTAGTTTGTTCCTGCAGCGCGATCGCCAGAAGCCACCACACAAATAATTCGGCAGCGATCAGCGCTAACCGGGAACCCAAGGTCCACGGCTGCATCCAGACCAGAACGGTACTAACAACAAGACCCGGTGACGCGACCAGGAATGAGTACAGACTGATGCGGTTTTCGTAAAGGAGCCGGGTTCGTTTTCGAGGAAGGGATGTTTTCGGCAGGACTGGGCTAGAGCCCATATTTCTCCATGCGTCGATATAGTGCGCCACGGCTGAGGCCGAGGGCTTCGGCGGCCTGGCTCACGTTACCATGAAAGCGTTGTAGAGCTTTCCGGACCAACACCGCTTCCACGGCCTCGAGGCTCAGGTCCTCAAGATTCTGCGTCTGCGCCCGGGGAGAATTCAAGGCCAGGTCCGCCGGTTGAATCTCGACCGTCCTGCACATAAGGATTGCGCGTTCGATGGTATGTTCCAACTCCCGCACATTTCCGGGCCAGGAGTACTGCATCAATGCCTGGATGGCCGCGGGATCGAATCTCTGCACGGGTCTACGATAGCGCGTCGCATAACGAGCAAGGAAATGAGCACCCAGGACGGGAATGTCTTCGCGCCTTTCGCGCAGGGGAGGCACACGAATCTCCACCGTATTCAGGCGGAAGAGCAAGTCTTCGCGAAATTGTCCATTCGAGCATGCGGCACTGAGGTCTGCATTCGTTGCAGAAAGAACGCGCACGTTCACGCGGCGGGGCCGCGAGGATCCGACACGCTCGACTTCTCCCGATTCCAGCACGCGCAGCAGCTTTGCCTGCTGCCGGAGGGGCACGTTACCGATCTCATCCAGAAAAATCGTGCCGCCATCGGCTAGTTCGAAGCGCCCGATGCGATCGGTACGAGCATCGGTGAAAGCGCCTTTCACATGGCCGAAGAGTTCACTCTCGAAAACGCCGTCCGGGATGGCTCCGGTATTAACCGCCACGAGGGGCCGGGATGCGCGCCCCGATAGCGCATGCAGAGTCTGGGCGACAACTTCTTTACCGGTACCATGCTCGCCCGTAATAAGAACGTTGGCATCCGAGGCGCCGACACGCGCGATCGTGTCGAGTACGGGCTGCATCGAGGGTGCACTGGCAATGAATTCCGGGCGGCCTTCAGCGCGAAGAAGGCGATTCTCCGCTTCCAGGCGTGCCGCGCGCTGCAAAGCTCGATGCAATTCGACTTGAGTGCGCAGGATCGAGACCAGGCGATCGTTCTCCCACGGCTTTTGCACGAAGTCGCGCGCGCCGCGGCGCATGGCCTCGACTGCCAGCTCAACATTGGCCCAAGCCGTCATAACGATGACCGGAACTGTCGCATCCTGGGCGACGATTTGCGATAACAAGTCGAGGCCTTCCTGTCCCGAAGTTGTATCGCGGGCATAGTTCAGGTCGATCAGGATGGCGTCGTACGAATTGCTCTTGAGACACTCCTGCACCATCAGCGGCGAGCGGGCTTTGTCGACGCGGTAGCCCTGGGGATGAAGAAGCAGGTCGAGGGCCTCGAGGATGTGGTCCTGATCGTCGGCAGCAAGAATCCGTATGGGCGTACCGGAGTCCTGGCGTGACGTCGTCAGATCCTCTCCGAATTTGACCGTGGTGGGCATTGTGCCTATTGTGCGTGATGGGAAGCCACGCCGCTGATTGCGTCCTGAATCAGTATGCCATTATGTTCCAGGGTAGTGCCCGTGACGCGGTCTAATTCGACCTTAGCCTTTTCGTAGATGGTCATGGCGCTTACCAAGTCGAGTTGGGCCAGAGCCAAGTCTCGTTGCGCGGAAAGCGTCTGATAGCTGGATCCAGCGCCCAGGTCTTGCTCTTTCTTGGTTATGTCAAAGGTCCGCTGCGCCAGATCGCGCGCCTTTCGGGCCGCCTCAACGCGTGCCCCGGTCTGATCGAGGGCATACTGCGCATTGCGGACCTCGATGCGAACCTGCTTCTTCAGTTGCTCCATGCGCAACTCAGCCTGGCGGTATTCGAGCTCGGAGCGGTACTGGTCGGCCTTCGCGACCCGGTTGCGGATGGGGATATTCAAGTTCAAGCCCACATAGTAGTCGGGCGCGGAGTTGTTAAAAGCGTTTTGCACGGCACCACCAAAATCGGCGGGAACGTTCGAACTGTTGCTGCCAGAAAATGCTGGATTCAACAATCCTGCGAGACCCGAACCTCCGTAGAATCCCACGACTGAAAGCGAGGGCAGCAAGGCATTGCGGGCAGCGCTGCGGCTAATGCGGCGGTTCAACAGATCTACATCAGACTCGGCGAGTTCGGGGCGATCGTGCAATGCGGTTGTAATCAGATTTTGAATCGGCTGGCTGGAAACGATTTCCACTTTGTCCATCTGATCGGTGGGCACGACAGCCATCGCTTCGAGCACCGGATCGTCCAGGCTCTTCGTGATCGCATTTTTCATGAGCGTTTCCTGCAGTTGCAGGTTGGTGCGCGCTACGGTCAATTCCTGATCTCGTTTCGAGACCTCGGCCTCAGCACGTAAGACGTCCATGGCAGGAACAGCGTCCAATTGCAGCTGCTTCTTGGCATTTTCCAGCGTCTGGCGGGCGAATGCGGTGGACTGCTCGTTCACTTGCGTTTGCTCGTAAGCGCTTACCAAGTCCCAGTAGATGTTCTTGATCTGGGTCACGGTCGCAGTGACCTGGTCTTTGAAGGCGATGTCGGAAATCTTCTTGTTATTACGCGCAATCCGGAGATAGCGCAGATTCGGCCCAAATCCGAAGCCGGCCAGAAGCTGCTGTTGGAACTCGATTCGGTACTGAGAACCGAGAACGGGCGACAGGTTGGTGAAGATACTGTTCGTAGTCTGGCGATAGTTGCTGAAGTTAAAGGATAGCGTCGTGCCCGTAGGAAAGGCTTGTGAGTAGTTGATGTTGAACTGACCGGTGTTGGTCTGCAGCGTGGGTACACCGTTCAGGGTGAGGTTAGATAACGGAGTGGTCTGGTGCTCGTCTCCGATGTTGGCGTTGAATGACGGATCATAGGACGAAACTGCCGTACCAGTTCCCAGAGTTGACTGGACTAATCCCGAAGCGCCCGCACCAGCTCCGCCTGCGCCGCTGGTGGTGCCGCCAGCACCGGCTCCGGGTGCGCCCGTGCCAAATCCGCCGACGCCACCTCCGGGAGTTCCCTGCACTACGCCAGTATTGACGCCTCGGAAGAAGCCGCCCGCCCTGGTACGGAGGATATCGGTGTTTGCGATGGGTAGGTTGTAGCGTGCGATGGCCAGATCAAGATTGTCTTCCAGAGCGAGATCGATCGCATCCTTCAGTGATAGATAGAGCTTGCCATCCCGCACCAACGATCCGAGTCGACCCGAATTCGTGAGCGCCGGCTCCGGTACTGAGTCCCCCATATAGGCGTTCAAAGGGTTGTGAGACTTGGGCATCTCAAAATTCAGAGAGGCCGCGGGGGGCTGGCTGGCGGGGGCGGGATTCGCTGTTTGTGACGAACCAATCCCGCTGAGGAAAGCCCACGCAAATGCGCCAACTACTGTCGAGGACCCGTGCGCGAACAATTTCACGATGCGCTGACCTCCGTGGGCTGAGACAGAGCGGCGTTCGATGTGTCCCCGACCAGCCAGCCATCGCGAAGTTGAAGTGTACGGTTTCCGTAGGATGCATTCGTTTCCGAGTGCGTGACTTGCACGATAGTCGTTCCCTGCTCGTTGAGGGTGCGGAATAGTTCCATGATCTCCTTCGCTTGAGTGGAGTGAAGGTTTCCGGTCGGCTCGTCTGCCAATAGCAGAGCCGGCTTGTGAATGACCGCGCGCGCAATTCCCACCAGCTGCTGCTGGCCGCCCGACAGCTGGCTGGGATAGAGGTCTTTCTTCCCGACAATCTGGAATCGGTCGAGAGTGTCCGCGACCAAACCCTGACGTTCGCGGCGCGGAATGTCTTTATAGGAAAGAGGGAGATCGATGTTCTCTTGCACGGTCAGATCATCGAGCAGATGGTAGCTTTGGAAAACCATCCCGACATTTCGCTTGGCCAACTCGGCGCGTTGCTTGCGCTTCAGAGTATGGACAGCTTCATCGCGGAACCAGTATTCGCCTTCCCACGCATCGTCTAGTAATGCCAGCACATTCAAGAGAGAGGATTTACCCGCGCCCGAAGGGCCCATGATGGTGACGAACTCGCCTTCGCGGATCTCGAGATTGATGCGCCGCAGTACCCAGGTCTGTCCGGCCGGCGTTTTGTAACTGCGTTCCAGATTTTTCAGTCGAATCATTTTTTCTCCAAACCTAGTTCACTCGTAACGGAGGGCTTGCACGGGATCAACGCGCGTTGCCCAGCGTGCGGGTATGTAGGCAGCAAGTGCCGCAACAGCTGCGAGGAGCGCGGTAAGCGCAATAAACACAGGGAGGTCCACCTGGACTACTCCGAACAGGATGCTGGAAAGGGCTCGAGCCAGGAACACTGCCAGCACAACACCAACTGCCAGGCCAGCACCCGAGATCTTCAGGGCAGACGAAATCACCAGCCGAAGCACGTCTCCGCGCTGCGCTCCCAGTGCCATGCGAACGCCAATTTCGTGAGTGCGCCGGGTGACGGCGTAGGCCATAACGGCGAAAATCCCGGCCGCTGCCAGCACCAGCGCAATGGCCGCAAAGACTGCCATCATCCGCGCTGAAGACTCGATCCCGCTAGCATTGTCCGCGATTCCCTGCTCCAAAGTACGAACGTCATAGGGCGGCACGGTTGGATCGGCGTTTCTCATCTGCACAAGAACGGCGGTGGCCGCATCCTTTGGGTCGGCAGTGGTTCGTAGCACGAACGAAGACGATCGCGGCGGGAGCTGCGTGAGCGGTACGTAAGTCGTAGGGTTGAGGTTGACGTCGAGGGCATTCGCGCGAATGTCTCCCACGACTCCGACAATGACGCGCTCGGGCTCCTGGCTGTCGCGAGACCCCAGCTTCACGTGCTTTCCCACAGGATCCTGAGTGGGCCAGTTGTGATGCGCCATAGTCTCGCTGATGATGGCAACCGGCTGAGAGCTTCGACTATCCTCCGAAGAAAAGAGCCTTCCCCGAAGCAGCGGTATACGCAAAGCAGAAAAAAACTCCGGTGTCACGACCTGAGAAACTGTGGATGGCATTTCACCCGGAGAGACCGGGGGCGCCCCTTCCGCTTTGTACTCGGTCCAATTCCAATCCCAGCTCGAAGGAATCGCGGAAACGCAGGCGACGGACTGCACAGAGGGAATCGAACGCAGATCTCGAACGACGCGGTCGTAATATCCCAGGATCTGATCGCTAGTCTGATATTTCACGTCGGGCAGAGCAACGCTGAAAGTCAGAACATGTGTGCGATCGAACCCCATTTCGACCTTCATCAAATGGCGGAAGCCTTTCACCATCAGCCCCGCCCCAACCAGGAGGACGATCGCCAAGGCCATCTCAGAGCTGACAAGCAGGGTGCGCAAGCTTCCAGTTGTTCCGCTGGCGCTCGAACCGCGTCCATTCTCCTTGAGCGTTTCACCGACCTCACTTCGCGAAAACTGAAGTGCTGGAGCAAGTCCCGAAAGAACCCCACTGAGGAAAGCGATAGCAACTGTGAAAGCCAGAACCTGCAAGTCGATATCTACATGCTTGAGCCCGGGAACATGCTCAACGATAAAGGGAGGAAGATCGGCCCGCAGCAGCGACATGCCGACAGCCGATATGAATACCCCGAGAACGGCTCCGGCAGTGGCCAGCAAAAAGCTCTCTACCAGCAACTGTCGGATCAGTAGCAAGCGGCTCGCGCCCATTCCCAACCGAACCGCCATTTCCTTTTGCCGGCTAGTTGCGCGAGCGAGCTGGAGGTTGGCGACATTCACGCAGGCCAGGAGAAGAACGAAGAATGCGGCTCCCATCAACACCGTGACAAATTGGCGGGTACCAAAAGTCGCGTCCTCCACCAAGCTGACAACGCGGACGCCGTGTCCACTATTGGATCCGGGGAACTGCTGAGCCAGCCGGTTGGCAATCGCTTGCAGGTCCGCACCAGCATTCGCGATCGAGCTGGTCTTCTTCAATCGTCCCAATACGACGAGGAAATGATTCGCGCGATCGGCACCAATGGTCGAGTTGAGATCTAAAGGGGCCCACAACTGCGCGCCAGCAGGAAAATCGGCGCCCGCCCCAGCTACGCCGACCACGGTGGATTTTTCACCGTTTAGGAGCAGAGTTCGCCCTACGATCGCGGGATCGCTGCCTAATTGTTTGCGCCAGAAACCCTGACTCACAACGACGACTGACGCGGCGCCGTTCTGAAAATCGGCTTCGCCCAGATTGCGGCCAAGTTGCGGGGAGACATCAAGGAGCGGGAAGAACCCTGGTGTCACGCGGTAGCCTTCTGCGCGCTCGGCCAGACCATCCCCGGTAAGATTCGCATCCCACCCGTGAATTGCTGCAAGATGGTCGAACGAAGAACTCTGCTGGGACCAGTCGCGGAAGTTCGCGGGAGCAGCCTTGACGTTGTTTGCGTTCTCCTTCGGCACCGTTTCCCAAATGGCAACGACTCGATCCAAGCCTGGGATACCAAAGGGGTGCAGCAACAGCGCATTCACATTGCTGAACACTGCTGTATTTGCCCCGATTCCCAGCGCCAGCGTGACGACCGCGACCACGGAAAAGCCGAGACTCTTCCGCAGTTGCCGCAACCCGAAGCGAACATCCCTCAGCAGTCCTGTCATGTTTCTCCTTACTCGTATCGCAAGGCCACCATAGGGTCCACTTTCGCTGCGCGGCGCGCGGGTATGTAGGCTGCCGCCAGGCCGACGAAAGCTACCGCGGCACAAACGGCCGCCATAACTGCCGGATCGCGAGGCCGGGTTCCATAAAGCATGTTCCGCAAGACAGACGCAGACGCGAGCGTCGAGAAAATCCCGATTACGATTCCACCGCCTAAAAGCATTGCGGCATCCTGCAGAACCATCCGCAAAACGGAATTTCGCGGTGCTCCCAGTGCCATGCGTACTCCGATTTCGCGCGTCCGACGCGAAACCGAGTATGTCATCACACCGTAGAGCCCAACGACGGTGAGTACCATGGCCAACCCCGCAAACGAACTCAGGAGCACCATGGCAAACCTTGGCTGGGACAACTGCATGAACAACAATTCCTTCATCGTGCGTACTTGTGTTACCGGAATGTCCCTATCCATTCCGCTGACGATTCGCTGAATGCTGGCGGCGAGGCTCGTGGGATCTAATGACGTGCGCACTACGGAGTACAAGCAGCACCACGTACCGAGCTGCGCCGCGGGAATATACATGGCGGGTCGCATCTCACGGGATAGCGCTCCCAGGCGAATATCGCCAACCACGCCGACGACCTCGCGCCAGGGAGGACCACCCGGTGCGGCGTTTCCTGCTCCTGGCTTCAATTTCTTGCCAAGGATGTTTTCACCGGGGAAGAATTTTTGAGCGAAGGCGCGGTTGACGATCATGACTTGAGCGGAACTTATGTCGTCCCGTTCAGAAAAATCACGCCCCGTAACGATTGGAATCTCCATGGTATGAAAGTATTCAGGCGTAATCGGAGCGACATCGGCGCTAGGCTGCGTTCCTTCCGAAGTGGGATGCTCGGGATCTTCGAAGGTAACGATCGCGCCGTCATTGGTCATGGGGAGAATCATCACCCCGGCCGCTGATTCCACCCCTGGCAGAGATCTCACCTTTTCAAAGTAATCACGATAAAACTGCGGGCGAGTGTCTTTGTAACGGGAATCTGGCGTTTCGAAGAATAGCGTCGTCAGGCGGTCCGGGTTAAAGCCTTCGTCTGTGCGCAGCAGCTTTGAGAAACTGGTGATCAGCAATCCTGCTCCAGCACTGAGTAGCAGTCCCAGAGCGACTTGGCCGACAATAAGCGACGATCGAAGCCAGTCGCGACTGGAAACTTCGCTACGCCCGCCCTCTTTCAGGGCGGAAACCAGATTGGTCTGCGATCCAATCAGTGCGGGAATGATGCCGAAGACAATTCCGGTCACCAGGGACAGTCCAATTGCAAATCCCAGTACTCTCAAATCCACGCCGGCGTCAGTTGCCCGCGGAATGCTGTCGCTGATCAAAGAAAGCACCGCCGGGGTGCCCAGGTAAGCCAAGCCACAGCCGGCAAGCCCGCCGCACACACTAAGGATGAGGCTCTCCGCCAATAGCTGGGCCATGATTCGCCTCTTGCCCGCCCCGAGCGCTGAACGCAATGCAATTTCCCTCTGGCGCTCACGCATGCGCGCCAGAAGCAGGTTGGCGATGTTGCCACAGGCAATTAAGAGGACCAGCGACACAGAACCCAACACCACGACCAGGGCCGTGCGAGTGTCCCCTAGTAAGGCGTCGATCTCCTTGATCACGCGGGCGGAGTCGTGCCGGGTATTCGTATCCGGGTACTGACGGGAAAGATCCAGAGCGATGGTTCGCAAGTCGGCGTCTGCTGCTGCGAGGCTTACTCCGGGCTTCAAACGCCCAAAGGTATTCAGGAAATGAGAACCACGACTTTTCGTGTTCGCATGGGGATCGGCTGGATCGTCGTCCAGTGCCAATGTCGTCCAGATTGCATTCGTTGGCCGATTGACTGGAAAACGAAATGTGGCTGGCATCACACCGACGACCGTATAGATCTCGCCGCTGAGCGGTACAGTCCGCCCCACGATGGAGGGGTCGGAGCCGAACTGCGACACCCACACGCTATGGCTGATCAGGACGACTCGAGTACCGGCTTTCTCTTCTTCCTGCAGAAAACCACGCCCCAGTTCGGGACGCACTCCCAGGGCAGGGAGTAAGTCCCAGGAGACGACTTCGGCATCCAGTTGAACTGGGCGCTCCCTCCCGGTCAAAACGAACAAGTTGTCGTGATACGAAACCAAATGATCGAGCGTGTGATTCTGCGAACGCCAGTCGAAAAAGTCGGGATAGGAGATGGAAGTGGGCTGCGGATTGTGCGTGTTGATCGATTGCGCTTCGACCAAACGCTGGGGCTCAAAGTACGGCAGTGGACGCAACATTGTGGCATCCACAACACTGAATACCGCAGTGTTGGCGCCGATTCCCAGTGCGAGCGTGATCACGGCGACGGTGGCAAACCCCGGATTCTTCCGCAGTTGCCGAAGCCCGTAGCGAAAATTCTGCAATATGCCATTCAGCATCCCATTCGCTCCTCTATTCGTAGCGCAAGGCAATGATTGGTTGAACTTTCACGGCGCGCCGCGCGGGCACACACGCCGCCACGAGGGCCATCGCGACAATGGCAAGCACCACGCAGCTCAGCGTCGCCGGATCCCGGTACGATACCCCGAACAGCTGGTTTCTCACGATGCTGCCGAGAGCCACCGAAGCGGGTAGGGCGAGGGCCACGCTCCATCCGGTCATGGTGAGAACTTCGCGCAGAACCATGTTCACGACGGCACCGCGAGTTGCACCCAAAGCCATCCGAACGCCGATTTCGCGAGTCCGCTGCGCGATGGAATAAGCGAGCACGCCGTAGAGACCGATGGCGGTGAGGAAGGCGGCAGCAACTCCGAAACTACTCGCCAGGAACGAGAGCATGCGCTCGCTCGTGAGCGTCCTGTCGATTTCCGAGTTCAGGGGCTGCAACGAATCCACCACTAGCTTCGAATCGATTCCTGCGATTGCCGCTCGAACGGTACCAGCCGCGTCCTGCGGTGCCTGCCTCGTTCTTACGTAAACGGAAACCGAATCCGGCTCTGGCTCCTGGAAGATGGGGCTGTAGAAAATGGGGGCGGTTGGGGCGTGCAGGTTGGAGTGCTTTGCGTCTTTGACGACACCGACAATCGTAAGCGGCTTGTCTGCAGACCTGCCTACAGAAAAGGTCTTGCCAATCGCCTGGTCCGTGCTCCCGAAAAATTTGTGGACAAAGCTTTCATTCACGACCGCGACCTTGAGCGAGGCGAGATTGTCACTGTCACTGAAATCCCGTCCGGTGACCAGCGGTAGCCGCAAAGTCGTGAAATAAGCCGGCGAAACGTGCTCCCACTCGAAACTCATGCGTTCGCCTTCCTGTGACTGGTACCCGGGAACGACAATCGAGAACGTATTGTTGTTGTTGGCGAGCACGGGATTGTCTGTGAGGCTGACCGACTGCACCCCGGGCTGCACCGCCAGCGTGTCGAGCAGCCGCTTGTACAACGATGAAACTGCAGTGGATTGGACACCCGCCAACTGGGGGTCCACTTGAAACGTCAGGATGTGATCGGTGACAAAGCCCACGTCGACCAACTTTAGGTTGCGCAGGGTCCGGCTGAACAATCCAGCCCCAACGAGCAGCACCAGGCTCAGGCCAACCTGAACTCCCACCGTCAGGCGGCGGAATCGAGCGTGGGTAACTGCTCCAGTGCCTGTTTGCTGCTTCAGAGCATCCGCGACTCTGGGACGATAGAACTGCAGGATGGGCGCCAGACTAAAAACGAGGCTCGCGCCAGCGGAAACGATGAAACAGAAAAGTACGATGTTCCGATCGGGAGAAGCCGAAAGGAGCGACTCAGTTCCGTCTGCGGAGGGGATGATCAAGGCAATGAGGCCTTTGGCGACTATGGGGGAGAGGGCCAAGCCGAGAGCACCTCCGGTAAGACCTAAAACAAGACCCTCCGCAAGGAGCTGTCCGATCACTCGAGCACGAGTTGCGCCCAACGAATAACGCACCGACATCTCACGCACGCGAGCAGAAGCTCGTACCAGCAGCAGGCTGCCGACGTTTGCGGTGGCCATCAATGTGAGCAGGCCTACCATTCCCATCAGGATGAGAAGTGGCACGCGCATCGACTCCCGGAGTGAAGAGAGTCCCTTCGAGGCGTCGAGCAAGGTCAAGTAGCTCTTGGCAACAAACTGATCGCGAAAGCGCTGGCTGCGCGACGGCATACTTTGAAGTTCAGTCGCACGGAGCGACTTCCATAGCGTCGTCGCTCCGGCTTCGGCCTGCGACACCGTTATACCAGGCTTAAGGCGGGCGATAATGCTGAGCCACTTGGAGCGTCGATCTTCGAGTTCGTCCCAGTGAGGCGTGATCTGGGCTTTCATCGTGATGGGAACGAAAACATCGGGGCTGGAGCTACTGATTACGCTTCGAAAGCCTGGAGCGGCGACTCCGATGATTGTGAATGGAGCTCCGTTGATTCGCAGGACTTGATTGATGACTGATGGGTCGGAAGCAAAGTGCTGGGCCCAGTACCGATAGCTGAGGACCACCAGTGGCGAGGCGCCTCTCGTGGCCGCGTCCTCAGGCACGAAGAGCCGTCCGGCAATGGGTTGAACGCCGAGCACAGAAAAATAGTTCCCGCTGACCAGTTCCCCTCTTGCCAGGCTTGAACTGTGACGCCACTGCAGCCCGACCTGCACCGGGAACGTGGCCAACATCCCTTCAAAGACTTCGTTGTGATCGCGCAAATCGCGATACATCGGGTAGGAGAACTGAATGTTTTCCCCGCCTCCCCAGGAATCGGTGTGCCCGCTGTCGGATCCGACGAACTTGAGCGTGACAAGACGCTCAGGTTCAGAGATTGGCAACTGCTTCAGTAAGACCTGGTGTACGAGCGAAAAGATGGCGGCATTGGCGCCGATCGCAACGGCCAGGGTCATCACGGCAACCGCCGTGAATCCCGGGTTCCTGCGCAACTGGCGTAGAGCGTAGCGAACGTTTTGCAAGAAAGTTTCCATAAGCGTCTACTCGTAGCGAAGCGCCACCATGGGATCGACCTGCGCCGCACGCCGCGCCGGAAGGTAAGCTGCCAGCAGTGCCGAAAGCGACAGGACGGTTGCCACTCCGAATAGCGTTGAGACATCCCAAGAATGCACTCCAAATAACAAACCGCGGATCATTGTTGCGGCTCCTACGGAGCAAACCAGCCCGGCAAGGATTCCTACTCCGGTGAGCCAGACTGCTTCCCGCATGATGAGTCGATAAACGGAGCTGCGCTGCGCTCCGAGCGCCATGCGAACTCCAATCTCGCGCGTCCTGCGACCCACGGAGTAAGCGATCACACCGTAGAGACCCACAACACCGAGCAGTAAAGCGAGACCAGCAAACCCGCCCACTAACCACGCGGATGAGCGATGCATGTAAGCGCTAGGGGAGTCGTTGATCTTGCCGGCCATCGTGATTTCGTTCATCGTGCCGATGCCAGGATCCACCTGGTGGATTGCGGCAACCAGGCTCGGCAGCAAGGATGCTTCTGATTGCGCCGTACGCGCCACGACGAAGTAATAGGTGTCAGGACTCTGATTGAACGGGTAGTACACCGCCGGCCAGATTTCGGTGTCGAGCGAGCCGTCGCGGACATTGTCGACGACGCCGACTACCTCGTATAACGAGTCTGGGGCCAGGTCCGTATTGCCGATCTTTTTCCCGATCGGATCTTCGCCCGGAAAATATCTGTCCGCGAGCGCCTTGTTGATGAGCATCACGCGAGGTTTACCGGGGAGATCTGCTTCGGTGAAATACCTTCCTCGAAGAAGCCGCGCCTGAATTACGTTGAAGAAATCCGAGCTCACACTGCGCTCGTTCACTTCATTGTGCTCTCCGTTGTACGGATGTCCGGCGATTCGGATCCACGTTGTATTGCCATTGAAGCTGACCGGGAGTTGCGTGGTGAGACCGACTGACCTCACTCCAGGAAGGCTCGCCACTTGGCTCACGATTTTGCGTCCCACTTCGGCCTGTTGTTCATCCTTGGGATAATTCCCCGGAGACAGCGCAACCGTTACCGTGGCCAAGTGATCAGGCTGGAAACCAACTTCGACATGCAGCAAGCGGTACAAACTTTTGCCCAGCAGGCCTGCACTCACCAGCAGAACCACAGCTACCGCCAGCTCGACCACGACGAGGTTCGCACCGAACCTGCGCCATAAGGTTCCCGCCGATCCGCGGCCGCCTTCAGCGAGGCCTTCGCGCACTTCTGATAGTGGCAAGCGAAAGGTCGGAGTGAGCGAGAACAGAATCGTCGCCGCGAAGGTGATGGCTGACGCGAAGCCCAGTACATGCAAGTTCAGGCTACCCAGACCATCCAGGTACGGCATGTTCGCCACGATGTCTTTCGACAGCAGGTTCACGAGAAGCCGCATAGCTACCTGAGCTGCGCCTAGACCAAGCGCACCTCCCGCAAGCGCCAACGCGAGCCCTTCCGTCGTGAACTGCCAAACCAAGCGGGCGCGCGAGGCTCCCAAAGCTCCCCGAACCGCGATTTCTTTTTTGCGGCCCTCGGATCGGACCAACAGCAGGCTGGAGACATTCACGCAGGCAATGATGAGCAACAGCCCGGCTCCGCCTAACAGCGCGAGCAAGATCGGACGAACGTCCGACATGAACACATCGGCGAGGGGAGCGACAGCGGCCCCTTGTCCGAGGTTGTCTCCGGGATACTCCGCCTCGAGTTGTTTCGCGATTGCCTTCATGTTGGCGAGAGCGGTGGCAACGCTGACGCCGTCCTTGAGACGCCCAATTCCATAAAGACTGTGGCAGCCCCGGCGCTTAGCGCAGTTATCGTCAGCGCGCATCGTCGTCCAGAATTCCGCATTACCGAGCGGGGCAAATTGAAACGACCTGGGCAACACGCCGATGATCGCGTACGGAGTTCCGTCGAGACTGACAGTCTCTCCGATGGCATCGTTTCTTCCGCCAAAACGCTTTTGCCAGCTGGCAAAACTCAAAATGACAGATTGCGGGGCATTAGGAAGGTCTTCGCCATCATGGAAGTCACGGCCGAGAAATGGCCCCGCTCCCAGCGTACGGAAGAATCCCGCGCTCACGCGCACTGCAGGGACTGGCTCGCTCCCTGCTGGCGTGCGTAAGAGATACCCTGACGTGTTGTACACGTCGAGGGAGCTGAAGACCTGGTTAAGTTTCTTCCAGTCCAGATAATTCGGATACGAGAGATTCGAACGGGGAAAAACTGCCGCGCTCTCGGTGACGTCCACCAGGCGCGCCGGGTCGTGGTACGGAAGCGGCCTGATCAAGGCTGCGTCCACAAATCCAAAGATTGCTGTGCTCGCGCCGATTCCAAGCGTCAGGATCAGAATGGCCGTGACTGCGAATCCCGGGCTTTTGCGCAACTGTCGCAACGCGTAGCGAACGTCCTGCGATACTTGCCCCATAATTCCCCCTATTCGTAACGCAATGCGACCATGGGGTCGATGCGCGCAGCCCGGCGCGCCGGGATCAATACCGCCACTGCGCTTGTCAAACCGACGAGGATGCCGACGATCCCGTACGTAACCGGATCGTGAATCGTGACACCGTAGAGAAAACTTGTGATCCAACGCCCCGCGAACAGAGCCGCGGCCAAACCGCAAAGGAGACCGCTGCCAACCATCCACACGCCTTGCCGCACGATCAAGGCGAAAACATTTGCGCGCGTGGCACCCAGAGCGAGCCGGATCCCCATTTCGTGAATTCTTTGTCCGACAACGTAGGCCAGCACTGCATACAGGCCAGCAGCGGAAAGCAGCACTGCAACCCATGCGAACGAGGAAGTGATCTCGAGCGTCAGGCGCTGCGTTTTCATATCGTCCTGCACGGCCTGGCGAAACGACACCAGATCGTCAATGGCAAAGTCGGGAGCTTCGCTTTTGATGACGGCCCGGATGGAACCACCCACGTCATCCGCTCCGGCTCGGGTGCGAACGGCGAAGCCGTCCACAAATCCGATCAGGTATCGAGAAAATTGTGCCGAAGGCGGCAGTTGGAGATAAGAAATCGCGAGTTCAGGCTCTACAGATTGACCGATTGAGTTGTCTTGAACCACATTGGCGGCGACTCCGACGATCGTGACAGGCCGTGAAATGCCAGTTTGCTCCCCAAGTAAAAGTTGCTGGCCAATCGGATTCACATTGTGCAGATACTTCTGGGCCGCGGCCTGGTTCACGATCCCGACCAATTGCGTGCTTGCAGTGTCGGTGTTGGAGAGAGCGCGTCCCGCGGTAATGGGAATGCCGAGAGCGCGGAAGTATCCCGGACTAACGGCGGTAATGCGAATAGAGGGGCCCGGTTTCTGATCGCCGGATAAGAGTCCGGGAACATGAAAGCCCGCCATAATGGTCATCTGAAAGTTAGAAATTGGAAGCGAAGTGATCATTCCCGCCGCCTCAACGCTGGGCAACTGCTCCAGTCGATCGAGTACGCGCTGATAAGCAGCGACCTTTATGGGCATGGGCTGGTTATTGCCCCCCTGCGCCCACAAAAGAAAGGTTGTTACATTCTCCGGCTTGAAACCGAGCGGAACAGTTTCCATTGAACGAAGAGTTCGGAAGAACAGTCCGGCGGCAACCAGAAGGATCGTGCTCAGTCCGACTTCGGCGGCAACTAACCAGCCACTTAAGCGGTATTGGTGACTAAATCGACCGCCCGCACTGATCTGGAGAGGTAAAGGCTGCCGTTCTCTGACTATGCGCCAAGCAGGCGCAATGGAAGCTGTTACGCCACACAAAATGGTGATCAGCAGGCAAGCCAGCAGAATTCTCGGGTCGAACTGCAGCGCATCAAACCTAGGCTGCTGCGGAAGCAGGCGGCGAGCAGTGTCAACTACCCCGGCAGCCAAGAACCATCCCAGCGCTGCTCCAGCGAAGGAGAGCAGCAGGCTCTCGACTATTACTTGTCTGACGATCCGACCTCGCGAAGCTCCCAGGGCACTTCGCATCGTAATTTCTCCCTGCCGAGTGGTCGCCCGTGCAATCTGCAGATTCGCGGTGTTTACGATCGCGATCAAAAGCAACATCAGGCATGCTCCCAACAAGGCGAGCAGTGCGGTCTTTGAACCTCCGGTCACGACTTGTTGATAAGGATGGACCCAGAAATGAACTGGCGTTGCGGAGTTCGATGCCGTCTTTCTGCTTAACAAGAAAGCTTCGCCTTCGGCGCGAGCCTGCTCTGGCGTGGCCTCTGCTTTGAGCCGACCTACGACCTGGAACCCATCCATGCCCTGCCTGGTTTTGTGTTCCGGAGTGAGTTGAAACGCGGTCCACACGGACTTTCCATTGGTGATCGGAAAACGGAATTGCGGTGGCATAACTCCAACGACCGTATAAAGCTGACCGTTCACCTTGAGTTGACTGCCTAGGACAGCAGTCGTCGCGTGCATGGAGGTTTGCCAGAACCCATGGCTGACAATGGCGACTGCTGCGCCGGGAGCATCATCTCCGTCCCGGAATGGTCTTCCCATGGCCGGCAAAACACCAAGAGTCTGGAAGAAATTTGTGCTCACCTCCGGCGCCAGCATCATCTGGGTGCCTTCATCTGTTTGCACCGCCACGGGGAAACTGCTGAAAGCGGCGAGTTGCTCGAAGTACCCGAGGCTGCGCTGCATGTCGGGAAAGTCTGCGACCGGAACGAAGGAGTACCCTTCATCCCCGTTCTCTGAAACTTCCACCAGCATTAATCGTTCCGGTTGCCGGTAATCGAGTGGACGCAGTAGGACGGATTGCACGATGGCGAGCATTCCCGTGGTTGCACCAATACCGAGGGCTAGAACCACAATTGCACTGAGCGAAAACCCGGGATGCTTGCGAATCTGGCGCAAAGCGTAGCGAATATCCTGTAAGAGACCGTTCATGCCGTTTTGCTTTCCTTGTCCTGCTTTATCGATCGAGTCGCGGTGGCTTGCATACTGAATGAGTCCAGAGTTCCGTCTTCATTCGTTCCGCAGGGCAACGACGGGATCCACTTTGCTGGCGCGGTAGGCCGGGATGATGCAGGCGAGTAGCGCGATCAGCATCAGCAGGCCTGCGACTACAATGAAGGTGGCCGGATCTGCAGGCTTCACTTGAAAGACAAGCCCCGCCACCACCCGTCCTAGAGCGAGCGATGCGGTCACGCCGATCGCAACTCCGACCAACGTGGGCTTCATGCCTTCCAGTACCACCATGCGCAACACATCTCCAAGGCGGGCTCCCAACGCCAGCCGTATGCCGATTTCCGGAACTCTTTGACGCACACTGTAGGACAGCACGCTGTAGATCCCGATCGCGGCCAGCAAAAGGGCCAGTCCCGCAAAAACTCCCAGCAGAAGCATGTTGAACTTGGGTTGCGTCAATGACGCAGCCACCATGTCATCCATCGTGCGTACATCACGGATTGGAACGGTACGGTCCACTTCCTGCAGCGCGTGGGATACGGCGGACACCATGCTGCCGGGACTGGTTGTCGTACGAACGACAAGGCTCATGGGGAAGGAGTGCCAATCCGCGTCGGCTGATGCAGTAAGCTGCGCCAGAGGCGTGTAAAGAGCCTCGGAGGGCCGGGTCTGGTCGAGCCCATCGAGTTTTACATCGCCTACGACTCCCACTACCTCTCGGATGTGTTCGGGAGAAAAAGTAAGCGTCAGCCGCTTTCCGATTGGGTCTTCGCCGGGCCAGAAACGTCTGGCCATCGACTGGCTGATCAGAACCACAGCCATCCTGCCCGCAACGTCCTGATCATTAAGGTCACGTCCGCGCAATACAGGAATATGCATCGCCCGCATGTAGCCGGTACTAATCAGTCTCACGTCCACTTCGGGCTGGTCCGCCATGGCAACGACCGGCTGTCCTTCAATGGCAATTGGCTGATGCGAGCCGCCGTTGTCGAGCGGGATGTCATCGACGACCCCGGCAGACTCAACGCTCGGAAGGGCGCGAACTCGTTGCAGAACCAGCTGGAAGAACCGAATCTGCTGGGCCGCATCGGCAAACTTCGAGCGCGCGACCGATGCGGACATCGTTAGAACTCCAAGCGAGTCAAAACCAGGAGGAACTGCTTGCAGTTGGTGGAAGCTCCGAATCATCAACCCAGCGCCCATCAGCAGAACAAGAGATAAAGCAACTTCAGCGGTGACCAGGATGCGTCGAGTGCCATGCCTGCCGGAGTCCGCGTCTGTACGTCCTAATCCCTGCTTCAAGGCTTCGTGGACGTCTGATTTCGCAAGCCGTAGAGCCGGCATGATTCCGGCGAGCAGGCCGGTCAGGACGGACACGCACAACGTGAATACAAGTACCCTACTATCCAGCGCTACCTCTGCGGTCACCGGCAGCTTGTCGCCGAGAAAAGCCACGATCAAACGTGCCCCCCACTGCGCGAACAACAATCCGAGCACCCCGCCGGTCAGCGCCAGCAAGAGGGACTCTGTCAGCAACTGGCGCACGACACGCGCAGAGGTCGCGCCCAGCGCCGTGCGAATTGCGATCTCCTTATTTCGTCCGAGCGTCTTTGATAGGGCCAGATTCGCAACATTGGCGCACGCGATGAGCAGGACAAAGGCGACCGCCCCAAGCAGCATGAGGAGTGCTGGACGCACATCGCTGACCATGTCGGCGTGCAGCGGCAGCACCAACGCACCCCAGCCCTTGTCATCGGCGGGATACAGCTGCTCCAGCCGGCTTGAAATGGTGTTCATTTCGGCCTGCGCCTGCCCCAGGGTCAAGCCTGGTTTCAGGCGCGCGATTACGACCGAGTGATGTTCGCCGCGGACGGCGCGCTCCTTGTCGGTCCAACCCATCGGCGTCCACATCTGCGCGAATTCGGGGAAGCGGAATGACGCAGGCATGACTCCGGCGACCAGAAAATTCTGCCCGTCCATGGTGATGTCATGTCCAACCACATCACGATTGGCTCCGAAGTGCTCCTGCCAGAATCGGTAGCTTAGAATCACGACATTGGTTCGGCCGGGTTGGTCTTCTTCGGGTGTGAAGGCGCGCCCGATCATGGGGAGAACGCCGAGAGTTTCGAAGAAGCCCGAAGACGCTGCACACGCATCGACCTGCTCTGCCCTCTCGGTCCCTGTCAAAGTAAGTCCGCGATAGCTGTAGATCGCCATCTTTTCGAAAACGTGATTGTCCCGCTGCCAATCCAGGTAATTCGCGGCCGATACCGAGAAGGTGCTCATGCCGGGGAAGCTTTTCGCAGGTGGCGTGTGCCACACTCTCACGAGACGGCCCGCGTCAGGGAACGGCAGCGGACGCAGCAACACGCCGTTTACCACGCTGAATATCGCGGTGTTTGCGCCGATGCCTAGAGCCAGAGTAAGTATGGCTACGACGCTGAACCCGGGACTTTTCAGCAACTGCCGCAGGCCGAAACGGAGATCCTGGACTACGTTGTTCATGCGCTCACATCCGCCATCAGTTTCTTGAGTTCTTCTTCCGCTACAACTTTTCCGTCAAACAAGTGGACTTCCCGTTGCGCGTGCTTGGCGAAACGCGGATCGTGAGTGACCATGCAGATGGTCGCGCCTTCGCGATGAAGATCGGCGAGCAACTCCATCACCGCTTCGCCATTTCGCGAATCCAGGTTTCCGGTAGGTTCGTCAGCTAGCAGGATCGAGGGCTTGCCGCCTAAAGCGCGTGCTACCGCGACCCGCTGCTGCTGACCTCCGGAGAGTTGCGACGGATAGTGTCGAACACGGTGCGCCATTCCTACACGTTCGAGGGCTCCCATCACACGCGTCTTGCGTTCTGACGCTGGCATTTTCTGGCGGTAGGTCAGCGGGAGTTCCACGTTTTCGTACACCGTCAGGTCGCCGATCAGGTTGAAGCTCTGGAAGATGAATCCGATTTCCTGATTGCGAATGCGGGCGCGCTCGGCGAAATCCAGGTTCTCGACCGCTTTGCCGTTCAGGAAGTACCTGCCACCGGTCGGCGTGTCGAGCAAACCGATAATCGAAAGCAGCGTCGATTTGCCGCAGCCTGAAGGTCCCGACATTGCGACGTACTCTCCCTTATTCACTGACAGGTGCACGCCCGACAGCGCGTGTGTTTCGATTTCGTCGGTGTAGAAAACCTTCGTCATATCCGTGATTTGAATCAGCGCTTGGTTCATGTCCGTCATGAATCGTCAGCCTCGTTTTCTTGAGTTTTCTGAATCTCAGTCTTGCAGGCGGATGCGGTCAGTGTTATCCCAACGCGACATGTCGGAGAGGACCACGGTGTCTCCTTCATGCAGCCCTTCGATCACTTGAATAGCGTTCACAGACGCTCTGCCAACTTTCACAGGAACGCGAACTGCGTCATGACCATCAGCCTCCAGCTTGAACAGACTGATGGTGCTGTTTTCCTGTCCAAAGGCGGGACGGCCGACGTAGAGCACGTTCTCCAGCCGTTCCAAGTCGATAGTTCCATCCACGCTCAAATCGGGCCGCGCTCCTCTGGGCAATTCGCCCGTGAGTTTGACGTCCACGGTCACCGTTCCGTTTTGCACTCCCGGATCGACGCGCATCACCGTACCCGCAATGACCCCGTTGTGCGTGTCCACGGAAGCCGGTTCGCCGATTTGAACGTCACGTGCCTGCGTCTCCGCGACCTTGAGTTCCGCCATCAGGTGGTTTGGCTGTACCACTTTGGCTAGCATGGTTCCTGGAGTTACGTGTTGGCCGACGTGCAGCGGCAGTTCCACCAGGACTCCCTCAATGCCCGCTCGCACTTTCAATGCGTCGAGTTGCTTCTGCTTCAACTCGGCGAGGACTTTCATTTGGTCAACTTTCGCCTGTAGCTGTGCCAGCTGCGCATCGATCGATTTCTGGGTGCTTTCCAGCCGCTGATCTTCCAGGCCATTGCGGATCGTCAACTCGTCCGCCTTACTCTTGGAGGCTTTGTAGGCCAAGCCTGAGATCACTCCGAGGTCATAGAGCGATTTGTCCGTTTGCGATTGCAATTGCGACTGGTTGTAATCTGATTTCACGGTCGCCGCGCCAGCTTTCTGGTTCATCAGGTCGCTTTCCAGCTTCATACGCTGGCTCTGGTACTCGGCCTGGGCGGCCTTCCATTGCAGGCGCGCGTCTACCGCCGCTTGCTCAACTTGCGGATCGCTCATTTCCACCAGGATTGAGTCGGCCTTCACAAGCGAGCCGGGCAGCATATGGATTCGAATGATCGTGGCCTCGGTTTCGGCGGGAATCTGCAAAACGGACTCTTGCGAGGGCACCAACGACCCGATGCCTCTTACCTGGCGCAACATGGATCCGCGCTTGACCGTGTCGGTCCAAACGGTGCCCCGCTCCACGGTTGGTGCAGCAGGACGGAGACGGTATACGAACGCCGTCAACGCTGCCATAACAATCACACCGGAAGACACTGCGACAATCTGACGCCTGCGTTTCTGTTGCTTAAATTCGGGCCGAGCGATATCCATCACCAGTCCAATGGCAAGCCGCACGCCAAAGTCGAGAACTACGCAAGTGGTTGAAGATGATATGGCTTAGAAGGAGTGGTCGGGAGAGAAGAAGGTGTCGGATGTCCGGCAGGGGATTCCGGTGTCCACTCTTGGACAGTGCTCTCACCGGCTGAAGAGAGTCAGTGAATGGCGACTAGACATTGAAAGCGGATGGGCGTCAATCAAGGTTGTAAATCCGTTCCATCAGCATCCACTTTTCGCCCGGTTTCGCTTGCGGCAGGGGAGATTGGAAGTTCCACATCAGCTGCTCCCATTCCCGAACCCTGGGGTTCGCGGCATCCATTCGCGCCTTGGCCTCAAATGAAAACCGATCGTTGACTTCGAGGATCATAAACATCCGCGTTCCCAGCGAGTAGATCTCGGCTTGCTCAATCCCGGAGTCGCGGAGACTTTGAGCAATTTCAGGCCAGATTTGCTGGTGATATCTCTTGTACTCAGCGATCAACTTGGGATCGTCTTTCAGGTCCAGGGTCAGGCAGAAACGTCGCGTCATTCGACCTCTCCAGTGGTAAGGGATATCGTCACACCCGCGATCGAGGTTCGGTACCCGCGCACCGCAAAATAGAGGACATACGCGTGACAGAGAAGAGGAACAATAAATGCATGTTGGATATCCCAGGCGTCGGAAATACGCCCCATGATCGCGGGACATACCGCACCGCCAATAATTGACATTACAAGTAGCGACGAGCCGAGCTTCGTGTACGGACCGAGGTTCTTCAGGCTGAGCGCGAAGATGGTCGGAAACATAATGGAGTGAAAGAAGCCAAGCAGGACAATTGCCCAAATGCTTAGAAATCCTGAGCCCATCAGGATAACCAGCACGCATAGCAGCGATCCTCCAGCAAAAAGGCTGAGTAGATGTGCCGGAGGCGCTTTTCGCATCATCGCCGAGCCAGTAAAGCGTCCGATCATGAACCCCGCCAGGTGCGCCTGCAGGTAGTGCGCGGCAGCCTTTTCGTACGTTCCCGGAAGCGTGAATTCGGAAAACCGAATGATAAAGCTGGCAACTCCTACCTGCGCACCCACGTAGAAGAACTGGGCAATCACGCCCCGAATCAGATGCGGGAACGCAAACGCGCCTCGTATCGTCACCTCGTCGACGTTTCCTCCGACGGTCTCATCCTCACTGATTTCGGGCAGCTGCGTGAAGAAGATCAGGATGGCAACGAACAGAAAGACCCCAGTGATGGCCAGATAGGGGCCTTTCACCAAGTTAGCTTCGGATGCGCGGTAGGCCAGCAACTGTGCGGAAGACATGGCGGCCAGTTCCGCCGGAGTGTGTTCAATGCCTGAAAGAATGAATTTCGCGCCGAGCAGTGCGATGAGCAGCGCCCCGGCCGCGTTGAAGGACTGAGCCAAATTCAGGCGCCGTTCCGAACTTGCAGCAGGTCCGAGAGTTGTGACGTAGGGATTGGCGGCAACTTCGAGAACGGATTGTCCACACGCCATGACGAACAGAGCAAGCAGAAAAAATCCATAGACTCGGACCGAAGCCGCCGGAATGAACAGGAGCGTGCCCGTGGCACAGACGAGCAAGCCGGTCAGAATGCCGCGCTTGTAGCCGATCTTCTGCATAAGCCATCCCGCAGGCAGTGCAGCCAGAAAATAGCCTCCAAAAAACGCAGTCTGGATGAGTGAAGACTGAAAGTCGCTCAGACCAAAGGCTTTTTTCAGATGCTGAATCAGAATGTCATTGAGATTGACCCCAATAGCCCACAGGAAGAAGAGGCTGGTCACGAGAACCAATGGCACCACGAAGCGGCGTTCGGTAATGGGTGCAGAAGCTGTCACGGTTTCGATCTACCTTTTTTATGTCAGTGCACGATCGAGGTGGACGTAGCCGCCATCCACAAACAAGTGCTGTCCCGTCGTGTGGCTCGATTTTCCAGATAAAAGAAACAACACCATGGAAGCGATCTCGTCGGGGGTCGTCATGCGCTGCTCGAGAGGAATTTTGGAAAGGATCGATTTAAGCTTCTCGTCAGGATCATGGAAGGTGCTAAGCCAGCTGCGATAGAGAGGGGTCATAACTTCGGCAGGGATCACGGTATTCACTCGAATGCCATAAGGAAAAAGTTCCGCCGCCCACTCCCGCGTCAGCGCCATAACGGCTCCCTTCGACGAAGCGTATCCCGAAGTACTGCCCTGCCCTGTTACGGCCGTCTTCGATCCAATATTTACAATCGATCCACGCGACTGCTTCAGGTACGGCAGTGAATAGTGAGCCATGCTGTAATAGTGAACGAGATTGCGCCGCAACGAGGCGACGTATTCGTCTGGACTGCCCTGCTCCAGGCCAACTTTGTCATTTCGTCCCGCGTTGTTTACGAGAGCATCGATGCGGCCGAATTCCTGCACTACCTTTGTCATCGAAGTTTCGCAACTCTCCGCGACCTCAAGATCAACAGTGATGAGACCGCACCGTGCAATTGAGCCATGGAGCTCATTTCGAAGCTTTTCGCCAGCTTCCCTGTCCCGGTCGATGATCACCGGAATAGCCCCCTCTGCCGCGCAAGCCCGCACGATAGCTTCGCCAATGCCCTTTGCGCCACCGGTGACGATCACGACTTTATTTTTCAGTTCGAGATCCATGGCTCAACCCCGTAGATTCAGGAAACCCCCGTCTAGCGGATAATCGGCACCCGTAATGAACGACGCCTGGTCGGAGCACAAGAACAACGCGAGTGCAGCGACCTCATGGGGTTCGGCCATTCGTCCCAATGGTTGTGCGTGGGAGAGTGTCTCGAACATTTCTTGCTCGCGCCCGGGATAGGTTCGCTTCAGATAGTCGTCGACAAAGGGAGTGTGTACTCGGGCTGGCGAAATGCAGTTGCAGCGAATTTTGTGGGCCAGGTAATCGCGGGCAACAGAATAGGTCATGGCAATGATCGCGGCCTTCGTCATGGAATACGCGAACCGGTCCGCAAGGCCGCAAGAGCCGGCGATGGAAGCCATGTTCAGGATCACGCCTCCACCGTTCGCTCTCATGTGTGGAATCACCGCATGCATGCAGTTGTAAAAGCCTTTGACATTGATTTGAAAAAGTCGGTCGAAGTCCTCCTCCGTGGTGCTCTCGACGGTGCCGATGTGCGAGACCCCGGCGTTGTTGACCAGAATATGAATTTGCTCGCGCTGGAACAGATCGGACATGTGAGCCTGCACCTGAGCTTGATTGCCCACATCGGATCTGTGGGCAGTGGCTTCTCCACCGGAGGCGGCAATTTGCCGTCGTGTCTCGGAGGCAGCGTCTTCGTCTAAATCCAGGATTCGAATCGCGGCGCCGTGCGCCGCGAACGTACTTGCGATCGCGCGCCCGATTCCGCTACCCCCGCCCGTGACGACTGCCACTTTTCCGTCGAGGCGGAAATCACCTGCGTGAGTGGTGCTGCCGCTCAGAGAGAAGCTCCTTGGCTTCGGGGCAA
>Ga0335069_10001206_pt1 | contig 41893 bp, 30 predicted proteins | sample Lox_Sample_11_FD_206714 | JGI IMG/M metagenome (GOLD analysis project Ga0335069, IMG submission 206714) | Soil microbial communities from Loxahatchee National Wildlife Refuge, Florida, United States - Lox_Sample_1.1 | ecosystem: Environmental > Terrestrial > Soil > Wetlands | place: USA...
ACCGGAGTCATGCTCACCTTGGCCCGCGTGGCGGGCGAGACGGCTCCCTTGCTATTCACCGCCTTCAGCAATCGCTTTTGGAGTTCTGGCTGGAATCAACCCATCGCGTCGCTGCCGGTGATGATCTACACGTACGCGATCGCTCCTTATGACGACTGGCATCGGCAAGCCTGGGCCGCGGGACTGGTTCTTCTGGCTCTGGTCCTGGTGGCCAATGTCGGAGCACGCATGGTTGTTTCCAGGGGGATTTCTTATCGGAAGGCATAAGCCGTGACTCTCGCATCGAGTGTTTCAATTATGGCGAAGACAACGGAAGAATCCCGCTCCACGGAGCGCGATGAAGTGGCAGCCACTGTGTGGCCAAGTGACCTCAAGATGCGCGCCGCCGGGCTGGACTTCTATTACGGGGCTCGCCAGGCGCTTTATTCCATCGACCTGCAAATCCCCGTCGGACGCATTACCGCGCTCATCGGCCCTTCTGGATGCGGCAAGACCACTTTTCTGCGAATTCTCAACCGGATGTACGAGACTGTGCCGCACGCCCGGCCTGAGGGTGAGGCTCTGCTGGATGGCGAGGACATCTTCTCCATGGATGTTGTGGGGTTGCGGCGCAGGGTGGGGATGGTCTTCCAAAAGCCCAATCCTTTTCCCAAGTCGATTTTTGACAACATCGCTTACGGCCTGCGCATCAATGGCATGCGTGGCCGTAGCGCCCTGGCGGATGCTGTCGAGCAAAGTCTGCGGCGCGCGGCACTGTGGGAAGAGGTCAAGGACCAGCTTCAGAAATCAGCTTACGCGTTGTCCGGTGGCCAGCAGCAGCGACTGTGCATTGCTCGCGCGCTGGCCGTCGAGCCGGAAGTTCTACTGCTCGATGAGCCGTGCTCGGCGCTCGACCCCATTGCGACAGCGAAGATTGAGGAATTGCTTTTCAAACTGAAAGACCTCTGCACCATAGTGATTGTCACTCACAACATGCAGCAGGCCGCGCGCGTCGCGGACTACACAGGTTTCTTTCTGTTGGGCCGGCTGATCGAATTCAACAAGACCGCCGTGATCTTCAAGACGCCGGCGCGGAAAGAAACGGAAGATTACATCACCGGCAGGTTCGGGTAAAATTGGCAGATCGGGCGATCGGGAGAGCTAGTGAGCAGAAAGAACACTCGCTCCTGGCCAGTTTCTAGCCGCTCACAAGCGTTGCCTTTGCACCGTCTTTTGTTCACCCGCTCTTCCGATCATCAGATCTCCCGATCTTGAGGGGGGCTCACGCTTGCGACATTTTGATGAGGAACTCGATTACTTACGCAGCCGCCTGCTTGAGATGAGCGGGCTGGTGGAGGACTCCGTCCACCGGAGCGTTCAGTCGCTTGCCGAGAAGGACCCCCAGCAGGCCCAGCGCGTCCTCCAGAACGAGGCGGAGATTAACCGCATGGAGATCGAGATCGACGATCTCGCGACGCGGCTCCTGGCGCTGAATCAGCCTATGGCTACGGACCTGCGGTTCATCACTTCGGCGATCAAAATCAACAATGACCTGGAGCGCATGGGAGATCTGGCGGTCAACGTGGTTGAACGCGGGCTTTCCCTTATCAACGAACCCTTGATGAAACCGCTCATCGATATCCCGCTGATGGCGGATCGCGTTCAGTCTATGATTCGCAAGAGCTTGGACGCCTTCGTGAAGAAGGACGCCGACTTGGCCCGCAATGTTCTGGTTTCCGACGACGAGGTGGACTCGCTGCGGGACGCAGTTTACGAAGAGCTGATCGGCTACATGGAGCGCGACCCCAAAACCATTCGCCAGGGGATCAACCTGATGTTTGTGGCACGCAATCTGGAACGGTTGGCCGACCACGCCACGAATATCGCCGAAGACGTGCTTTTCCTGGTCGAAGGCGTGGACGTCCGCCACCACGCTGAGACACGTGAGTGAGTTAGCGGCCGGCAAAACCGGAATCCCGGTGCTCCCCATCCAACCCTTACACTCTATTGGCATCGAAGAAGGGGAAGGCCTTTCGGCCGACGGGTGATTTTGCCTTTGACGGCGCCCACCCTTTGATGGTGAAATAAGTAGCTCAACTGGCCACCTTGCCCGGGCGACCGGTGAACCCCCTGGGGGAAATCGCAATGAAGCAAAGAATCCTGGCCACACTAACTGCCGGCTCGCTTATCCTGGGCATGGTGTCTCCGCTTTTCTCGCAACAGCAGGATGCCAGCATCGATGAGATCACGGTGCCGGAAGGCACGGAATTCAAGCTGCAGTTGCACACCACCATCAATTCCAAGATCTCGAAGGCCGGCGACAGGATCATGACCACCTTGATTGACCCGGTGGCGGTCGAGGATCGCGACGTACTGCCCAAGGGCATCCGTATCGACGGACACGTGGGTGAAGTGAGACCCGCCGGCCGCAAAGGCAAGGGCGGCTTTCTCACGATCGTGTTTGATACCGTCGAACTCCCCAACGGCCAGAAAGTGGCCATTCAAGGTTCGCTGACAGAGGTCTTCTCCAGTGAAAGCGGTAGCGACCCCAACGTAGGCCCGGAAGGTGAACTGAAGGGACATGGCGCCAACCGCAAGGAGCAGCTCTTGATTGCCGCAGCTCCTACGGCTGTCGGCGCGGGCATCGGGGTGGGCACCGCAATCATGATGGGCACGGCTGGCGTGCTGACCGCAGTATTGTTGCCTCGTGGCAAGCAGGCGACCCTTGCGACAGGATCGCTGGTGGGCATGCGCTTGGATCGCGATGTAACCCTGGAACTCCCTTCCGCCGGAAGATAGCAGCCGGGTTCCTCTCCAACACACACTTCAGGCCGAAGCCGAGAGTCAGTCAGGCGGCTGCGGAAAGAGTCTGCAGCGGGCTGACGTAGCGCCGGCTTCCAGCCGGCAACTCCTTTCGCTTCAATGGGAGCCGGCAAGATGCCGGCGCTACATTCGTCGCCGGGACGGCTTTTTCCGCAGCCTCTGAAGCCCTGCCCTTCCACGTGTGTCCCAAAGTGCTGAGAAATCCAAGCTAGGTGAAGCTCACCTTCACGTCTTCGCGATCAGCTTCCGCAACCTGGAAGAGCGGATGGGGCTTCAATCCCATGAACCCGGCGATGAAGTTCGCCGGAACCTGCGCAATACGAATATTGAAAGTGTTGACGTCTTCGTTGAAACGATTGCGCTGCCCGGCGATCTTCTCTTCGAGTTCGGTGATCCGTCCTTGCAGTTGCATGAAATTCGCATCGGCCTTCAGGTCCGGATACTTCTCGGCGACGGCGAAGAGGCTCTTCAAGGCACCGCTAATCATGTTATCGGCCTGAGTCTTCTCGGCCGGAGTCGTCGCCCGCATGTAAGCAGTGCGAGCCTCGGTCACCGCCTGCAGCGTCTTCTGCTCATATTGCATGTAGCCCTTGCACGTATCGATTAGCTTGGGCAATTCGTCGTGCCGCTGCTTGAGCAGGACATCGATATTGGAAAATGAACGGTCGATGTCGTTCTTCAAAGTTACCAGGTTATTGTAGATCCCCACGACGTACACAATTAGCCCCACCACGATGAGGACCAGGACCAGCACAATAGCGATAAGCACGCCTGCGAGTACCATATCTGGCTCCTTGGAGACTCAGGACATCTTCACTTCTACGTCTTGACGATCTTCTTCCGCAACCTTGAACAGGTCGCGGCGTTCGAGGTGCATCAAGCCCGCGATGAACACATCGGGCAATTGCTGGATGCGGATGTTGTACGTATTCACGTCGTCGTTGAAGAACTCGCGGCGGTCTGCAATCTTCTCTTCTAATTCGGAGATGCGCTTCTGAAGCTGCATGAAATTGTTGTTGGCCTTCAGTTCGGGATAGTTCTCGGCCACGGCAAACAAGCTCTTAAGCGCCCCAGAAATCAGGTTATCGGCCTGGGCTTTCTCACCGACCGAGGAGGCTTTCAAGAAAGCAGTGCGCGCCTCCGTAATGAGCTGGAACGTCTTCTGCTCGTACTGCATGTATCCCTTGCAGGTCTCGATCAATTTAGGCAGTTCGTCGTGCCGCTGTTTTAGCAGAACGTCGATGTTCGCCCAGGCCTTGTCGATGTCGTTCTTCAAGCGCACCAGGCTGTTGTAAATCGTGATGAGGTAAACGATGATGCCCACCACGAACAGAACGACGACCAGCGCCACCAGAATCGTAAGACCCATAGTCTCCCCTCGCCTCCACTCTTAGAGCCAACCGAATCTTGCCAGCAAGATCCCCAGACACGTCACGGCCAGAGCCGCACCACCAAAGATGTGCAGTGCCGCACGCCGGCGCAGGCTTCCTTCAATTTCCTTTTCCCCTCGCCAGGAGATCAGGAAGGTCGGCTCATTTGTTCCCTTCATGATCAGGTTGCGGTCATGTTCATCGCCGGGAACGGGATTCTCCGTGCAGGTTCCCGTGATGTCGTACCAATGCTCGGGGAGAATTAGATACTCAGTCAGACGGTAACGGTCCGACGATCCCAGGTTCAGAGTTCCCCCTAAGAGACTGCGGACGTCAAAAGAAGAACCCGTGCCGCGCCGGCTCACCACCGCCTGCGCGTAAGCAGAGAGAGTTGCTTCGGGAACGATGGACTCGGACCCCGGATCCGCTTTGCCCCACAACACCCGGAGAACTGATCCGCCGACACCACGCCCGGTTTCGACTCTTCCCGCCCGAATCAGGTCGTACTCGGCGCCGTGCGCGTCCACCAGCACCTTCCCGGTCGCGTCCTCAAGATAGAACTTCACGCCCTGCGCGTCGGTGGCCGCGTGCGACCAATGGCCACCATTCTTGTCGCGAACCCACCGTTCGATATCGATTTTGTAGAAGTAGCAGGGAGTGCTGGTCACCGGGCTCGAGACGGTTTCATCCGCCTTGGCCTTTCCGTGAATCTCCACCAGGCCCATCGCGATGCTACGAATGGGCATCTCGGGAGTGTCGAGCAGCACGCGGTATTCCCGATATACGCGGAATCCCTTGGCAAACCAAAACAGCCCCGCACCCAGGCCAAACGCCAGCGCCACTTCACCATTTCCACTGTGCACGGACATAAGTAAACCCAAGATTTCGGGCCATGCTACTCGACAGACTCCGAAAAGGCAAGCACTCGTCGTCATTCCTGGCCGTTTCGGAAGGTTGGGTCGAAGAAGCCAAATTGAGCAAGATGAAAAGGGTTTGAGGAGGTTGTGGAGTTTGGGGAAGGCAGGAGATTTATGTTCAGGGAATAAAATTTCGTTCGGCCAGGGGGGCCGAGAGATGAGGTGGGATTGGAGAAGTAGCGAGGCAGCAGAGTTCTGCGCAGGTGGGGGAAGGTCGGTCAATCGGAGTCGGTGTAAAGGGGGCTGGCCAAGCTGAGGCGGAGAAGTTCGATCGGGGAATGCCGGCGGTGAGTGCCGCGGTGGAGATGGCGCAGGCAGTAGAGGCGTTCGCTGGTCAGAGCCAAGCAGGTGATCAGCCAGACGAGGAGCAAGCTGTGGGCGTGGTGGTGGCAGATATGTTCCAAGCCATAGCGATTCTTGGCGTCGTTGAATCCCTGATTCGCGATCTCTCAGCGGCTTTTGGCGAGGCGAAACAAGGAACGGCTGTTGAGCTGGCGAGTAAGAAAATCGGTCAGCCAGAAAGCCTCGCAGACGGCGCCGTCGGGTTTGTGGTGGCGGTAACGAAGCACCCGGACGATCTTCCAGCGTAGAGTATCCCAGGGGTCAAAGTCGTCCGTGTCCCAGACCTCCACCTGATCGCACCCTTCCCGGAAAGCGCTCGTGGGAGGCAGCGCGTTAAAGCAGTTTTGCGCGGCGTTGAACGGAGTACCCACGGAGGAGTTGAGTACAATCTTTTAGCCGCCAGTTTTCAGTTGCCAGTCATCAGTTAGCGACAACTGAAAACTGAGAACTGAGAACCCCTTATGTCCCAAATGCTGATGTCGGAAATTCCCGGATTCTTTGACTTGGCAGACAGCGCGATCGCGGGCGGCCAACCGCTCACGGATTACACGTTGGCCAAGATCAGCCATAACGCCAAGTTTGGCGCCGTACGTTGCGAGATCATCTATATAGGATTCTACGGGCCCGGCGATACGGTGTCCCCGCCGGTCTCACCGGTCGATGGCTATAACTACAGCTACCCGGAGTGCCTTTTCATCCCGGTCCTTCATTCCTCGCGCACCCCGGCGGCGGGCTATGTGCCGGGCCAAGCGACGCAACCCGGGCTCGCGAACAACGACTCGGGCCAGGGCAATCTGATTGTGTGCCCTTACCGGCTTGATGTGAACGACGCCAATGGAAAGGTGACCATTCAGACCTACTGGTCAGGCAGCGGAGCCGAGAATCAAGGGACGGTGAAAGTCCTGGCGATCTGCCAGAGACTGAGCGTCAATCTTCCCGCCGGGGTCAGCGGAGACTAAAAGCAGTTGCGAGTGGCTAGTTGCTAGTGGCTGGCCGCTGTCCACTGATCACTAGCCACTTGAGGTTCATATGGCAATTGTCCGGACAGTTCTTTCCCGCAAGGGGCTGGTGCAGTCGCAGCATGGCGCCACGCAATACGAGTCCGACATGGACGGCAACTTAGCCTTGCTTGACGCCAACGTTGCTTTCATGAGCGATCTGGACTCCGTGGTGGATTCGCTAATTGGGGATATTGGTTTGAACGGAGTGGTTTCCGGATTTCAGCTCGCCACGTCGAACACGCTCTACCCGAGCCTGACGAGCGGTGTCCTTTATGCCAGCGGGTCACGTTACGCGCCGACGAACCCGAATACCGGTGCCGCCCCCCCAAGCGCTACCTCCTATCTCTACTACCAGCAAGAAAACTGGCCCAACAGCTACTACTATCGCTCTGAGCCATCGCCGGTCAACGCGGGAGATGCGTTTGTCGGGATCGTTGTGACCAATGCCACCCAAGTCACCAGCGTGACCCAGGCGACAACGCTATTTGGCCAAATCTCGGTCGCCGCTACCGCTCCCGGAAGCTTCAGCATCGCGCACCTATTGGGGCGAACTCCGGTGGGTTCACATGTTCGCATGACGAGTCCCGGCGTGATCTGGTGGCAACAACCCACGGATGTGGACGAGGTTAATCTCTATCTGGTCGCGTCGGATGGCGGCGTGACGGCAAAGGTGCAGGTATGGTGAATCAACTACAGGAGTCAGGATTCAGGAGTCAGGATTCAGGAGCGTGGCCACGAAGCCTTGTCACGGTGGTGGCTTACTGCCTGCTGCTAACGCCCTACGCATTTGCCCAGCAACCGCAGGCACAGGCAGGGCAGCCGCTCTATGCCGTCAATGCGAAATACGTACAGGGTGTGGGACCGGGCTATTGGCCAACAGCGGGGTCACTTCTGACGCTGAACCTTTCTTCCGGAACGGCGTTTTGCAACAACACAATCCAAACATACGCCGGCGGCACGCTCACCCTGGCGGCCAACGCGACGAACTACGTGTACCTCGACTCCGGAAATAGTTGCGCGCCGACTTCCAATACGACGGGATTCGCCAGTGGAGCGATTCCGCTGGCACAAGTTATCACCAGTGCCACGGCGATCAGTTCGATCACGGACGTGCGGACTATGTTCTCGACAAAGTCGGGCGGCTCGCTCACCAGTGTGGCGATGAACGGCGACGGTGTGATTTACAACGCCAGCGTGCCGGGTTCGCCCGTCACCACCAGCGGGACGCTTGCTCCCCAACTTTCCACGCAGGCCGTCAACACTTTCCTTGCGGGGCCCAGCTCCGGGTCGGCGGCTTCCCCCACGTTCCGTGCCATCACGGCAGCGGACCTCCCGAACATCGGCATCGCCGGCGGAGGCACCGGGCAAACCACAGTTACGGCCGCCTTTAAGGCGCTGTCGCCGCTTACGACGGAAGGCGATGTTCTCTACTACCACGGTGGGACGAACGCACGCCTGGGGATTGGGAGCAGCGGCCAGTGTCTGACCTCAAGTGGATCAGATCCAGTCTGGGCCTCGTGCAGCGGAGGGGGTAGCGTGACCAGCGTCGGCCTCTCGATGCCCAGCATGTTCTCGGTAAGCGGCTCGCCTGTGACCGGCTCGGGGACGCTCGCGGCCACTCTCACGACGCAAAACGTTAATGCGGTCTTCGCTGGTCCTGCATCGGGAAGTGCCGCGGCACCGACGTTTCGTTCGCTGGTGGGCGCTGATCTTCCCTCTCCCACCTCGACGGCTCTGGGGGGAATCAAGTCGATGACGTGTGGAACCGGCCAGTTCGTTAACACGATCTCGACGGGTGGTGGCGCGTCGTGCGCGACTCCCACTTCTGGGGGCGGAACCAACTACGGCTTGGGCAACGGGACAACCGTGATCGATGCGAGTCTTTACGCTGGTTCGGACTTCGCCGCAAAGGTCAATGCAGCGATTGCTGCTTTGCCTGACGTCGGCGGAACGGTCGACGCAAGAGGGCTGGGCGGAGACCAATCAATGAGCAGCAGCATCGTGCTCGGTTCAGACTCCCAAGCCGTCACTCTACTGTTACCGCAGGGCACCATCAGCCGCGCTTCCGGGGCCCAATTCACCTATTTCTCGGGCAGTCGGGTCGTCGGTCAGGGAAAGTGCTTCAATTCCCCTTATTGCACGGTCATTCAGGGAAGTGGAGTCGCTGACACGGCTTTCGTATACGGAGGATCTGGCTACGCGACCGTCGTGTACCTTGCCAACTTTGCCGTGTTGAGCGGAAGCTATGGCGGCACGGCCACAGGCGTGGGGATCGACTTCTCGCACACCATGTCGGCGCGAGTCGAAAACGTGTTCGACTGGGCGGAAATCGCCCTGGTGGTGGGCGGAGCAAACGGTTCCTGTGAATGCTACAACACTTTCTACAGCAACGATTTTCGAGGTGGTGGCGATAGTGGAGGCGTGGGCGTGCAGCTGCTGGCCGGCGCGAACAGCAACTACTTCTACGGCGGACAGTATTGGGGCTACCGGGGCGTGTATCACGCCGGTTGGGGTAACTACTTTTACGGCCCCGACCTCGAAAACGACACGATTGGGTTCGATGATGCCGGAGGGGGGTTGCAGATCTTCGGCGGGTATTGGGAAGCGAACGGAATCGGGGTTTATCTTGAGCCGACCGTTCAAGGTACTTACATTGCGGGCGGCTTCGCAGGAATGTCGGTTGCCGATAATAGTGGCAACTCCACAAACTGGTACTTCAATCCTGGAGCAGAGTTGGTAGGGATTGCAGGAGTTCTTCCGCCGCGTTTCGGCGTACAAGATGAGTTCATGTTTGGGGGCAGCCTAGGCGGCTATAACACCAGCTACGCCATTCGAGGCGACCGTGGGGGCACCATCGCCGTTGAGGCAATCTTCGAACAAGCAATGCAGCGCATGGGATACTCCGGTCACGCCCCCTTCTTTTTTGGCCCCGGACGGGCTTACGGAGGCTTCAGCGAAAGCGGAACCACCAGCTTCCAACCGTTGGGAGCGCCGGCAACCCCGACCGTCAGTGTGATTGGGTCGCCGCAGAGCACGACAACTTGCAGTTATGCGGTCGTTGGTCACGACTGGTATAACGGAACCACCCTGCCGTCGGCCTTCACAACAATCTCCAATTGTCCCAATCCTCTGGGTTCATTAATCAGTCCGGTTTCGGTGGCCGCAGGCGGAAGTGGTTACCAAGTGCATGACGTCGTCATCGTGACGGGGGGCAGCGGTGGCCAACTCACAGTAACCAGCGTTGGCAGCAGCGGGGCCGTCACGGGACTGAGCATCAGCACCCCGGGCTCTGGCTACCTCACCGCCAACACTGTTTCCACCACGGGAGGCAGCGGGACCGGCTTGACCGTGAATATCACCAGTGCCTATGTAACAGTCACTCCCCCCGCGATGGATGGCGTGTTGAAGTGGGACTATCTCAAGAGCACCGCCGCCACATCGCTCGCCACCGCCACCCGCGGTACTATCATTGATGTTGGCCAGACGCTCGCTGCGTACAATCCGCCGAGCCGTGACACCACAGGAGACGTCTATTTTGGCGGCCAGGTCGCCACGTCCCACAACGTGCTGGACGATACTGCCGGCAAAGCCTCTTTTGCCGGGCAGGTTACTTCGAATACGGGTTTCTGCATCGGAACGAACTGTGTCACCACCTTCACGCCGACGATTACGACTTCGCAGCTTCCCTCGCACCTGGCGACCGTGCTGACGACGTGGTGCTACGGCTCGTTGAGCGCTACGAGTGCCGCTTATTATTTGGGAGGTTTCGGCGGGATCCAAAGCTCGTGCGGAAGCCTGTCGAGCTCCGTCACGGGCGGCATGCCGCTTTCGACCGCCGGTACCGTCAAAAACCTCCGCTGTGCGGCCGGAACCGGGAGCCTGAGCTCTTCCAGCGGTGTCGTCCAAGTTTATGACAACTCAACTTCCAAAAGTCTCACGTGCACGCTGGGAACCAGTACGGGCTGCGCCGACACGACGAATTCGTTTTCGTATTCTGCCGGCGACTTGATCCAGTTCTCCGTCTCCAGCGCCGGCAGCAGCGAGACGCTTGCCAACGTCTCGTGCTCGGCGGAAGTTTGGGTCAGTGGAAACTGAGCATTGACCAGCCCCCAACACTGACAAAGAAGGTGCATTCCTGTTTGATGCAGTGAGCTCGGTCATCTCCATTGTGGAGTGATCACCGTGGCGCCACGGGGAACGGATCGCAAACTCGTCCGCCAACGCCGGGTAAGGCTTCCTGAGGAAATCATGCACACCCCTGTCACTTCTGCGCCACCGAGCAGCCAGTTGGCTTTGGTTTTGGGTGTGACGTATTTGGTGCGGGACGTAGGTTTGACATGTTCGAAAGCCCCGAGGTACAATATGTCCATCTGGGACTCAAGCAGAATCTATTTCTGCCGATAACAGTTCAAGGAGTATACTGGCGCCGCATCGAGGCTTCTGACGAGGCGGCGGAAGGAGTTGTTATGCCCGAGACCGAGAACCCTGCCATGCCAAGCGCTCTGCTACTTCCTGAAGAAACTCAGAGGTACCTTGCCGCCCATCCTGGAGTCATCGAGAGGCTTCAGAGGGCGGAGAAGGCCTACAAGATTTTCGGCGGGTATCTGAACCTCACTCAGCCTCGCGTTGTTGTCCGCGAATCTGGTTCGTCCACGACGGAGGCTGACCTGAGTGCCACGCTACTACGAACTGATCGGTAAACCGCAAGATTTCGGCCAGAGATTTAACCACCGACAAGATCTGCTCCGCCGGATCGAACAGAACACAGGTCGTCCTGTTATTGTATATGCAGCCAACCTGAGTGTCCCCAACATCCCCAACAGCTTAGACCACTCAGACATCACTCCCTTTGCCGATTTGACGCGTACCATCAACGGCGATTCGATAGACGTGCTGTTACATAGTCCGGGAGGCTTGGCTGAGGCCGCAGAGCGAGTCGTTCATCTGCTGAGGGCACGGTTCAAATCCGTTCGGTTCATAATTCCCCATTCAGCTTTCAGCGCCGCAACTATGCTGGCCACTGCAGCAGACGAACTGGTACTAGATGATACCTCTGCCCTGGGTCCCATCGACCCGCAGATTTTGATCCGTGATCCGCAGACTGGACAGTCAACGACCGTCCCAACGCAAGCCATTCTCGACGGATTTGAGAACGCCAAGAACGATATTAAGGCAGACCCGGATGTGCTTGGAGTATACCTTCCACTGCTGAACAAACTCGATCTGGCCCTTTTCGAGGTATGCAAGAATGCGAATAAGCTGGCTGAATCATTGGTAACCGAATGGCTAAAGAATTACCTGTTACGGGAGGAAGCGGACCCCGCGGCCAGAGCAAAGGAAGTCAGTGAGTATCTTTCGACGCACAAGGACCGGCTGTCGCACGGGAGGCCGATAACTCTGACGACAATCAAAGATGAATTGAAGATCAAGCGTGTGCTTGACTTGCGGGAAGCGCCCGAGCTCCGCAGCCTAGTCGGAGAACTGTGGGCGGAAATCGAGTGGTATATTGAAGTGTCCGGCACTTCAAAGTTCTTTGAAAGTGCCCACGGCGTAGGATTTCGTCGTTCATTCCAAATCCAGCAGCAGGTGATGTCGATTCCAATCCCATTCCCTTTTCCTCCGCCCGGCCAGCCGCCACAACCACCCCAGGCCCCGCCGGGTACGCAGAGACGATAATCACACCTGTGGCTCCCCCGATCATAGACTTACAACTCATCCCAACCCACTGCAGGTGACACCAACTATTGGGACTCACGGACTCTGTGCTTGGGTCAGGGGCTCTGCAGCACGTATAATTAGCGCCTGAGGAGTGAGGGGCACCGATGGACCGTCAAGCAGCCTGGGACCTACTTTGCGAATACACGAAGAGCGAAAGTTTGCGGAAGCACGCGCTGGCCGTGGAAGCTTGCGTGAAGGCTTATGCGCGGAAGTTCGGCGAGGATGAAGAAAAGTGGAGCGTGGTCGCGCTGATTCATGACTTCGACTATGAAATGTATCCGAATGCGCCTGACCACCCTGTGAAGGGCAGCGAGATTCTGAAGGAGAGGGGCGTTTCGGAGGAAATCCGCCGCGCCATTCTCAGCCACGCAAATTACTCAGGCGTGCCGCGCGACACGCTTCTGGCCAAGACGCTGTTTGCGTGCGACGAGCTGGCGGGATTCATCACGGCCTGTTCGCTGGTGCGCCCCGACCGCATTGCCAGCCTGGAAGCTAAATCCGTGCGAAAACGGATGAAAGACAAAGCTTTCGCCCGCTCCGTCAGCCGCGACGACATTACCAAAGGAGCCGAAGAGCTGGGCATTCCCCTGGAGGAGCATATCGCGTTCTGTGTCGCCGCGATGCGCAGTATTTCCGATCAGCTCGGTCTATAACGCCACTTTCTGGAGATAAGTTGGCACGGTGACGTCCCAGTGGAGCTGCTGGACGACGTGTTGGTGCAACGCCTCGCTTGCCCTGGGCTCCCCGTGCACCACGAAGGTTTTCCCCGGCGGCTTGTCAAACCTCCCCAGCCAAGCCAGTAGCTCTCGGTAATCCGCGTGGGCACTTAGATTCTCGATGCTCTCAATCCGTGCACGGACGTGTACTTGCTGGCCGTGCATCTTCACAGTCTGAGCGCCAGTTTGAATCGCGCGTCCGCGCGTTCCCGCTGCCTGGAACCCAACGAACAGGATGGTATTGCGGTGGTCGGGCAGACAACGTTCCAGGTGATGCAAGACGCGCCCACCCGTCGCCATACCGCTCGCCGAAATGATGATCATGGGGTAATGGGCGTCGTTGAGCAGTTTTGATTCGTCCACGGTCTTATCGAAATGGAGTTGGGGCGGCGCGAACGGTTCGATCCCCTCGCTTTCCAGTGTCTCCAGCTCGAGGCTGTGATCTTCCCGGTGTTTCTCATAAAGATGCGTGACGTCGATTGCCATGGGGCTGTCCACGTGGATGGGCAGGGAGTGCAGCTTCTTGTCTTCGATGAGTTCACGCAAAAGGAAAAGCAGTTCCTGCGTCCGTCCCACGGCGAAGGAGGGGATGAGCACGGTGCCACCGCGCGCGGCCGTGCTTTCGATGATCGCCGTCAGGCGGGCACCGATATCCTCCTTAGGGTGTTCCCGGTCACCGTACGTGGACTCGATCAACAGATAGTCGAACCCGTCTTCCGGAACGGTCGGCTCAGGAATGATCAATTGCGGAAAACGCCCCACATCTCCCGAGAAAAGCAGCCTTTTCACGGTCCCGTTCTCGCGGACTGTTAGTTCGACCATGCGCGCGCCGAGGATGTGTCCGGCGAAGAAGAAACGCAGCGAAAAATGGGGCGAGAGATCATGCGTCTCGAACCCTTCCAGCGGCCGAAAACTCTCGAGCGACTTCAGGGCTTCCTCGTACGTGTAGAGCGGCAACGCCGGGGTGTGCTTGCTGAACCCCTTCTTGTTCGCGAACAGCGCATCTTCTTCCTGGAGATGGCCCGAATCCGGCAGGACAATTTTGGCCAGATCCACCGTGGCCGGCGAGGCGAGAATCTGGCCGCGGAAGCCATCCTTGACCAGCCGAGGAATGTATCCGGTGTGGTCGAGGTGTGCATGCGTCAGGACCAGCCACTGGATGCTGGCAGGGTGTATGGGCAAGGGATTCCAGTTGCGCAACCGCAACTCCTTGTCGCCTTGGAAGAGTCCGCAGTCAATCATCAGCCGTTCGCCGCCGGCTTCCACCAGATACTTTGATCCGGTCACTGTACCGGTACCGCCGAGAAAAGTTAGTGTGGGCATGAATTGTCCTTTACCGGGATGGAATGCGTGAGATGCAAGGTTCCGTCACAACCAACAGGGGTCATCATCATACAACGACCGACTCAGGGTACTCGCCAAATACCTTGCGCAGCACGTCCGAAATCTCGCCGACGGTCGCGTAGGCTTTGACGGCATCGAGGATAGCCGGCAGCAAGTTACGCTCGGTGCGTGCGGTTTCGTCGACAGCCAGGAGCGCACGTTGAACTTGCACTGCGTCGCGGCGAGCGCGCAGCCGTGCCAGCCGCTCGACCTGAGTGCGCTCGATTTCGGGGTCGATCCGCAGAAGCGGAGGCGAAGCGCTGACGTGGTCCGCGTACTGGTTGACGCCTACGACGGCGCGGTCGCCGCTTTCGATGGCCTTCTGATATTCGTAAGCTGCCTGCTGAATCTCCCTCTGCACGTAGCCTAACTCGATGGCGCGCACCATGCCGCCGAGGGCGTCGATCTTGGCGAGGTACGCCTGTGCCGCAGCTTCGATTTCGTTGGTAAGCTTTTCGATAAGGTACGAGCCGGCCAAGGGGTCAACGGTGTTGGCCACACCGCTTTCGGCAGCCAGAACTTGTTGCGTGCGCAGAGCAAGCAATGCCGAATCCTCCGTAGGCAGGGCAAGGGCTTCATCGCGCGCGTTGGTATGCAGCGACTGCGTCCCTCCCAGAACGGCAGCCAAGGCTTGCAGCGTGACCCGCACAATGTTCACGTCGGGCTGTTGTGCCGTGAGCGTCGATCCCGCCGTCTGGGTGTGGAAGCGAAACATCCAGGAGCGCGGATCCTGTGCCCGGAAGCGCTCCCGCATGAGGCGCGCCCACAGCCTCCGCGCGGCGCGGAACTTGGCCACTTCCTCCAATAAATCGTTGTGGGCGCTCAGGAAGAACGACAAGCGCGGAGCAAAGTCATCCACGGCCAGTCCCCGGCGAAGCGCTGCATCAACGTACGCGATCGCGTCGCCCAGAGTGAAAGCCACTTCCTGGATGGCGGTCGCTCCCGCCTCGCGGATGTGGTAACCGCTGATGGAAATCGTGTTCCACTGGGGGACGTGTTCATAGCAGAAGGCAAAAATATCCGTCACCAAGCGCAGGGCCGGCGCGACCGGATAGATATAGGTCCCACGCGCCAAATACTCTTTAAGGATATCGTTCTGCACCGTACCGGAAAGCTTCTTGAGATCGGAGCTCTGCTTTTCCGCAACCGCCAGATAGAGCGCCAGCAGAATGGCCGCCGTGGAATTGATGGTCATGGACACCGATACGCGTTCGAGGGGAATCCCTTCGAGCAACGTTTCCATGTCCTCAAGCGAATCGATGGCCACGCCTACCCGCCCCACTTCGCCAAGCGCCAGGGGATGATCGGAATCAAGGCCAATCTGCGTGGGAAGGTCAAAGGCAACGGAGAGACCCGTCACGCCTTGCGATAGCAGGTAGCGGTAGCGAGCGTTCGATTCGTGCGCGGAGCCGAAGCCGGCGTACTGGCGCATGGTCCACAAGCGGCTGCGGTAGAGCGTTGGATACACGCCGCGCGTGTAAGGGTACTCACCGGGATAACCCAGGTCGCGCTCGTAATTCCACCCGGCCAGGTCGTCAGGAGTGTAGAAGCCCTTCAACTCCAGGCCGGAGCTGGTGGTGAACTTCGGTTTTCGCTCCCTGCCGTTCCCACTGGGCAACCCCGACCACCTTTCGGCCTTTGTGGCGAGTAATTATGGGGCTCGCAAGGTGCAGTTCAATGGACGTTGCGGGCCTTCATAAAGGAGTAGAGGCACAATATCGCCAGTAAAATGGTAAAGCTCCCGACGAGGGTAAAGTGCGTCGAACCCAGTTCCGGCGTCCGCCGGTAAAGCTCCCATTCTGACAACGTCACTGCGGCGCCAGCCAGAGTCAAGACCATGAAGACGAGCCCCACCAGCATGTGAAATAACCGCCGCGCATTGAGGAACCAATAATGAAAAAGATAGCCGAGTCGACTCAAAGCCTTCCTTTCCGTTCTTGCGTCGCGTCCTTCTAGTCCAGTTCGTTATCGTAAGGAGAATCGCCACGGCAGTCAAATGCCAGCGCGCTGAATTTCGACGCCTAAGCGACATTAAGCCGGCACATCGAAAGGGGAACGCCGCCGTGGTGCAAATTCCTTGTATTCCTGGTCGGGAATGTGGAGAATACGTGTTTTCTTCAGGAGGAACTTATGCCCCACGACACACCAAAATTGCTCGCGTCCGCACACCCCAAGAGAGAATCCGCCGCCCTGACCGCTCTCAGCGGCATCACTTTCCTTACAGAGCCGGGGAAGGTTTTCGGCGCAAACGACCGCGTGCGTGTCGCCATCTGCGGTTTGCGCGGGCAAGGATTCTTCCACGTCGAAGAGTATGCGCAGATTCCCAACGTCGAAATCGCCGCCTTCTGCGACCCCGACGAGAACATCCTCGCAGGCCGTCTGGCCGACGTAGCGCGCATGGGCCTGCCACAGCCCAAGACTTACGCCGACGTCCGCAAGCTGCTGGAAGACAAGTCCATCGACTGCGTGTCGGTTGCCACGCCCAACCATTGGCATTGTCTGATCGGCATCTGGGCCTGCCAAGCGGGAAAGGACGTTTACCTCGAGAAACCCGGTTCCCACTATTGGTGGGAAGGCCGCCAGCTGGTGCGCGCCTCCCAGAAATACAATCGTCTGGTGCAGCACGGCGTCAACATGCGGTCCAGCGACTGCATTCGCGAGGCGGTCGAGAAGTTGCGCGCGGGCGTGGTCGGCGACCTTTATATGGCCCGCGGCCTCTGCTACAACCATCGCGACACCATCGGGCGTACTCCGGTCGAGTCGGTACCTGCGGGCGTCAACTATGATCTTTGGACCGGCCCCGCACCTCTAAAGCCCTTCACGCGGAATCGCTTCCATTACAATTGGCACTGGTTCTGGGATTACGGGAACGGCGACTTGGCCAACCAAGGAGTTCACGAACTGGACGTGGCGCGCTGGGGACTTGGCGTGGGCCTGCCGAACAAGGTCTCGGCCATGGGTGGCCACTATGTGTTCGACGACGACCAGGAAACCCCGAACAATCTCAATTGCGTGTGGGAATATGACTTGCCGGACGGCAAGCGCAAGATCCTGGAGTTTGAAGTCCGGAACTGGATTACGAACCACGAAGCCGGGCTGGTTACTCCGGGATTTGGCTTGGAGATCCCGGGATTCATGGGGGCGCCCAGCCGCTCGCACCACGAGCGATTGTTCAGCGGGCGGACCAAAGGTGACATCTTCTATGGCACCAAAGGCTACATGGCGGCCGTGGACTCCGGCCCACTTCAGATCTATCGCACCTGGCTTGGCGAGGGACAGGAGGATGGTCCCACCGGCACACGCGGAACGGGTGATTGCTGGGCGAACTTCATCGATTGTGTCCGAACCCGGAAACGGGAAAACCTCCAGTCGCCGATCGAGGAGGGTCACATTACATGCACCCTGGTCCATCTGGCAAACGCTTCTTACCGGCTGGGACGCATACTCAAGTTTGACCCTGCCACCGAGCAGGTGATCGGCGATGAAGAGGCCAGCCGCCTGCTCCACGGGACCTACCGCGAGCCCTACGTTGTGCCTGAGGAGGTCTAACCCTCTCTCCGGGCACCGCACCGGGTGCGATTTGCATAAAGGGTATCCAGGTGGTACGCTTAAGCTTCTAGGGGACATCCCGAGGAGAGCTTTGTATGTTGCGCAGTTATCCGCTTACCCGTTGCCCTGCCTGCAAGAAGGCCTTTCGCCAGGAAATCAAAGACGCCGCTGCCCCCGATCGCAACCTGGGCCAGATCGTGTGCCCAAACTGTGGACTGAAATTCCAACGTTTCGAGATACCCTTGGCGAAAGGGACCGTGGGCCACGCCGCACTGCGGTAGCCTGCTCCGATCAGCAAATTGGTTTCTTGCGCAAGCCCGAAGGCCAAGTCAAATCCTACCTGTCAGTTCTGGTTTGTTGTCGTCTCCCGTCGCTAACTATCTTCCAGAGACCCCACCTAACCCATTGAGGACACAGCGGTTGCTTTCCAGTCGATTACCCTTTTGGCCTCTGCGGCCCTGAGAGCACCGGGATTTACTCATATCGCAACGCCACCATGGGATCGACTTTGGTGGCCCGTCGCGCCGGCATGTACGCAGCCGCGAGAACCACAACACAGAGTACGATGGCGGACAAGCTGAGAGTCACAGGGTCGTGCACTGCAAGCCCAAACAAGAGCTTTTGCAGCAGGCTCACCGTCGCCAGTGATATGGCAAGTCCCACTGCCACACCCGCAGAGAGGACGAGCGCGGCGTCGCGCATGACGAGCCATAAGACGGAACTCCGGGGGGCGCCCAGCGCCATGCGTAGGCCGAATTCCGCCTGCCGCTGGTTCACCAGGTAGCTGAAGGTGCCGTAGAGGCCGATCATTGCCAAAAGCAGGGCAAGAACCCCAAAGAATCCGGAAAGCATAGCCAGGACACGCTCCTGAACCAGGGAGTCGTCCACCTGCTCGGCCAGGGTGTGAAAATCCAACGAAACCGCCTTATTCACGCCCACAACCGCTTCCTCGATGGGGCGAGCCAGCGCCGAGGGCCGCACGCCGGTCCGAACCAGGAAGTTCGACCCTTCTTGAAACGGTTCCTTACGGTTGATCGGAAGAAACAAGGTGGCATAGGTATCCTCGCGGAGCGATTCGTACTTGGAATCCCTCACGATACCTATGATCTGGATGGGCAGCCCAAGTTTTCCGGGAGCCTCTTCAAGCTGCACATATTTCCCCAAGGGGGACTGGCTTCCATAGAATTTCCGCGCCAGGGTCTGATTGACGATTGCGACCCGCTGAATGCCCGTTTCATCCTGACTGTCGAAATCGCGTCCCGCCATAAGGGGAGTCCTAAGGGTTGCAAAATATCCCGGCGATATGGCGTTCATGAAAACGAGCGAGGCCTCTCCTGTGGGCGCCGTGGGCAAGTCGGTGTGAAGAAACTCATTCCATTCGGACCCGCTGATGGGAGTCACGAAGGAACGCCCGGCGGAGACGACTCCGGGCAGCGCGCGCAGCCGGCGCTCAATTTCGTCATAGTCCGCTAATCGCTGCTCAGCGGTCATGTTCCGGGCTTCCAAGCCGACGTTTACGAGCAGCACGTTGTTCCGGTCGAAGCCAATATCCAACCTCACCAGCTTCACGAAACTGTGCAGGAAGAGACCGGAGACGACAAGCAGAACCAATGAGAGCGCCACTTGTCCGGCCACGATCCACCTACCGGGGCGGAGGCCGAGATGCCTCTCGTTTTCCGCCGCCTGGCCGGACTTCATTGCTGCGGTCAGGGATATCCGTGTGGAACGGAAAGCCGGCAGAACGCCGAACAGAATCGCGGTGAGGATGGTGATAGCTGCCGTGAATCCCAGCACCCGCAAGTCCAGAGGGAAGTCCAGGAAGACCTCTTCGCCGGTCGTCGAGATGTACCGTACGAGGAGTGCGTCGCCCCATTGGGCGAACAGAAGCCCTAAGAGTGCTCCGGCTGCCGAGAGCAGAAGGCATTCCGTTAGCAGTTGGCGCACCAGCCGTAGGCGCGTAGCGCCAAGCGCGCGCCGTACGGCTGCCTCACGGCTGCGCGCGACAGCGCGAGCCAGCATGAGAGTGGCGATATTGGCGCACGCGATGAGCAGCACGAGCCCGACTAGCCCCATGAGTATGTAAAGCGGCTCCTCGAACCGCTCGCGAAGATAGGAGACGCCGGTGGCTGCGGGGCTCGTCACGAACACCCATTTACGAAAGTTACTTTGCATCTGCGCGTCCCAGTTCTGGGGCACGGTTTCACCGAAAACGCGAGGGGAAAGGACTTCCAGCCTGGCCTGCAATTGCTCCCGGCTGATCTCAGGCTTTGCTCGCCCCATCACGCGGAGCCACCACCAGGAGCGCTCAGTCAGCCGCTCTTGCTTTGCGTCAAAGAGCGCGGTCGCGCAGAGGGGAAGCACGACGTCGAATTTCTCTCCGACGTTAACTCCGTAAAAGCCCGCCGGCGTCACCCCCACAATCGGAAAAGTGTGTTTATCAAGTGAGACCTTTTCTCCCGCGACGCTGGCAGCCCCGCCGAATTGTTCCTGCCAGAAGCCGTAGCTCACGACGGCTACGCCCGGGCACCCGCGCTGGTCGTCGGCAGCGTCGAACAAGCGGCCGACCGCGGGGTGAATTCCCAGGGTTTTGAAGAAGTCCCCACTGGCCCAGATTCCCTGGGCGTAGCGGGCCGCGCCGCCCTGCGCCAGATCAAACCTAGTATCGCTCCAGGCAAAAGCCCCAGCGAAAACTCCCTGCTGGTCGCGCAATTGTTCCCACAAAGGGTTGGTGAACGTGGTGCGTGGTTCACTGCCCCCTTTGGGAGTGCGCATCCGCACGAGAACCAATTCTTCAGGTTTCTCCACCGGCAGAAAGCGCAGCAGGACCGTATTGATCAGGCTGAAGATGGCGGTGTTTGCGCCGATGCCGAGCGCGAGCGTCAGAACTGCAACGACGGTGAAGCCGGGGTTCTTGCCTAACATTCGTAGGCCGAATCGCAGGTCATGGAGTAGGGAACCCATCGTTCACCTCGACAACAAACTCCCAGGCGGTCAGCTCTCGGCTTTCAGCCACAACACCCCAGGGACGCTCGGCCTTGAGCTGGTAGCTGAGAGCCGACCGCTAACAGCTTCACTCATACCGCAACGCCACCATTGGGTCGACCTTGGTTGCCCGGCGGGCCGGTATGTAGCAGGCCAGTAGAGCCACGGCCGTAAGCAGTGCAGAAGCGGCTATGAACGTTGCTGGGTCGGTAGGCTTGACTCCGTAGACAATGCTCTCCAACACGCGCGCCAGGGCCAGCGCCCCGGCGATTCCGATTGCCGCTCCGGCGAGTGCCAGTCGCAAGCCCTGCCAGACAATCATGGCGCGAACGTTCGCCCGGCTTGCCCCCAGAGCCAGACGAATCCCGATTTCGTGGGTTCGTTGGCTGACTGCGAAAGAGAGCACGCCGTAGAGTCCAACCGCCGCCAGCACCAGGGCCAGGAACGCGAACACCCCCATCATGGTGGCCGGTGCTTGTTTATCGAACAGCGAGGCGCGAACCTGTTCCGAGAACGAGGTCACGTCGTCCATGGGCAGTTCGGAGTCCAGTTGGCTCACGCTATCACGCAGTGCGGGGAGCACCGCGTAAGGGTCTCCCGCGGCGCGCAGGATAACCGTTGCGCGCGGCCGGTACACATCAAGGAGTGGAACATAGAGAACTTGCCGGTAGGAATCGGTGACGTGCATATAAGCAAAGTCCCGCGCTACGCCCACCACCTCGCGCCACGTGTCATCCACCTTGACCTGCTTGCCCACCGCACTCTGGTGGGGCCAAAAGTGAGCGGCCACGGTCTCATTCACAATCGCCACGGGCGGTGCACCTTTGCGGTCGTGCAGCGAAAAGTCCCGCCCCGCGACCACGGGAATGCCCAAGCTTTCGAGATAACCAGGCCCTGCGCTATCGGCAATCAAATCCATGCTTTCGTCCGGGGCGGGCGCGTACCCTTCCACCTCGACGCGGTGTGTGTTGCCTCCCCCCTTCATGCTCAGCGGAATGTAGCTTGCGAGGCTCGCTGCCTCAACGCCCGGAATCGCGCGGGTGCGTTCGAGGAGATCAGAATAGAAATTCAAACCTCGAGCTTCCGTGTACCCGGCCACTTGTAAGTCAAAAGAAGCCAGCAGGGTCTTGCGAGTGTCGAGGCCCAAACTTGTTTTCCGGGCTTTATCGAGGCTACGGAAGAGCAGTCCCGCCCCGATCAGGGCCACGCACGACAGGGCCACCTGACTGACCACTAGCAAACTGCGCAGCCGGGATCGGCTTGCGGTGCCGGCAATCGTGGAGCTTTCAGTCTTCAACGTCGACATGGGTCCAGCAGCCGACGCGTGCAGGGCGGGAAGCAAGCCGGAAAGCACCCCGGTCAGGGCGGTGATGAGAATTGCGAATCCCAAAACGGTGAAATCCACGCTCAGGTCGAGCCGGATGGGAACGCCGACCGGCGGCAACAAGGCCATGAGGCTCCGCGAAGTCCAAAAGGTTGGAAGGATGCCAGCCGCGCCACCGAGCAGAGCCAGCAGGAGATTCTCGCTGAGGAGTTGTCTTGATACACGCGCCCGGCCCGCACCGAGGGCAACACGGATGGCCACTTCCCTGGAACGGCCCGTGGCCCGGCCTAAGAGCAAGCTGGCAACGTTGGCGCAGGCAATCAACAGTATCAATCCGACGGCCGCCCCCAGGATGGGCACGAAATCCGCGATCATGGGAGTGAAGCCGCGTAACTGATGGGGTTCGACTACCACCTCCCACTTCTTATATTCCTCCGGTTTCAAGTGGGCGAACTGCCGTCCTAGAACGCGTGCTTCCGCCTGGGCTTTGTCCAGGTCGATGCCGGGCTTCAGCCGCCCCATGATCTGCAAAGATCGGGGGAAGCCTCTCGGATTAGGGGAGGCGTCGAGCTGGCCGTCCATGCTCAGGGGGACAAAAACAGACTGCTGCACTCCGCCGTAAGTGCCAAAGAAGTCCGGTGGGGCCACACCGATTACCGTGAAAGCATGTTGGTTCAGGTGGATGGTCTGCCCAACAATGCGCGGATCGCCGCCGAAGCGGCGCTGCCAGAACCCGTAGCCGAGCACGGCCACAGGGTCTGCACCGGGGCGCATGTCGTCGTTCGAAGCAAACGTCCGGCCCAGCCGCGCCTTTACCCCGAGCAAGTCGAAGTAGTTCGCGCTGACGATGCCGCCCGTGACGGCCTCAGGTCTGCCGCCTTGGCTCACGTTCAGGCTGATTAACTCGTGGCCGATCAGGCCGGAAAAGACGCTGCTATGGTCACGCAGGAACTCATACAAAGGGTAGGGATCCCCAAAGCAGCAACTGTCCTGTTTCATCGTGTAAATCGACACCACCTGGCGACTTTCGCGCGCACCAGGGATGGGGTTCAGGACGCTCGCCTTGAACCAGGTGAAGATCGTTGTGCTCGCGCCGATTCCCAGCGCCAGCGTCAGCACCGCCACAGCCGTAAAACCGGGACTCCTTGCCAGCATTCGCAGGCCATATCGAAGGTCCTGAAGCAGAGTGGTCATGGACGATCTCCTGGCGGTTCAGTCCGAGTAGACGAGGCGGCACGCGGGTGGCACCGGCTCCTGATCCTCAGGCGTGACCGATCGCTGGCGGCTGAGGTTCGGCAAGCTCCGCGGTCTCATCCACGATCTGACCGTCAAAAAGGTGAATGGTCCGGTCCGCAAACTGGCTGTAGCGCGGGTCGTGCGTGACCATGCAGATCGTCGCCCCCTCGCGATGCAGGTCGCGCAGCAAGTCCATGACGGCCTCGCTGTTCTTGGAGTCGAGGTTCCCGGTGGGTTCGTCTGCCAACAGGATGGAAGGCTTACCCACCAGGGCGCGCGCCACGGCGACGCGCTGCTGCTGGCCCCCGGAAAGCTGCGAGGGGTAATGCTTCATTCTGTGTACCATCCCCACACGTTCAAGCGCCTCCTGCACACGCTGGCGGCGCTCCGCGCTTGACATGCCGCGATAGGTCAGTGGCAATTCCACGTTTTCATACACATTAAGGTCGCCAATCAGGTTGAACGCCTGGAAAATGAAGCCGATCTCACGATTGCGGATGCGCGTGCGCTCGGAGATGCTTAACTCCTCGACGCCCGAGCCGTTCAGGGTGTACTTGCCGGTTGAGGGAGAATCCAGGAGTCCGAGGATGGAGAGCAGCGTCGATTTGCCGCACCCGGAGGGCCCGGAGATCGACACAAATTCGCCACGGTCGATTTGAAGGTGAACGCCCGAGAGCGCGTGGGTCTCAACTTCGTCGGTATAGAAAACCTTTGTCATCCCCTCCAACCGTATCAGGGCTTGAGAGGCATCGTCGGTGTTCATGCGGGTCTCCTTTATGAGCTTGCGGCGCGCCGCTGCGCATCAGGAATCGAGTTACTTCAAACGGAACGCGACCGCTTCTACACTCCAGTACGCAAAACACAGGCCGTTGGTGCGATTTATTTATGCGACAGATTCGAGGGAGGTTAGCTTGCAGTTGGAAACGCTTGGGGCACGCCCACCTGTCCGAAAATGGGATTCTGGCGTCTCGATAACGCAAAGGCATCACCGGTAAGACGCGGGCCCCCTTCCAGCGGTTAGCAATCGGCACTCCGCCATCGGGGCAACTTCAGCCAGCCGGATTTCTCACCACGCCTGGGAAGCCCTTCCCCGGTCCTGTGAAGAAGATCCTAGCAAAGTCCAGGGTGCTACCTCTTTCGCGATCCGTTCTGGCTGATCGCGGAGCGCTGATTGCTGAGCGCTTTACTCGTACCGCAACGCCACCATCGGATCAACTTTTGTTGCCCGGCGCGCGGGGATATAGCAGGCCACCAAGGCTACGAGGCCGAGCAGGCTCACGACTGCTGCGAACGTGAGCGGGTCGTGTGTGCTGACGCCGAAGAGCAGGCTGGCCAGGAAGCGTGTAAGCCCGAATGCGCCCACGACCCCAAGACCGAGACCCACGAGGGTTAATCGCAGACCATGGCTCAGGACTAGTTGCAGAACCTCAGGCTTCTGCGCGCCGAGCGCCATACGAATGCCGATCTCATGCGTGCGTTGGCGGGTCGTAAAAGCAACCACTCCGTAAATCCCCACGGTGGCCAGCAGCAGAGCCAGCAGACCGAAAGCGCCAACAAACGTCGCGGCGATGCGTAGGTTGGTGCTCGAGAACTCGACACGCGAGCTGAGCGGCGTTACATCGAACACCGGCAGGTCGGCATTGAGCTCGTGCACGGTCTTTTCGATCACAGCGGCATAGGCGAGGGGATCCCCAACAACGCGGGCGTGAATGGTGATCCTGTGATCATAGTCCTGAGATAAGGGAAGGTAGAAGAAGGCCTGGGGCAACTCGCCCAAGCGATCGTAGCTGCCGGTGGGCGTGACGCCCACAATGTTGAACCACTCTCCGTACACTTGCAGCCGTTTACCGAGGACATCCTGGTGCGGCCAAAACCGGTCTGCCATCGTTTGATTGATGACCGCCACACGTTGCGATCTTTCGGTGTCCTGCGGACCGAAGTCGCGCCCCCCGAGCAGTGGAATCTCCAGAGTGTGGAGATAATTCGGACCTACGTCTGCCACGCGGATTTCCAGCGGCTCGCGGGTCTCGGGAACGTAACCCTCGGGGACAACGGCGGTACCGTCCGTCATGAAGCCCAAAGGCACCCAACTGGCCAGGGTAACCGATTGAATGCCGGGCAGTGACGCCAACTTCGCCTGGAGTTGCCGCTCAAACTCGCGTCCGCCTTCCCTCGAATAGCCCGCCGGGAACAGATCGAACGAGGCCAGCAGGACGTGACTGGGATTAAAGCCGGGGCTAAATCGTCGGACCTGCTGGAATCCACGAATGAAGAGTCCCGCGGCAATCAGCAGGAGGAGTGAGAGAGAAATCTGCGCTACTACCAAGCCGCTGGCGAGGTGCGCCTTGTGAAGCCCGCCCGCCGTCGAGCTCGCTTCGTCCTTCAGGACAGAGGCAGGCGCGAGGCGCGACGACCGTAGCGCCGGCAGGATGCCAAAGATCAGACCGGTAAGAAGTGAGAGCGCCAGCGTAACCAAAAGCACCCGGCGGTCCATGTGTACCGCGAGCGAGAGGGGAACGTCCGTAGGCGGGACGAACCTGGCGAAAGTACCGGCAGTCCAGACCGTCAGCAACGCCGCCCCTACGCCGCCCGCCAAAGCCAACAGGAAGCTCTCCACGAGAAACTGTCGGACCAGATGTCCCCGGCTGGCCCCTACCGATAGACGGATGGATATTTCGCGCTGGCGCGCCATCGAACGCACCACCAAGAGATTCGCCACATTCGCGCAGGCCAATATCAATACCACGCCGGCGAGGGCCATCAGCACGGGCAGAAAAACACAGAGGTACGCGTTGGCACTATGCGGCCCCTGCCAGAGGGGGTGGAGTGTGACTTGGTTACGGCCCGGGTGCGAGTCGGGGAACTCCTCGACGATCCGCTGCATCTGCAGATTCATTTCCTGCTGGGCCTGCTGCCGGGTGACGCCGGGCGCAAGGCGTCCCATCACCATCAACCAGTCACTCGAACGCCGATGCAGCCGATCCCCTCCCGGCGCCACCTGCTCTTCCATCATCATTGGAATCCACAGGTCAGACCGTAATCCGGTCATGCTGCCCTGAAATGCGGGTGGGGTGACTCCCACAATCGTGAAGGGATGATGGTTGATCTGCAGGGTCCGGCCCAGAACCGACCTATCTCCCCCGAAATGGGTCTGCCAGAAGCTATAGCCGAGGAGCACAACCGGTGCGCCGCCCGGCTTCTCGTCCTCCGATGGCAGAAAACCACGACCAATGACAGGCTGGATCCCCAGCACCTCGAAATAGTTCGCGGTGGCCAGCGTGCTCCAGATACGCTCCGGCCGACTGATTCCCGTGAGGTCCATAGGCCGGAAGCCGAACGCCATAAGTCCGGAGAAACTTCGGCTATGTTCTCTCAGGTCGAGGTAGTCTGGGTAAGAGAATACGATGGGGTTCGTTGCCGTTCCTCCCCGGGTGAGCGAAAACAGACCGCTGGTTTGCTGCGCCCCGGGGATGGGATTGAGCAGAGTCGAGTTGATCCAACTGAAGATCGTGCTGTTCGCACCGATGCCTAACGCAAGGGTCAGGACGGCAACAGCCGTGAAGCCGGGGTTCCTGGCCAGCATGCGCAGGCCGTATCGCAAGTCTTGCCACAGGGTGTTCATCGCTGCCTCGCGCCGCGAATGTCATTCATATCGCAGCGCCACCATGGGATCGACCTTGGCCGCGCGCCGGGCGGGCACGTAGCAGGCCAGCAATGCCACGAGCGTGAGGAGACCAGACACGGCGAGATAAGTGAAAGGATCTGTGGGGCTGACGGCAATGAAATCGCCCACTACGCGCGACGCCGCAAATGCGGCGGCGAGGCCGATCGCGAGACCCGCGCCGACGATGAACAGCCCCTGCCGGAAGATCATCCTCAGAATATCTCGCCGCTCTGCCCCCAGCGCCGTGCGGATGCCGATTTCGTGCGTACGCTGGCTCACGGCATAGGCCACCACACCGTAAACGCCCACCAGGGCAAGCACCAGCCCGAGGATCCCCAGCGCTGCCGCCAAGCCCGCCCCAAGCTCAAAGATCAGGAATCCGTTCAGCGTGTCGAGGGCCTGCGTCAGGGGCTTCGTGTCGAAAACCGGGAGCTCAGGAGCCAAGGATGCAATCACGCGCTGAATTTCCGGAAGCGCCGATCCGGGCGGCCCGGCCGTCCTCACCAGCAGCGCCTCCAGCGAGTTCGACACCAGGTGCTGCGTGAACGGGATGTAGAAGAAAGGGTCTATCGTGCCAGTGACACCCTGGTAGCGCGCGTCCCGGGCGATGCCGACAATTTGCAGCTCGTGTTTCGGATCACCCAACATCTTGAAGGTGTGACCGATCGCTTCCTGGTCGGGCCAGAAGCGCTTCGCCATCGCTTGGCTCACAATGGCGACGTAGGGAGCGTGCGGCCCGTCCGCCTCAGTGAACGCTCGCCCGCGCAGCAGCGGAATCCGCATTGTCTCAAGATAACCAGGTGAGACGATGTTGTAGAGTGCGAAAGGCGCCGACTGGCTCGCGGAGGTCTGATAGCCAGGAATGGTAAGCGTGTCGCCGTTATAGATGTAACCCATCGGGACGGTCACGGCCGTGCTTGCGGATTCCACACCCGGCAGCGCTCGCACCCGCTCGAGCAGGGTTTTGTAAAACACCCGGCTTTGGGCTTCGTTGTAGCCAATCTCATTCGGATCCATGTGGAAGCTGAGGACGTGGCTGGGGTCAAAGCCGAGGTCCGACCGCTGCGCGGCGACAAGGCTCCGCGCAAAAAGCCCGGCGACGACCAGGAGCATCAGTGAGGCGCCCACTTGCACGACCACGAGAGCGCTACGTAGGCGCTGCCGGTGGCCGACCATACCGCGGCCTCCTTCGTGCAAAACAGCCCCCAGGCTTCGCGAGGCGCGGATGGAGGGAGCGACGCCAACCAGCAAGCCCGTCAGCATCGCTGCGCCGAGCGCATAAGAGAAAACGCGCCAGTCAAAGCCAAAGTCGATATGGATGGGAAGGTCGGTGTGGAGATTTAACGAGCCCAAAGTGGCGCTGGCCCAACTGCCGAGCATTATTCCCGCAAGGCCGCCTGCCAAAGCCAGCACCAAGCTCTCCGTGAGCAATTGCCGAACCAGCCGAGCGCGCCCGGCGCCCAGCGCGAGGCGAATGGCCATCTCGGTTTCTCGCGCTGTGGCACGCACCAGTGAGATGTTCGCCACGTTCACACAGGCCAGCACCAGCACCATGGCCGCCAAGGCGAGAAACAGGCCGGAAAGCACCACCATCGTATTGTCGGGGTCGGGATTCGGCCTCGCGTGAAGCTCAGGGAACGCTTGGAAACGCAGGTCGCTCTCGGTTGCGGGGTATTCCTTGGCGAGCCGTTGCGCCAGCACACCGAGCGAGGCCTGCGCCTGCTGCAGGCTCACTCCCGGTCGCAGCCGGGTCAACACGGCAAGACTGCGAACCGCGCGATTGGATGTAATGTCCGCGGGATAACCGCCCTGCGCCGCCAAACCCAGTGGCAGGTACCCGTCCACGCGTAGGAAGGGACTAACGCCATAGAATCCTGCCGGGGCTACACCCACAATCGTCACGGGATGGCCGTTGACCGTGGCTTTGCGGCCAACAATGGCGGGATCGCCGCCGAAGTGGTCCTGCCAATAGGAGTGGCTAATCACCATGACCGGCGAAGCGCCGGTTCCTTCCCCGTCGGAGGGCAAGATGAAGCGGCCGAGCTCTGGCTGGATCCCCAACACCGTAAAGTAGTTAGTGCTCACATAGTTCGTCAGAAGGCGGTCGGCCTTGCCGCCGGTGCTCACCCCGTCCATCCCGAACAGGTACCCCGACACGCCGGAGAAAACCTCGGCGGTTTGCTCCTGGAGATCACGGAAGTCGGCAATCGAAAACCGCGTTAACACCGGCCCATTCTTTTGCCGGAGAGTCAGCACGTGGAGCTGGCCCGGGTCCTTTACCGGGAGTGGCCGGAAAAGCAGCGAGTCGACGATGCTGAAGATCGCGGTGTTCGCGCCAATGCCGAGCGCGAGGGTCAGAACGGCAACAGCCGTGAAGCCGGGGTTCTTCCCCAGCGTGCGCAAGCCGAAGCGGACATCGTGGACAAATGTTGCCACAGCGCACCTCATTTGGGCGGGTACAGGCGACCGATTCTAGTTCTAACCCGCAGTCAGATTACCAAAGCGCTTCCATAGCTAAATCCTTTTGATTATTGGTGTTACGCCTTCTCTCCGGCGGAGCACGCGGAAGTCTAACGTTCGGTTCTGGGAAAACCGTGACCGGATTCGGCCACCTGCTACGTCTCGGCCCCAACATCCTCCGGCTTGGCTGGTGGCCAGAAAAGCACCGTCTCGCCAAGGTCAGCAGCATTAGTGCTGGGCAGAGATCAGAACGTCCCAGCCCGCGTCTTCTTGCCATCAGGCGTTCTGATCTAGCTGCAACCCGAAGCCAGCCTCAAGCATCATTTCCTGTGGAGGGGTCCGCTTAGCATGTTACGCAAGCCGCGGTTTCCCTGTTAGAATGGTCTAGGACACAGATTCCCACTCTTAGCATCTAGTTTAGCCAGGGCAGAGTCGATTCGTTTGAATAGGACAGAAAAATCCCGGCACCGCTATTGGCTTCACGCCTTAGTCGTTAGTCTGGCGTTACTTGGTGAAGCTCATCTTTTCTCAGTCGAGATTCTTCACCACCATGACGCGGTGGAGGCGGTTTGCCGGCTTGCTCACAAGGGCGGATCGAGCTTACACACCGGTCCGCTGGCCAGCACTTTCTGTCCCCTTTGCCAGATTGTTCGTACGAGCTCGGTTCGCCCCGCAGTGCAATCGCTTGTTCAGAAGCCGCATCGCGAATCCACTTGTCCGCCTGTAACTCGACAGGCGCGATATTCCCTCAGCCTGAGGCTATCGCTTCTTGCCCGCGCCCCTCCTCTCTCCTGAAGGCTTTGCCTCATTTCGATTCGACGCAAAAACTCTCATGAGCCTGAAGGAGGAGATTCATGTTTGGTAAGCGCGCTTCATTATTCATTGTGATTTTGTCTCTTGGAATTACTGCTTTTCCCGCTTGGGTTGCCGGACAGAGCATGGGGATGGCCGGGACGGTCAAGGGCACGGTGAAGGACCCCTCGGGCGCCGTGATTCCCGGCGCTACGGTGACCATCTACAATCCCGTGACCGGGTTTGAACGTACGGCTTCCACAGATGGTTCGGGCGGCTTTGCCCTCAACAACGTACCATTTAATCCGTATCACCTGACGGTGAGCGCAGAAGGTTTCGCTCCGCACGCGCAAGATGTAGATCTCAACTCCGCGGTGCCCGTCAATTTGAGCATCGCCCTGGAACTGGCCGGCGCCAAGACAACGGTGACAGTGTCGACCGAAGCTGGGGATCTGATTGAGGTTGATCCAATCTCCCATACGGACGTCGATCGAGCCCTTTTTGACAAGCTTCCGCTCGAGAGCCAGTCTTCGTCACTCAGTTCTTTGGTGACGTTGTCTGCGCCCGGGATCTCCGCTGACTCCAACGGCCTCTTCCATGGATTTGGCGATCACGCGGAAAACTCCTTTTCGATTGACGGCCAGCCCATCACGGACCAGCAGAGCAAGATCTTTTCGAATCAGCTTCCGGTTGACGCCGTGCAGTCATTGGAAGTGATTCAGGGCGCTCCCCCCGCCGAATACGGTGACAAGACGAGTCTGGTCATTGTCGCTACCACACGGTCAGGCCTCGGAGAGACTCAGCCGCATGGCGGGGTGACGGCCTCTTATGGCACCTTCGGGTCAGCGAACGGCGGCTTTAACCTCGCTTATGGCAAAGACAGGTGGGGCAATTTCATATCCGCCAATGGGCTGAATTCCACCCGCTTTCTCGATCCGCCGGAGCTTGACGTCATGCACGACCGGGGTAATGAACAGAACCTGTTCGACCGCTTTGACTTTAAGCCCTCAGAAAAGAACACGGTCAATTTGAACTTCCAGTTCACGCGCTCCTGGTACCAAACACCTAATTCGTACGACGCCCAAAATGCCACGGCGTGGACCGGGTTGGTCGTCGACAACGGGGGTTACGGTCCTAACGGAGTGTTAGTGGGTCCTGCCGATCAGCATGCTCAGATCAAGACCTTCAACATCGCGCCCACCTGGACGCGCTTGATGAATAGCAACACCGTCCTCACGTTAGGGGGCTACGTTCGGCGCGACCAGTTTAACTATTACCCCAGTGCGAACCCCTTTGCCGACTTTACGCCGGATCTTCAGGGACAGACCATTGGCCAAAATCGCATCCTCACCAATGCCGGGGCTCACGCGGCTGTCTCCTATGTAAAAGGCGTCCACAACCTGAAGGCAGGAGTCAACTTTGAGCACACCTTTCTGACGGAAAACGACTCCTTCGGCATCGTCGACCCGACGTTTAACCCGGTTTGCTTTGAGAGCGATGGAGTCACTCCTGTCACCGACCCGACGCTGACCAATCCGGCGGATTGCGGTGCTCCACTCCAGGCAAATAGCAGCTTCGACCCTCTGCTCGCCTGTTACGACTTGACCCGGACGGGGTCACTGCCGGCGTCGGATCGTTGCCCGAATCCGACAAGTGGGTTGTACGCTTTCCGTGGTCACTCCGATATCAAGGAACTGGCCCTCTTCGCCCAGGACACCATCAAGGTGAAGAATTGGGTGTTCAACTTTGGGCTGCGCGGAGATTTCTACAATGGCATCTCCATTTACCGCCAAGCCGAGCCTCGCGTAGGAGTTGCTTACAACATCAAGCCCACCAATACGGTGCTGCGGTTTTCGTACGCCCGAATCCTGGAGACCCCTTTTAACGAAAATCTGGTCCTGGCCAGCAACGGGTGTAACGACGCTGTGGTCAACGCGCTCATGTCCGTTACCCAGGGCTACCCCTGCCTTGCCGTTCCCCTGACTCCGGGCACCCGCAATGAGCTCCACGCTGGCCTCCAACAAGCTTTTGGCAAGTATTTGGTGGTGGACGGCGAATACATTTGGAAGTACACGCAAAGGGCATACGACTTCAGCATCCTGGGCGCCACGCCGATCACATTTCCCATCGAGTGGGACCATTCGAAAATCCCGGGATACGCCGTCCGAGCCAGTGTTCCCAATCTCCACGGTTTGACTGCGTTTGTGGTTTTCTCCAGCGTGGCGGCTCGTTTCTTTCAACCCCAGGTCAGCGGAATTGGCGCCACGCCGGCAGGGCAGGGCGGAAATGGAGTGTTCCGCATTGACCACGATGAAGTGTTCAATTCAACCGCTCACCTGCAATACCAACCGTTCAAACGTGGCCCCTGGGTCGGCTTCAACTGGCGCTACGATAGCGGCTTGGTCGCAGGCCCCGTGCCGTGCGCAGGAGGCAATTGCGCGAATGGGCCGAACGGCACCGACTCCGTTGTGGACTTTTCTGCGTTGACTCCCGACCAGCAATTTCAGGCAGGACTCTCCTGCGGTGGCGTGTTTGCAACTCCCACGACTCCGATCAGTCCAACGGGCCTGTGCGCGGCATCCCTGTACACTTCTTCCCTGGTGAAGATACCGGCGGCCGGCACCGAAAACGACGACCATAACCCACCCCGTATTGCGCCGCGCAACCTCTTCGATATGGCCGTGGGCCACGACAATCTGTTTAACGGGGACAAGTACAAGTGGAGCCTCCGCTTTTCAGTTATCAACTTGGCCAACAAAGAGGCGCTCTACAACTTCCTTTCGACTTTCAGTGGAACTCACTACGTGACGCCACGAACCTTCACGGCGGAACTGGCGTTCCACTTCTAACATCGCCGCTTCCTCGCGCAGGCTCCGGCGCGCGCAGAACTCCTGTATGCCGGGGCCTGCCTTGGTCTCTGCGGCAAGCAGCCGCAAAGAGGGGCAAGGCGGCGGCTTGTGCACACCTTCGTGTAAGGACTGCGGCGTTCAGCGACGAACTGACAACCTTGTCTGAGTTATGCCAGTCTTGGAAAAATCCGGGGCAAGGAACATTGCCTCGCGTGTGGTAGGGACAAATCAAGTTGGTATTCTGACGTGGTCGAGGGGGCGCACGGCCGTGCGCCCCTCTGGTGATTGGCCCTTTCGCACTTGTGAGCCCCAAGGCACGGACTATTCGTGAAAACCATAAGGGAGAGTGGATGGAAAGAGGTCTGACACAGAGGGCACCGAGCCGATCAGCCTTAGAGTCACCTCAGCCTCGGATCACAGAGTGCACAGAGGGAGTCTCGAACGCGTCTCCGTGCTCTCTGTGCCCCACCTCCGTGGCCTCTGTGTGAAACTTCTTCCCATCCTCCACTGCCCAAGCAAGTCATGAATAGCCCGGGCAAGGGGCGAAAGATCTCAGCCCAGGCCAACGGCCCATAAGCGTTAACCTAAAGGCCGCGCCCTGTCGATGCACCCTAATCCCGCGGAGCGGGAGACTGTGAGTAGCCGTAGGTGAAACCTACGGAAGGAACGACAAGAAGACCTGCCGGCCCTGAAGGAGTCTGTGTGACAACCGCAAATTGTAGCGGCGGTCTATGACCGCCGTCGTTGAGAATCAACGATTTCGGCGCTCATAGAGCGCCGCTACAGTGTACGTCGGCGGGTTGCCACACAGACTCCTTCGGGGCTACAAAGGCCGAACCCTTTTCTCATGCTTTGCACTCTGATATGGCGCGGCACGAGGCCGCAGAAATCAGTTTCGTCTCGCTTCCTCAAGGCACGACGTTCCATAAAAAGGCCAAACCCCAGCGAGGCGCACAGCCGTGCGCCCCTGCACCTTCACACATATCTTGACGGCTCGCTCGCGGCGCAATAGACTCTGTGGGCCTTTGGGAGGTGCGACATGACAACCACGGCGCAGACCGAGCGAATTCATAAGGCGCTCGACAAATTTGTAATCGAACTACCCTCATGGGGGTTCGCAAATACCGGCACGAGATTTGGAAAGTTCATTCAAGACTCCGCAGCGACAACCACGGAGGAGAAGCTGCGTGATGCAGGCGAGGTTCAACGCTACACGGGCTGTTGCCCCACCGTGGCGACGCACGTCCTTTGGGATTTTCCCCAGGGTCTCAAGAGCACGGCAGAGGTCAAGGCGGCGGCGGCCAAGGCCGGCGTGCGGCTGGGTGCGATCAATCCCAACGTTTTTCAGGACCAGATTTACAAGAACGGGTCGCTGGGCAATCCCGACGCGGCGATTCGCAAGGCCGCACTGGACCATATTCTGGAGAGTATCGAAATCGGCAAGCAGACGGGCAGCCGCGACGTTTCGCTGTGGTTTGCCGACGGAGCGAGTTTCCCGGGTTCGCAGTCGATTCGCCAGCGGAAGCGCTGGTTCACCGAGGGTTTGAAGGAAACGCATGCGCACCTGTCTTCCCAGCAACGCATGCTGGTGGAGTACAAACCCTTCGAGCCGTACTCGTATTTCACCGACCTGGGTGACTGGGGCATGTCGCTCGTCCTCTCCCGCCACGCCGGGCCCCAGGCGAAAGTGCTGGTGGATACCGGCCACCACTACCAGGGGCAGAACATCGAGCAGATTGTAGCCTGGCTGCTGAGTGAGGACATGCTGGGCGGGTTCCACTTCAACGACCGCCGCTACGCCGACGACGACCTGACGATGGGCTCGATTGACCCTTACCAGGTGTTCCGCATCTTCAACGAGATCCTCAGCTTCGAATTCGAGACCGGCAAGCGTGCCGACATCGCCTACATGATCGACCAGAGCCACAATCTGAAGAACAAGATCGAAGAGATGATCCAGACGGCGAACACCGCGCAGGAACTCTACGCCAAGGCCGTGCTGGTGGATCAGGAAAAGCTGGCCCGGTACCAGGCCAAGGCCGAATTGCTGGATGGGGAAGAGTGTCTCAAGGACGCCTTCTCCACCGATGTACGGCCGGCGATCGTCGAGTGGCGCCGTGCCAAAGGCCTGCCGGATGATCCGCTGGCAGCGTTCCGCGCGTCGGGTTACACGGAGAAAGCAGCCCGCGAACGGGGCGCCAAGAACCGAGGGTCTGTGGCAAGTTACGCGTGACAAGAGGTATTGGGCAGGTGCGGATGCTCCCTTCGCCATGCCGTTATCCTGCGCGGCGAAGGGGCCGCAGCTCTTGCTCTGTCGAAAGCCCGGTGTAGGGGCGCACTGCGGTGCGCCCCTGTCGTGCTCAAAATCTTATGATCGCGGTGAAATCACGGAGGCCCTTCCGAAATGGGTATTGCCCGCAATGTTGTCGCAGTTGATTTAGGAGCTGAGAGCGGCCGGCTGGTTCTGTGCCGCTGGAACGGCAGTGAAGGCACACTTGAAGAAGTCCATCGTTTTCCCAATGGGCCGCGCCCGGTGGACAGCCACCTGGTGTGGGACATCGACCGGCTGTGGGCGGAAATTCAAAAGGGCTTGGCACGCGCGGCCTCCGAGGCCAAGGGCCCCGTGGACAGCGTCGGCGTGGACGGCTGGGGTGTGGACTACGTGCTGCTGGATGCCGCCGGCGAGCGTCTGGGCAATGCGTACTGCTATCGCGATGCTCGCAACCAACCCGCCATGGAGCGAGCCTTCACGCAGGTTCCCCGTGAGAAGCTCTACGAAATTACGGGAATTCAGTTCCTGCCGTTCAACACGCTGTTCCAGTTGCTGGCGCACCGCGCCGAATTCCCGGCCGAATGGGAGCGCGCCAAGCTCTGGCTGACCCTTCCGGAGTACTTACATTACCGCCTGACGGGAGTCGCCGCCGCGGAGTACACCGAGGCCAGCACCACGCAAATGCTCGACGTCCGCGCGCGAACCTGGTCAAAGGAGCTGGCCGCGGCCTTCGGACTGGATATTGCGAAGTTCCCAACCCTGATCCAGGCGGGCACGGTAGTCGGGAAGCTGCGTGCGGATGTCGCGTCCGCCGCGGGCCTGGCCGGCACCGTGGTTGTCGCGCCCGCTTGCCACGACACCGGTTCCGCCGTGGCGGGAATTCCCTTCCCGCATGACGGGCTGGCGTTCATCAGCTCGGGAACGTGGTCGCTGGTCGGTACCGTGCTTCCCGAACCCGCCGTCACACCGCAGGGGCTCGCCAGCAACTTCACCAACGAGGGCGGTATCGCGGGCAGCATCCGGTTCCTCCAGAATGTCATCGGCTTGTGGCTGCTCCAGGAGTCCTTGCGGGAATGGAATGCGCAGGGCCTGCACCTGACGCCGGCTGAACTCGCGGGACAATGCCTGGACGCCTCTCCCGAGGGGCCCTACTTTGCGGCCGACTCAGCCACTTACCTTGCGCCGGGTAACATGGTGGAACGTATCAATGCCGGATTGCATGCCACGGGCTTTCCAGAAGAGAAACGCCCGGCCGAATTGGCGGCCATCATCTTCCGCAGCCTCGCGCGCCGTTACGCCGAAGTGCTTGGAGAAGTCTCGCGGATCTCGGGCAAGTCCATCCGGCGCCTCGCCATCGTGGGAGGCGGGGTAAAGAACCAAGCGCTCAACCGCCTGACCGGCCTCGTGACCGGACTCGAAGTGGTGCCCGGTCCGAGTGAATCGACCGCCGCGGGAAACCTGGCAGTACAAATCTCGGCACTTGAAAAGACGGTTTCGCTCGACCAAGTCCAGGCCATCAGCGCACGATTGCACTTCGCCGCAAACTCCTGAACCGGCTGGTCTCAGTTAGTGGAACCGCGGCTGGGTGCGATCGGAATGATCTTGAATTAGTGCGAAGGACCCGTCCCATCCCACTCCGTGAATTGATTTGACAATCGCCGACTGCTTGCCTATCCTAAAACGCTTCGGCCTAAACTGCTCGGGATTTCGGCATGCGCCGCCCATTTCGGCACGGTTCCTCCGAAGCCTTACTCCATCTGAAAAAAGGAAACAACTCCTATGCCTGGCATCATTAAAGAGAGACTCTTCACTCCAGGGCCCACGCCGCTGCTGATGGAGGCGCAGGCGCGCACCCTTACAGCGGCCAACGTCCACCATCGTACCGAGGCGTTTCGCAAGATCATGACCGAAACCCTCGCCCTGCTGAAGTACTACTATGACACGCAGAACGACGTGTTGATTCTCGCCAGTTCGGGCACCGGCGCCATGGAGGGTTCGCTCTCGAACCTCCTTTCGCCCGGCGAGCGCATCCTGGTGGGTACGGCGGGCAAGTTCGGCGAGCGCTGGACCGGTCTCGCCCAGGCTTACGGCATCGAGGCCGTGAAGGTGGAGTCCCCTTACGGCCAGCCCGTCAGCATCGAGGAAATGAAGCGGAAGCTCGCCTCCGATGGGCCTTTCCGCGCCGTGTTCATCCAGGCCACGGAAACTTCCACGGCCGTGATGAATGACGTTCAGGCACTCGGCGAAGCCGTGAAGAATTATCCCGAAACCGCCCTGGTCGTGGACGCTATCACGGGCCTCGGGACCTCCGACCTGCGCATCGCAGAGTGGGGACTCGACATCGTCATTGGCGGTTCGCAGAAAGCCGTAATGATCCCGCCCGGTCTGGCGTTCGTGAGCGTCAGCGAAAAGGCCTGGGGGCTGATCGCGAAGTCTCGCCTGCCCCGCTACTATTTTGATTTCGCGAAGGAGCGCAAGAACCAGGCGAAGGGCGAGACAGCCTACACACCGGCCACCACACTCGTCATCAGCCTGCACGCGGCGCTCGAATACATCCAGAAGATCGGCCGCGAAAACCTGATTGCGAACGCGGCCCTTCTAGCGGAAGCCTCGCGTGCCGCCGCTCAAGCGCTCGGTCTCAAGCTGTTCGCCTCGGGTTCGTACGCCAACGCCGCCACCGCCATCTGCGCGCCTCAGGGGCTTGATTCCGGCGCCATCGTCAAGGAGTTGCGCTCGCGCTTTGGGGCCATCATCGCCAACGGCCAGGGCAGCATGAAGGGCCAGATCTTTCGTCTGGCGCACCTCGGCTATTACGATATTGCCGATCTCTTCGCCATTTTCGCGGCCCTGGAAATTGTGCTGCAGAAACTTGGGCAGAAGGTTGAACTCGGCTCGGGTGTCCGCGCCGTCCAGGAGGTCTATCTGCGCCGGGTGGCCTGAGAGTGGGGGCGCTCTTTGGGAAGTTCGGCGCACGGCCGCGCGGCCGCGCGCCCCTTACCAGCGGCAATCGATAAGCCTTAATCAGCTCAAGCTTTTGGGACTCAACAATCCAAATCAGGAAGCATAGCCATGAAAATACTCATCGCTGACAACGTCTCCAAAAGTGCCGTGGAAATCCTGCAAGAAGAAAAATCCTGGAACGTGGTTTTTCTGCCCAAGCAGCCGGGCGGGAACGTGGCTGAGGAGATCCGTGACGCCGACGCGCTGCTCGTCCGCAGCGCGACGAAGGTCACAGCGCAGCTTCTCGCCCACGCCGCAAAACTGCGCGTGATCGGCCGCGCCGGAGTGGGCGTCGATAATGTTGATCTGGACGCCGCCACCCAGAAAGGCGTGGTGGTCATGAACACGCCGGGCGGCAATGCCGTGAGCGTGGCGGAGCACACACTGGCTTTACTCCTGGCGCTGGCGCGGCGGATTCCGCAGGCAGACGCCTCGATGAAGAAGGGACAGTGGGAAAAGAAGAAGCTTCAAGGGATGGAAGTGCGGGGCAAGACGCTGGGGCTGATCGGCCTCGGCCAGATCGGCGGAGAGGTGGCGCGCCTGGCCACCGCCTTTGGCATGGAAGTTCGCGCCTACGATCCTTACGTCTCTTCCCTCGTGTCCGGCGAGCTCGGTGTAAAGTTGGCTTCCCTGGAGGAAGTTCTGAAGGCGGCCGACTTCCTGAGCCTGCACGCTTCGGCAACCTCGGAAACGCGTCATTTGTTGAATGCCCAAACGCTCGCTCTCACCACGCCCGGCGTGCGTATTCTGAACTGCGCGCGCGGCGAACTGATCGAGGAAGCGGCCCTGCTGGCGGCTCTCGAAAGCGGACAAGTAGCGGGCGCCGCGCTCGACGTCTTCGAAGCGGAACCCCCCAAGAACCCGGCGCTGGTGGCCCATCCGAACGTCATCGCCACACCGCACATCGCGGGCTCGACTGAGGAAGCCCAGGAAATCGTGGGTATCCGCATTGCCGAGCAGGTGCGCGACTATCTGCTGTTGGGTGTGGCGCGCAATGCCGTCAACATGCCGGCCGTTTCGCCCGACGAATACAAGAAGCTCCAACCCTACCTCCAACTCGGTGAAAGACTGGGAGCCTTCCTGGCACAGATCGATGGTGGAAGGGTTCAGGAAGTACGCATCAGTTATGACGGCGGCCTGGCAGAACTGAACACCCACCTGGTAAAGAACGCCGTGCTCAAGGGAGTCCTTTCACACGCGCTTTCCGAACCCGTGAACCTGGTCAATGCCGGGGCGTTCGCGCAGCAACGCGGCATCGAGGTATCGGAGTTGCGCAGCGCGCGGCGTGCGGCGTTTTCCAATTCGCTCGGCGTCGCCGTGACGACCGACACCGAATCCACATCCGCGCTCGGCATGGTGGGCCTGCGCAGTATGCCCCATATCCTGGGGATCAACGACATTGACATCGAAGCTCCCCTGCGCGGCATCATCCTGTTCATCCGCAACCAGGACGTGCCGGGCGTCATCGGACGCGTCGGCACAATCCTCGGCAGCCACGGGATCAACATCGCAACCTTCGCGCTCGGACGCAACCCCGAAACGCAGCACGCCTTCGGGCTCGTCAACGTGGATCATAAGGTCCCGGAAGGGGTGCTGGCTGAGATCCGCGCCATTCCTGCGGTGCGTACGGCACGCGTCGTGGAAGTGTGATGCGAGTGTGGGTTTTCAAGATCAACACCAGACGCGGGTGGAGGTTTGATCAATACTTCCGCTCGCGTGCACGCGGCGTCTATCCGATGGGAGATGAAGGCTGGATTCGCAGCGCTTCCAGCCTTCGCTACCTGCGTGAAGAGGTGCGGCGCGGCGATCTCTTTCTTTGCTACGAGGTTGACCACAAGCAGGTCGTGGGAGTAGCGCGCGCGGCTTCCGACGGCCGTGACGCCGGTATGGGCTCGCTCATCGATTTCCGCCCGCCGCACGAAGCGGTGCGTTTCCGGAATCCTCTCACCCGCAAGCCTGATCTCGACCATATCCTTGCCTTCAGCCCCCACCGTGGGCGCGGAACAGTGCAGAAGATCGACGCCGATGAATTCCGCCGTCTGCGCCGGATCATGCTCGAAAAGAACCCCGAACAGAGGGAAGCGTTGCAGCGGCTACTTCAGAGCCTATGAACGGCATCGCGAATTTCTTCAAGCTGGCAGAACATGGCACGACGTTTCGCCGCGAGGTCTTGGGCGGAATTACAACCTTCCTCGCGATGTCCTACATTATTTTCGTCCAGCCGGGCGTGCTCTCTCTCGCCGGCATGAACTTCCAGGCAGTGCTTACGGCGACGTGCCTGGCGGCGGCCGGGGCGACGTTGTTGATGGGCCTTGCGGCGAATTATCCGGTGGCGCTCGCCCCGGGCATGGGCGAGAACTTCTTCTTCGTCTACACGTTGTGCGGCGCGGTGCCGTTGGGGTTCGGCCTCACCTGGCAGCAGGCTCTGGCGGCCGTGCTGCTGGCAGGGATTTTCTTTGTCGCCATCACCCTCACGGGCCTGCGGGCGCGAATCGTCAACGCCATTCCCAATTCCCTCAAGTGCAGCATTGCGGCGGGCATCGGCCTGTTCATCACGTTCATCGGCCTCCAGTACGGGGGGCTGGTCGCGTCGTCGGCGGGCACCATGGTGCGCCTGGGAAACTTGCGGAGCCCGGTGGCGCTGGTAAGCGTGCTGGGCCTGCTGCTGGTGCTGGCCCTGCTCGGGTTCGGTGTGCGCGGCGCCATCCTGATCGGCATCCTTGCCACCACCGCTATCGGTGCTCTATTCGGATTGGTGCACTATCACGGAGTGTTTTCTGCGGATCTTCACCTCGCGCCCACCTTCTGGAAATTCGATTTGCGCGGCCTGCTGAGTGTCTCTCCGGCGCGCTTCGGGGCAGCGGTCTTCGTGCTCTTTTACCTCGCGCTGTTCGACACAGTGGGAACGCTGGTGGGAGTGGGACAACAGGCCGGCTTGTTGCGCGACGGCAAGCTGCCTCGCGTCGATCGTGCGCTTTTCGCCGACGCCGTGGGAACGACGGTTGGGGCCACGCTGGGGACCTCTACGATTGCCTGCTACATTGAATCCGCGGCAGGAGTCTCCGACGGCGCGCGTACGGGTCTCGCGAGCGTTGTCACCGGCCTGCTGCTGGCGGCTTCGCTCTTCTTCAGCCCACTGGCGGCCATGATCGGCGGCGGGGTCAAGGTGGGCGAGACCGTGCTCTATCCCACGCTCGCGCCGGCCCTGATTGTTGTGGGGTCGATGATGCTCAAGACCCTGCGGGAACTCGACTGGGACGATCCCACCGAGTACCTGCCTGCCTTCCTCGTCCTGGTGGGAATTCCCCTCACCTTCAGCGTCGCGAACGGCATTGCCTTCGGCCTCATTTCCTACGCTGCCGGCAAGCTCGCTACGGGCCGCGCCCGCGAATGTCCCGTACTTACCTACGTATTCGCCGCGCTCTTCGTAGCGCAGTTTCTCATTCTCTAGTTGAAGTGGGTAACGCTGGCCCGGGTTTCTCACCGGTTTTGGGAAGGGCGGGGCTTCAGCCTCAC
>Ga0335069_10001207_pt1 | contig 41877 bp, 39 predicted proteins | sample Lox_Sample_11_FD_206714 | JGI IMG/M metagenome (GOLD analysis project Ga0335069, IMG submission 206714) | Soil microbial communities from Loxahatchee National Wildlife Refuge, Florida, United States - Lox_Sample_1.1 | ecosystem: Environmental > Terrestrial > Soil > Wetlands | place: USA...
CACCCGCAAAAACACCCACAGCGACACCGAATGGATCCCACCCCCACACCAAGACCGCCGCCAACCCCGCACCAACACCTTCCACCATCCCGAAAAACTCCTACGCGACGACGGGGATGACGACGACTGTTAGCGCGCAGGCTTCATGTGTACTGCCGGCAGCGTTCGACAAGAATCTCGGCCAGCAGTTCCGGCTCGCTGACCATCAGACAGTGACAGGTATCGACTTCGGTCATCGACTGAACACCACCGAGCGCTTCAATGTACTTGCGCTGCAACTTCGGTGAGAGTGCGCGATCCCGGCCGGTCAGTATCCAAGTCCGTGGTATGCCGCTAGGCATTTCCCGCCGAGGCAGCGTTTCCGTCAGGATGCGCAGTGATTCCGGATAGAGCTTGCCATGCATGAATCGGTGGCGACGCAAGGGAACTCCGTTCACGTACGCGAACCTCACCAGCCATGCCGGTGTTTCACGCGGCACGCCTTTCTTCGCGAAGCGTCGGGCGATTCTCGCAAGCACCCATGGCGAGCTGTCGACGATGGCTGTGCCTTCCAGCGGCAGGAAGGCCGCGGCAAAGATCATTTCGCACACTCGCGAGGCCCCCAGCTTCGTGACACTCCTGGCAGCATCACGCCTCCCATCGAATGGCCAACGATGACGACGTTCTGCAACCCGGCGGCCTCGATGTCGCCAACCAGCGATTCGACGAAATCAGCGACCGTCATCTCCCTCAGGTCTCCGGGCTTGCCTCGCCGGCCCGGCATGTCGGGGGGTGAGCACGGTCAATTCCGGTGCCAACCGTTGGATCTCCTGGACGGTCAGCTCCCATGAATCGGCGGCGAGCCCGCCACCATGGACGAGAACCAAAGCGGGAAGTGCCATCGCGGGCCTCCTTGCGCGCCGAGCTCAGGACCGCATCTTAGAGCGCACGACTAGCCCGAGTCACCCCGCAAGCGTCGCCCGAGTGCACACGGTGACATAGGGCAGCGCCAGGCCGGTCGAATTGGCCAGCACCGGATGGGTCGCCAGCAATTCACGCACCTGGTCGAGTGTCCTGGTGCGGACCTCGGCCGGTGAGGTGATGCAATAGCTGCGAGACGCGACCAAGTCGATCAACGCTTGCGGCGTCAGGTAATTCGTCCACTCGACTCGATGCCGGGCCAGATCGGTGAACGGCTCGGGCAGCGTCACTTCGGTGCGGCCTCCGTCACCGTCGCTGCCGATGATGCGACCAAGCTCGCGCACCCAGCCGAGCCGTTCGTCGCGCGTGTTCCACACCAGGCCGAGCCGTCCGCCGGGTCGCAGCACCCGCGCGACTTCGGGTATCGCGCGTTCGGGATCCACCCAGTGCCAGGCCTGCGCGACCAGCACCGCGTCAACACTGTTGTCCGGCAACGGAATCTCTTCCGCGGTACCCAGCAACGCGCGAGTCTCCGGCAGCGAAGAGCGCAGCACTTCCAGCATGTCTGGGATTGGGTCGACCGCCACCACGTCCAGGCCGCGTTCCACCAGCCGGGTGGTCAGCTTGCCGGTGCCGGCACCGAGGTCGAGCACGTGGCGCGCGCCGTGCGGCAGCAGCCAGTCGATGGCCTCCGGTGGGTAGGACGGACGTCCCCGCTCATAGGCTGCCGCCGCCGAGCCGAACGACAGGGAGCGGTCGTGCCTCGAGCGGATCACCGTTGACACGTGCCTTCCAACCCGCTCGGTTCGAGCGCCAAGACGAGCGTCTTGCGGATCAAATCACCGACCGCCTCGGATTCCACCAGGAAGCCGTCGTGCCCGCAGATCGAATCGACAACGTGCAGACCACTGCAGCCCGGCAGCAGCTCGGCCAGCTCCTTCTGCAGGCGCAGCGGATAGAGCCGGTCGGAGGTGATGCCGCCGACCACAGCCGGTACCGGGCAGCCACGCAAGGCGTTGTGCACCCCGCCGCGGCCACGGCCAACATCGTGGCTGTTCAGTGCCTCGGTCAAGACCACGTAGCTGCCCCCGTCGAAGCGTGCCAACAGCTTGTTGCCCTGGTGCTCCAAGTAGCCTTGCACCGCGTAGCGGTCGTCGCGGGCCGTATCGTCGTCGCTCTGCCTGCCATTGCCGAACCGGGTGTCCAGTTCGACTTCGCCGCGGTAGGTCAGGTGGGCGAAGCGGCGCGCGATGGCCAGCCCGGCATCCGGTTTGCGCCCGGTGCCGTGGTAATCGCCGCCCTGCCAGTTCGGGTCCGCTTTGATGGCCGCGATCTGAGTGGTCTGCGTGCCGATCTGGTCGGCCGTGGCGCGCGCCCCGACGGCCAGCAGCAGACCGGCCCGGACCCGCTCGGGGTGACCGACCATCCATTCCAAAGCCCTTGCCCCGCCCATGGATCCGCCCACCACGGCGGCGACCTCGTTGATGCCGAGCGCGGCCAGCGCGGCGATGTCCGCCTCCACCTGGTCACGCACCGAGATCATCGGAAACCTTGAGCCCCAAGGCTTTCCGTCACGCGCCAGCGAGCTGGGGCCGGTGGAGCCGCGGCAACCGCCCAGCACATTGGTGGCCACCGCGCACCAGCGGGTGGTGTCGATCGGCGCGCCCGGCCCAGCCACCCCGTCCCACCAGCCGCCGGTGGGATGCCCCGGTCCGGCGGGCCCGGTGATATGCGAGTCCCCAGTCAGTGCGTGCAGCACGACCACCACGTTGTCACGCGTCGGCGACAGCTCGCCCCAGCGCTGAATGGCGATGCAGACGTCGTCGATCACCGCACCGCTTTCGGTGGTCAGCGAGCCGATGTGCACCAAGCCGATCTCGCCTTCGGCCGGCAGCGTTTGGGTGGGGACGTCGGAGATCGTCACGGCTGAACTCCTTTAGAACGCCGCCACGGCTTGCGGGTCGGCGCCCGAGGCCTCGTCTGCGGCACGGTATTTGCGTGCCGCCGCGAAGCCGAGCTCAAGGTCGGCCAGGATGTCGTCGATGCCCTCGATGCCGACGGCCAGCCGCACCAGCCCGGGCGTGACGCCGGTGGCCAGCTGCTCGGCCGGGCTCAGCTGGGCGTGGGTGGTCGACGCCGGATGAATCACCAGCGAGCGCACGTCGCCTATGTTGGCGACGTGACTGTGCAGCTTCAGCGCGTTCACGAACGCCTTGCCGGCCTCGACGCCGCCGGCCAGCTCGAACGCCAGCACCGCGCCGGTTCCCTTGGGCGCCAGCTTCTTTGCCCGCTCATGCCACGGCGAGCTGGGCAGTCCCGCGTAGTTGACCGACAGCACGCCGTCGTGACCCGCAAGAAACTCGGCGACGCGTTGCGCATTGGCGACGTGGCGCTCGATGCGCAGACTCAGCGTTTCGATGCCCTGGGCCACCAGGAAGGCGTTGAACGGCGACGCGGCCGACCCGAGGTCACGCAGCAGTTGCACCCGCGCCTTGAGCGCATAGGCCGGCGGCCCGAGCTCGGCGTAGACCACGCCGTGGTAGCTCGGGTCGGGGGTGGTGAAGCCGGGGAAGCGGCCCTGCGTCCAGTCGAAGGTGCCGCCGTCGACGATGACGCCCGCGATCGCCGAGCCGTGGCCGCCCAAGTACTTTGTGGCCGAGTGCACCACGATGTCGGCGCCGTGCTTGAACGGTTGAATCAGGTACGGCGTGGCGATCGTGTTGTCGACGATCAGCGGTACCCCGTTGGCACGGGCGACCCCGGCGACCCCCGGAATGTCCAACAGATCGATCTGCGGGTTGGAGATGGTCTCACCGAAGAACGCTTTGGTGTTCGGCCGGACCGCCGACTGCCAGGAATCCAGGTCGTCCGGGTCATCGACGAAGCTGACCTCGATTCCCAGCTTGGCCAGCGAGTAGTGAAACAGGTTATAAGTGCCTCCGTACAGCCGGGGGCTGGACACAATGTGATCTCCGGCACATGCGAGGTTCAATATGGCGAAGGTCTCAGCGGCCTGTCCGGAGCTCAAGAAGAGCGCGGCCACCCCGCCCTCGAGCGCGGCGATGCGCTGCTCGACCACATCGGTGGTTGGGTTGCCGATCCGGGTGTAGATGTTGCCCGGCACCTCGAGCCCGAACAGGGCGGCGGCATGTGCGGTGTCGTCGAAGGTGTACGACGTGGTCTGGTAGATCGGCAGGGCGCGGGCGTTGGTGGCCGGGTCCGGTTGCTGACCGGCATGCACCTGCTTGGTCTCGAAGGACCAATGCGCGGTCGGGTCGGTCTCGTCGTGGCCGGTGTCAGAGCTCATCAGCGGTGCTTTCTTCTCAAGAGACTGGAATCTGGTATCGGGATGCTCGCGCTTACCGCCGACACGCAATGAGACGCGAAAGATCGTGGTGAATGCACATCACGTTTCCCCTCTAGTCAGGGGTCCGTTATGGCGGACCCGCGCTTGCCGCGCAGCCTGTGGCTACTAGACCTGGTCTTTCACCCGGGGCACCCCACCGCGGTTGGAGGGTTGCCGGCCAGCAAGCCGGGGCTTAGCGCTGGCGCTCATGACCAATACGAAGACTATCTTATCGAGCCGACCTGATGCCAACCCCGTACCACCGGCCGTTTCGGCGCCACAGTGCACATAGCTCGACACCAGCCCAAACACCCTTGATAACGTGGGCAGGAAGAACGCTGAGCCCCGCAGAGATGTGACCGCTGATGATGCCGGGAGAGGGACCGTGAGCGCCGAACAGCCGACCGTCACCTACACACTGACCGACGAAGCGCCGCTGCTGGCGACCTACGCGTTTCTGCCGATCTTGCGTGCCTTCGTCGAGCCGGCGGGCATCGCAATGAAGAGCAGTGACATCTCGCTGGCCGCGCGGATCCTCGCCGAATTCCCCGAGGACCTGAGCGAGGAACAGCGCGTTCCGGATAACTTGGCCGAACTGGGCCGGCTGACGAAGCTGGCCGATACCAACATCATCAAGCTGCCGAACATCAGCGCCTCGGTGCCCCAACTGATCGCCGCCGTCAAGGAACTGCAAGGCAAGGGATACAAGATTCCGGACTTCCCGCAGAGCCCAAAGACGGGCGAGGACAAGGAAATCCGCGATCGCTATGCCAAATGCCTTGGCAGTGCGGTCAATCCGGTACTGCGACAGGGCAACTCGGACCGGCGTGCGCCCAAGGCCGTCAAGGAGTACGCGCGCAAGCACCCTCACAGCATGGGGAAGTGGTCGCCGGCCTCGCGCACTCACGTCGCGACCATGCGGCACGGCGACTTCTACCACGGCGAGAAGTCGATGACGCTGGACCGCGCATGCAACGTGAAGATGGAGCTGCAGACCAAGAGTGGGCAGACCCTCGAGCTCAAGCCCAAGGTCGAGCTGCGCGAGGGCGACATCATCGATTCCATGTTCATGAGTAAGAAGGCCCTGGTCGAGTTCTACGAGGAACAGATGCAGGACGCCTACGAGACCGGCGTGATGTTCTCACTGCACGTCAAGGCGACGATGATGAAGGTCTCCCATCCCATCGTCTTCGGCCACGCGGTGAAGGTCTTCTACAAAGACGCTTTCGCCAAGCACCAGGAGCTTTTCGACGAACTCGGCGTCAACGTCAACAACGGCCTGGTGGATCTCTACGACAGGATCGAGTCGTTGCCCGCGTCGCTGCACGAGGAGATCATCCGCGACCTGCACGCCTGCCACGAACTCCGGCCCGAGCTGGCGATGGTCGATTCGGCCAAGGGCATCACCAACTTCCATTCGCCCAGCGACGTGATCGTGGATGCGTCGATGCCGGCGATGATCCGCGCCGGCGGCAAGATGTGGGGCGCCGACGGGCGGCAGAAGGACACCAAGGCCGTCAACCCGGAGTCGACGTTCTCCCGTATCTACCAGGAGATCATCAACTTCTGCAAAACCAACGGGCAGTTTGATCCGACCACGATGGGCACCGTGCCCAACGTCGGCCTGATGGCGCAGCAGGCCGAGGAGTACGGCTCCCACGACAAGACGTTCGAGGTCCCCGAAGACGGGGTGGCCAACATCGTCGACCTCGACACCGGGGAAATCCTGCTGACCCAGAACGTGGAAGCCGGTGACATCTGGCGGATGCCCATCGTCACCGACGAAGCGGTCCGCGACTGGGTCAAGCTGGCCGTCACTCGCGCGCGAAACTCGGGCATGACGGTGGTGTTCTGGCTGGACACCGAACGGCCGCACGAAGTCGAGCTGCGCAACAAGGTGAAGCAGTACCTGAAGGAGCACGACACCGAGGGCCTGGAGATCCAGATCATGCCGCAGGTGTGGGCCATGAGGTACACGATCGAGCGCGCGGTGCGCGGGCAGGACACCATCGCCGCCACCGGAAACATCTTGCGCGACTACCTCACTGACCTGTTCCCGATCCTGGAGCTCGGCACCAGCGCCAAGATGCTGTCCATCGTGCCGCTGATGTCCGGCGGCGGAATGTACGAAACCGGGGCGGGCGGTTCGGCGCCCAAGCATGTGCACCAACTCGTCGAGGAGAATCATCTGCGCTGGGATTCCCTCGGTGAGTTCCTCGCTCTTGGAGCGTGTTTCGAAGACATCGGGATCAAGACCGGCAACGAGCGCGCCAAGATCCTGGGCACGACGCTGGACGCCGCGATCGGCAAGCTGCTCGAGAACAACAAGAGCCCGTCGCGCAAGACCGGCGAACTCGACAACCGCGGCAGCCAGTTCTACCTCGCGCTGTACTGGGCCGAGCAACTCGCTGCGCAGTCCGACGACGAGGAGTTGCGCGAGCACTTCGCCGTGCTGGCCGACGCGTTGAGCAAAAACGAGGAGGTTATCGTCGCCGACCTCGCCGAGTCCCAGGGCGAGCCGGCCGACATCGGTGGCTACTACTACCCGGACAGCGAGAAGACGACGGCAGTGATGCGGCCAAGCAAGACATTCAATGAAGCGCTAGCAGCTTCGCAAGGCTCCTAAGGCTAAGGGCCGCAAGAGAAAGTCGAACTCGAAGATGGCAGGCGAACCCAAGATCAAAGTCAAAGGCCCGGTAGTAGAGCTCGACGGTGACGAGATGGCCCGCGTCATCTGGAAGTTCATCAAGGAAATGCTGATCCTGCCGTACCTCGACGTCAATCTGGAGTACTACGACTTGGGCATCGAGAACCGGGACCGCACCAACGACCAGGTGACGATCGACGCCGCATATGCCATCAAGAGGCACGGTGTCGGCGTCAAGTGCGCCACCATCACCCCCGACGAGGCCCGCGTCGCCGAATTCAACCTCAAGAAGATGTGGCTGTCGCCCAACGGAACCATCCGGAACATCCTGGGCGGCACCATATTTCGGGAGCCGATCGTGATCTCTAACGTCCCGCGGCTGGTTCCCGGCTGGACCAAGCCAATTGTCATCGGCCGTCACGCTTTCGGTGACCAGTACCGGGCGACCAACTTCAAAGTGGACAAGCCGGGCAGCGTGTCGATCACCTTCACGCCGTCGGACGGCAGCCAGCCGATCGTGTATGAGGTGGTGTCCATCCCCGAGGACGGCGGTGTCGTGATGGGGATGTACAACTTCAAGGAGTCCGTCCGCGATTTCGCCCGCGCCTCCTTGGCCTACGGCCTCAACGCGAAGTGGCCGGTGTACCTGTCCACCAAGAACACCATCCTCAAGGCCTACGACGGCATGTTCAAAGACGAGTTCCAGCGCATCTACGAAGAGGAGTTCAAGGACAAGTTCGAGGCCGAGGGGCTGACCTACGAGCATCGGCTCATCGACGACATGGTCGCCGCCTGCCTGAAGTGGGAGGGCGGCTATGTGTGGGCCTGTAAGAACTACGACGGCGACGTGCAGTCGGACCTCGTCGCGCAGGGCTACGGCTCGCTGGGGCTGATGACGTCGGTGCTGATGACGGCCGACGGCAAGACGGTCGAGGCGGAGGCCGCGCACGGCACGGTGACCCGCCACTTCCGCCAGTACCAGGCCGGCAAACCGACCTCGACGAACCCGATCGCCTCGATCTTCGCCTGGACGCGCGGGCTGCAGCACCGCGGCAAGCTGGACAACACCCCCGAGGTAATCCAATTCGCGCAGACGCTCGAGGACGTCGTCGTCGCCACGGTGGAGAGCGGGAAAATGACCAAGGACCTGGCCATCCTCATCGGTCCCGATCAGAAGTGGCAGCAGAGCGAGGAGTTCCTCAACTCGATCGCCGAGAACCTGGAAAAGAAGCTCGCTAACTAGCCGACGGCTTCTCGACCGCCCCGCTGCAATCCTGGATGAAGCTGTCGATCAGCTCGGCGATGCGTTCCGGCGCCTCGAACATCGGAATGTGTCCGACGCCGTTTAACACCGTGAGCTTGTGGCCCTTGGGCAGGGCGTCGGTGAAATGCCGGCTGAACCTGCGGGGCGGCACCACCCGGTCCTTCTCGCACAGCACCAGGTGAGAGGGCGCCGCGGTGTGTTCCAGTTCGCGCAGCCCATGCAGCAGCAGCGCCTTGATGAGCAGCTGGAAGTACGCCGGGCAGTGCGTGACGTCGTCGACGATCGCCGACAGCTGGCGGTCGCTGACCCCCTCGGGCCGCCCGCTCACCGGCACGGTGCCCAACTGGCGGCTGAACGGCAGCCGAAATATGCGTTGGCCGAGCAGCCGGGTCAGCAGCCAGATCGGCAATCCCGAGACGAACTTGGCGATCACCTCGAACTTGACCGGGCTCCAGCGCGTCCATCCGCCCGCCGGTGCGATGCCGATAACGCTGCGCGCCCGCCCACGCCGCTCCAGCTCGAAGGCCACCCAACCGCCCAGTGAGTTGCCGACGATGTGCGCGGTCGTCCAGCCCAGTTCGTCCATCTGTTGCTCGACGTAATCAGCCAGCGCCTCCGACGACAGCAGCCAGGTACCGGCGCGTGGACCGCCATTGTGACCGGGGAATGTCGGCGCGAACACCTCGTAGCGGCCGGTGTCGGCCAACCGCTGGGCCACTTCCTCCCATACCGTCTGCGACATCAGGAACGGGTGCAACAGCACAACCGGCTCCCCGGAACCAAGATGGATCGGTGGCCGAGGTCCCATACGTCTCTCCATTCGAGGCGACGGCGAGTGAGCGGAGCTCACGAGCAAGGAGCCGAGACGTCTCATACCGCGACATTAAGGGCGGTACCGCCGGTACCGCAACCAAGGGGTGACCGGTGGTCGAACCGCCCCGAGTCCGTATGAAAAGACATGAAAAGATCGGTGCATCATGAGCACCGCTACGGGATCGAGCCGGCTGTTCTCCGGCGTGCAGCCCACTTCCGACTCGCTTCACCTGGGTAATGCGCTGGGCGCCATCACCCAGTGGGTGACGTTGCAGGATGACCATGACGCCTTCTTCTGCGTGGTGGACCTGCACGCCGTCACCATTCCGCAGGATCCCGAGGCGCTGCGTCGCCGGACCTTGCTCACCGCCGCGCAGTATCTGGCGCTGGGTGTTGACCCCGCCCGCAGCACCGTGTTCGTGCAGAGTCACGTCCCCGCGCACACCCAGCTGGCCTGGGTGCTGGGCTGCTTCACCGGGTTCGGGCAGGCATCGCGGATGACGCAGTTCAAAGACAAGTCGACGCGTCAAAGCAGCGACTCGACCACGGTGGGCCTGTTCACCTATCCGGTGTTGCAGGCCGCCGACGTACTGGCCTACGACAGCGACCTGGTGCCCGTGGGTGAGGACCAGCGTCAGCACCTCGAGCTGGCCCGCGACATCGCGCAGCGATTCAACAGCCGCTTCCCGGACACCTTCGTGGTTCCCGACGTGCTCATTCCCAAGGTCACCGCCAAGATCTACGACCTGCAAGACCCGACGTCGAAGATGAGCAAATCGGCAGCCACCGACGCCGGGTTGATCAACCTGCTCGATGATGCGGCCATGTCTGCCAAAAAGATTCGCTCGGCCGTGACCGACAGCGAGCGTGAGATCCGGTTCGACGCCGACGCCAAACCGGGCGTGTCCAATCTGTTGAGCATCCAGTCGGCGGTCACCGGGGTCGGCATCGACAAGCTCGTCGAGGGCTACGCCGGCCGCGGCTACGGCGACCTGAAGAAAGACACCGCCGAGGCCGTCGTCGAGTTCGTGAGTCCGATCAAGGCCAGGGTCGACGAATTGATGGCCGACCGCAGCGAATTGGAGTCGGTGCTGGCGGCCGGCGCGCAACGGGCCGACGAGGTGGCAGGCAAAACCGTGCGGCGGGTCTACGATCGGCTCGGGTTCCTTCCGCAACGGGGTTAGGTTTCACCATGAGCGAGCCGGCCAAGGCGGGCATCCTGGATCGGCTGCGGGCCCGGTTCGGATGGCTCGACCATGCGATTCGCGCCTACGAGCGGTTCGATGAACGCAACGGTGGGTTCTTCGCGGCCGGCCTGGCCTATTACACGATATTTGCGTTATTCCCGTTGCTCATGGTCGGTTTCGCGGCCTTCGGATTCTTGCTGGCCCGGCGGCCGCAGCTGCTGAAGACGATTGACGATCACGTCCGATCCCAGGTGTCCGGCGCGCTGGGGGACGAGCTGCTGGGCTTGATCAACTCGGCGATCGACGCACGGGCGTCGGTGGGTCTCATCGGTCTGGCCACCGCGGTCTGGGCGGGCCTGGGCTGGATGTCACACCTGAGGCAAGCGCTGACCGAGATGTGGACCGTGCAGCGCGTCGATTCACCGGGCTTCCTGCGTGACAAGCTTTCCGATCTGTTGGCGATGATCGGCACTTTCGCGGTGACGTTGGTCACCATCGGTCTGACCACCCTTGGAAACGACGCTCCCATGGCCGCGTTGTTCAGCTGGCTTGGCATACCGGAGTCTCCGGCATTGGACTGGCTCGTGTACCTCTTCTCGATCGTGACCTCAACTTTGGTGTCATGGTTGCTGTTCACCTGGATGATCGGCCGGCTACCGCGCCAGAAGGTCAACTTGGTCGATTCGATGCGGGCTGGGCTGATGGCCGCGATCGGGTTCGAAGTGTTCAAGCAAGTAGCGTCGATTTACCTCAGGGTAGTGCTGCGCAGCCCGGCGGGCGCCACCTTCGGCCCGGTGCTGGGTTTGTTGGTGTTCGCCTACATCACCGCGTATCTGGTCCTGTTCTGCACCGCGTGGGCGGCGACGGCATCCAATGATCCGCGCGCCGAACAGGTCGCCCCGCCCGGGCCGGCGATCATCGCTGCGCGCGTGCAACCCGACGAGGGCCTCAGCGGGCGTCAGACATTGACCGCGATGGCCGTGGGAGCCGTTGGGGCGCTGACACTTTCCCGCGTCACCCGCTTTTGGCGGTAGTTAGATCGCCAGCCAGTCGCCCTGGGCCATGATAGCCTCGACCTGCAAATCACGGTCCAGCACAACAAGGTTCGCGCGGTAGCCGGCGCGCAGACTGCCCACGTCCGGCAGGCCGAGAGTCCGCGCCGGTGTGGTCGCGGTCGTCTGCACGGCGACAAGCAACCCCGCGAACTCAGTTACGTTGCCGAAGAGCTGATCCATGGTGGCGGTGCTGCCCGCGATCGTCGACGTTCCCCGCACCCGCGCCACACCGAAGACCACGTCGATCGGCACCGCGCCCAGCCGAAAGGCTCCGTCGGTGCAGCCCGCCGCGGCGATGGCATCGGTGACCACGGCGACTCGGTCCGCACCGGCGGCATCGATCACCGCGCGCAGCATGGCCGGGTGGACGTGCACGCCGTCGGCGATCAGCTCGACGGTGACCCGCGGCTCGCGTAGTAGCGCGAGCGCCGGACCGGGCTCGCGATGGTGCAGTGGTGGCATCGCGTTGAACAGGTGCGTGCCCACCGTGGCGCCCAACGCGATGGCCCGTTGGGTCTGCTCATAGGTCGCGTCGGTATGCCCCAGTGCCACAACCACTCCGGCGTCGAGAAAGCGTCGGATCGCCTCGTCGGCCCCCGGCAGCTCCGGCGCCAGCGTGACCATCCTGATGGCGCCGCCGGCCGCGTCCAGCACGGCATCGATCTCGGCGCGGTCCGGATCGCGCATCTGGGTTCGGTCGTGCGCTCCGCAGCGAGCCCGGCTCAGCCACGGGCCCTCTAGATGGATGCCCGCGATGGTGCCGTGCCGGGAAGCTTCGGCGAGCGCGCGCACCCCCGCGAGCAGCTGTTCCGGCGAGGCGGTCACCAGGCTGGCGAGTGTGGTGGTGGTGCCGTGCCGCAGGTGAAATTCCGCCGCCGCGGCGATGCCGTCGCGGTCGGTGTAGGAAGCCCCGCCGCCGCCGTGCACGTGCATGTCGATAAAGCCAGGAACCACAGTGCAATCGGGAAAGTCCCGATCGACGGGCCGCGGCGGTGCGCCGGTCCCGGACGCCGAAATCTGCGCTCCGCACGTCTGTAGCCACCCCGGCCGGCGGACCTGCCCGTCCAGGACCATGGTGCCGGCCCGGATCAGGGCCACTTTTTCTCCCAGCGGCCGCCGTTTTCCCAGAAGTGCCGGATGTCCTCGAGCTGGCGGCCCTTGGTTTCCGGCGCATATCGGTAGACGAAGCCGAACGCGATCAACGCGAGTATCGCGAATACCGCGAAAGCCCCTGCGCCGCCGAGGGAATGCAGCATGGTGAGGAAAACGGCGGCGACGATGGCGTTGGCGACCAGGTTGGAGGTGAGCATGGTGCTCGATCCGATGGAGCGCAGCCGGGTAGGGAAGCTTTCGCTGGCGTACACCCAGCCCAGCGAACCGAAGCCCGCGGTGTAGCCGAAGATGAACAGCAGCACGCCGGCGAACCCCAAAGCCAGTCCCGCGCCGCCCAGACCCCGGGCGAACACGGCGATCAGCACGATGTCCGCCGCGATCATCATGGCGATGCCGCACAACAGGATTGGCCGCCGGCCCACCCGGTCGACGAGAAGCAGCGAGGTGCCCACGGCCGCCAGGCCCGCGACCTGCACCAGTGCCGGCAACCCGAGCAGCGCGAAATTGCCGGTGAAGCCCATGGCCTGGAAGATGCGCGGGCTGTAATAGATGATCGCGTTGATGCCGGTGATCTGGATCAGGAAGCCCAGGATGACCACGAAGACGGTGGCCCGCAAGTACGGCGGTCGCAGCATCTCGGATATGCCGCCTTTAAAACTGGGCGAGCCTTCGCTCAGGGCGCGGTCGATCTCGGCGAGTTCTGCGTCGACGTCGGCTCCGGGCTCTATCCGGAGCAGCACCCGGCGGGCGTCGTCGCGCCGTCCTTTCAGCAGGTACCACCGGGCGGTGTCGGGCATCCGAATCAGCAACGGCAGCAACAGCATCGCCGGTACGGCGGCCAGCCCCAGCATCCACCGCCAGCTGTGGGCGCCGGACAATAGGTAGCCGGTCAGGTACCCGATGATCAGACCGCTGACGATGGTCAGTTGGTAGGCCGTCAGCAAGGAGCCGCGCACCGCCGCGGGGGCTGATTCCGCCACAAATACCGGCACCACCACCACCGTCACGCCGATGGTCAAACCGAGTGCGAATCGGGCCAGCAGCAGCATCGGCAGCGTCACAGAGAACGCAGCCAGTAGCGCGAACGTCGCATAGGCCACGAGGATCAGCAGCACCGACTTTTTTCGCCCGATCGCATTGGCCAACACGCCGCCGCCCAGCGCTCCGACGATCTGGCCGATCACCACCATCGTCGTCAGTAGTTCCTGCTGCCGGGTCGTCAGACCGAATTGCTCGGTGATGAACAGCTGCGCGCCGGCGATGATGGACAAGTCGTAGCCGTAGATGACGCCCACGCTGGCGCCGGTAAGCCCGACCAGCAGGCCCCGCGACCGGGCCGGCGCCGATGTCAACGGTGTTGCGGTCGGCGGTTCATCGAGCGTGCGACCATGATCAAACTAAACACGATGATGGCGCCGATGACGGCAACACCCACCCTAATGGGCAGCGCTTCCGCCGATGGCAACATCCCGCCGGCCTGGGCGCCATTGGCCTGCCGGTCGGCGGCACTGTCGCGCTTGGCCGGCATCAGCGAGGGATCGGGTTCGATCAGGGTGCCGACTTGGGTGCCTTGTGGTGTGGAAAACCCGTAGTCGAGCAGGTGCGCCGCCTGTTCCCAGGGAGCGATCGGTTGCCGGGTGCCGCGCAGCAACACCGCCATCAGCCGCCGCCCGTTGTGGCTGGCTGCGCCCACGAACGTCTGACCCGCGTCGTCGGTGTAGCCGGTCTTGCCGCCCAGCGCGCCGGGATACTTGTAGAGCAGCTGGTTGTCGTTCTCCAGCTCGTAGCCGGGGTGGTCGCCATGGCCGGGAAAGTCGAAAGTGCGGGTCGCGACGATGTCGGCGAAGGTGGGGTTCTGCCAGGCGTAGCGATAGAACAGGCCGATGTCGTAGGCCGACGTGCTCATGCCGGGACCGTCCAGTCCGGACGGCGTCGCAACCCGGGTGTCGCGGCCGCCGAGCTTGGCGGCCAGCACGTTGATCTTCTCCAGCGCCTGCTGCATACCGCCCAGCTGCATGGCCAGCGCGTGCGCGGCGTCGTTGCCGGAGTGCATCAGCAGCCCGTGCAGCAGCTGGTTGACGGTGTACGTCCCGCCGTCGTCGACGCCGACCTTGGTGCCCTCGGCGGCCGCGTCATCCTTGGTTCCGACCACCGATTTGTTCAGGTTCAGCGCGTTGATGGATGCCATCGCGACCAGCACCTTGATGATGCTGGCGGGGCGGTGACGGCCATGTGGGTCTTTGGTGGCGATGACCGCGCCGCTGTCCAGGTCGGCGACCAGCCATGCTTCCGCCGAGACGTCATTCGGCAGCGGCGGCGTATCGGGCGCCGCGACGACCCCGCAGCTGCCGAGGGCCTCCCCGCCGACGGGCTTGGCGGGCACCGCCAGCGGGATCGGCGCCTCACCGGCTTGCGGCACCTCGGACGAATCCACCGCGGGCGGGGTGTTGACCTGGTACGGGCAGCTGGGGGCGGCGCTGGGTCCGCCACCCGGCTCGGCCGCTGCGATCGGCGCAGCCAACGCGGCCGGGGCCGCCGTTATGATTACGGCCGCTGCCAGGCACGACGCGGAACGTAGAAAGGTCATCGTCTGTGCACAGTAAGCGATCTGGGCGCGGATTTCCGGGAGCCGCGCTGTGACTGGTGGGACGAAAGTTACACGGTAGTCGGCGTCCGGCGGCCACCCAACCGACCCGTTAGGCTGGCATGCGGTGAACGATAGATGGTGGTCCAAGTGGCGACGCTACGGCGACGGTCCGCAATCGCTGCAACAGCTGCTCAAGCAGGTGGAGAAGGCAACGCAGGTGCGGCGCTCCGGGCTTGACCGGGTACTCGCGGAGTTGAAGGTGCATCGTGACGCCACCGCCGACCCCGACCTGCGTTCCGCGCTCACCTGGCTGTGCAACGCGCAATCGCGGATGGCGAGCAGCCCGACCACGGCGCATTCTCGGGAGGTGCTGCTGGCCGCCTACGAGGTCAGACGGATCCTCGCCAGCGCTGGCTAGAGCTGTTTGCCGGCGTCAGTGAGCACACTCCGCAGGATCGCCTCGATAGTGTCGAACTCCGCGTGACCACTGATCAGCGGCGGCGCCACCTGCACGACGGGGTCGCCCCGATCATCGGCACGGCAATACAGCCCGGCGTCAAACAGCGCGGGCGAGACGTAGCCGTGCAGCAGCCGTTCGCATTCGGGCTCACTGAAGGTTTCCTTGGTCGCTTTGTCCTTGACCAATTCGATTCCGTAGAAATATCCCTCGCCGCGCACATCGCCGACGATGGGCAGGTCGTACAACCTGGCCAGCGTGGTGCGGAAGCTGTCCGTGTGGTGTTTGACCCGGTCGTTGAGACCCTCACGCTCGAAGATGTCGAGGTTGGCCAACGCCACCGCGGCCGACACCGGGTGACCACCGAACGTATAACCGTGCGGGAACACCATTTTGCCGTCGTTGAACGGCTCGAACAACCGCTCGCTCGCGATCATCGCGCCCAGCGGGGAGTAGCCCGACGTGAGGCCTTTGGCGCAGGTGATCATGTCGGGCACGTAGCCGAAATCGTCGCAGGCGAACATCGATCCGATGCGCCCGAACGCACAGATGACTTCGTCGGAGACCAGCAGCACGTCATATTCGTCGCAGATCTGGCGCACCCGTTCGAAATAGCCAGGGGGAGGGGGGATGGCGCCGCCCGCGTTCTGCACCGGTTCGAGGAAGACCGCGGCCACGGTCTCGGGCCCCTCGAACTCGATCGCCTCGGCGATGCGGTCGGCAGCCCACTGCCCGAAAACCTTGATGTCGTCGGCGAATGGTTCGGGCGCGCGGTAGAAATTGGTGTTGGGCACCCGGAAGCCGCCGGGCGTCACCGGCTCGAACGGCGCTTTGTATAACGGCAGGCCGGTGATCGCCAGCGCGCCCTGAGTGGTGCCGTGATAGGCGATGGATCGGGAAATCACCTTGTGCTTAGCGGGTTTGCCGGTGAGCTTGAAGTAATGCTTGGCCAGTTTCCACGCGGTCTCGACGGCCTCGGTCCCGCCGGTGGTGAAGAACACCCGGTTCAGGTCGCCGGGGGCGTAGTGGGCGAGTCGCTCGGCGAGCTCGACCGCCGTCGGGTGGGCGTACCCCCACAACGGGAAGTACGCCAGCGTGCTCGCCTGCCGGGCGGCGGTCTCGGCGAGTTCGGCGCGGCCATGGCCGACTTGCACGGTGAACAGCCCCGACAGCGCGTCGAGGTAGCTCTTGCCGCGGTCGTCGAAAATGGTGACACCCTCGCCGCGTACGATGGTCGGCGGCCTGATGCCGGCGCCGTGCCGGGCGAAGTGCAGCCAAAGATGTTCTGTCATAGTGATCCTGAGCCTAGCGCTCGACGCCCGTCTGCTTGCCTCGCGCTAGGCTCGCGATATGACCGGGACCGAACAGGTCTCACAATTCGAAGCCTTGCGGCCGCACCTGATGGCGGTCGCCTATCGGCTGACCGGCACGGTGGCCGATGCCGAGGACGTCGTGCAGGAAGCCTGGCTGCGCTGGGACAGGCAAGAGTCAGCGATCGCCGACTTGCAGGCCTGGCTGATCACCGTGGTGAGCCGGCTGGCCCTGGACCGGCTGCGCTCGGCCGCGCATCGTCGCGAGACCTACACTGGCAGTTGGCTGCCGGAGCCGGTGGTCACCGGATTTGATGACGCAGATCCGCTGTCGGCGGTGGTGGCCCGTGAGGATGCCCGGTTCGCGGCGATGGTGGTGCTGGAGCGTTTGTCGCCCGATCAGCGGGTGGCGTTCGTGCTGCACGACGGATTCGCCGTGCCCTTCGCCGAAGTCGCCGAGGTGCTGGGGACCAGCGAGCCTGCCGCCCGCCAGCTCGCGTCGCGGGCCCGCAAGGCGGTCGCGGCGTCACCGCCACCAAAACCCGATCCCTCGCACGACGAGGTGGTCGGCCGGCTGATGGCGGCCATGGCAGCGGGCGACGTGGCGGCCGTGGTGGCGCTGCTGCATCCCGACGTCACCTTCACCGGTGATTCAAATGGCAAGGCGCCCACAGCAGTTCAGGTGATCCATGGTCCGGACAAGGTGGTCCGCTTCATGCTCGGCCTGGCGCAACGCTACGGCCCGGCGATGTTCACCTCATATCGGCTGGGGCTGGTCAACGGCGAGCTCGGTAGCTACACGGCCGGCTGCCCGGCCAGTGACGGCTATCGGGAGATGATGCCGCGGATCACGGCGATCACCGTGCGAGATGGAAAGGTCTGCGCCCTATGGGATATCGCCAACCCTGACAAATTCACCGGTTCTCCCTTGGGCCGTCGATCCTGAAGCGACGGCCAGTCCGAGGCGCAGTGCGCCGGCGGCTTCGCTCGCGGCCTCGGCGAATCGACCGGCAAGGCCGACAAAGTTGAGGAATCCGTGGGGTCGGTCGGCCTGGCGGGTCCCTGCCACCGAGATGCCGCCGGCTCGTAGTTTGGCCGCGTATGCCTCGCCGTCGTCGCGGATCGGGTCGAAGCTGGCGCTGGCGATATAGGCGGGGGGCAAGCCGGCGACCTCCCCGTGCAGCGGTGACAGCCGCGGATCGCGTAGATGGTTCCCGGCGGTAGGTAGTTTGCCAGCGCCCACCGCAAGTTCCGGTCGGTGAAGGTGGAGCCTTGGGCGAATAGGTCACGCGACGGCCGCCGGGTGCTCAGGTCCGTCGGGGCATACATCAACAGCTGAAATGCCGGGACGGCGCCACCTCGCCGCACCGCTTGCCACGCGGTCACGGCGGCGAGGTTGCCGCCGGCGCTGTCACTTCCGACAGCGATGCGGCCCGGATCTGCACCCAAATCCGTGGCATGACCGTGCGCGTATTCGAAAGCCGCGATCGCGTCGTGGACCGCGGCCGGGAATTTGTGCTCGGGCGCGCGCCGGTACTCGATTGACAGCACGCGCACACCGGCGCGGCTGGCCAGGTAACCGGGCAACGGGATCGTGGCTCATTCGCGAACCGACCGAGAAGCCGCCACCGTGGTAGTACACCAATAGTCCGGACGGCTCCGGCAGCTCCGCGAGGGTGTACAGGGTGGCCGGGATGTCGCACTCCTCGGTGGGGATGCCGACCTCTCGCACCGCGATAGCTGCGGCCGATTCGTACCCTAGCGTTGTCCCGTGGCCTCGTTCGGCTCGTTTAACATCTGCGGCGACCCGCCGCGCCCGCGATCGCCGCTGGCGGCCCACGGAATGCGGCAACTGTCACCGGAATTGAAGCCCTGCTCGGTAATCCCGAGAGCGGAGTTCATCCGGGCCCGCATGTTCTCGATGCCGATCTGATAGGTCAGCTCGATCACGCCCGCGTCGCCGAAGCGGACCCGCAGGTCGTCGACTTGCTCGTCGGTGACGGTGTGTGGATCGGTCGTCACCGCGTCGGCGTAGGCGATGGCGGCGCGCTCGTCGTCGGTGAAATGCGGTGACGTTGCGTAATTGCCTATGTCCGCGAGCCGCTGGATATCGAGGCCGTCGAGGCGTTGCAGCATGGAGCCGAAGTCGACACACCATGAACACCCGATCCTGCGTGCCGTCCAGTACACCGCAAGCTCCCGCACGCTGACCGGCAGGATGCGCGACGCCCGTTCGACCATGGTTTCGTGCACCGCGCCGGCGACCATCAGCCCGCGATGATGCGCCGCGACGGTGAAGGGCTCGGGAACCTGACCATAGCGCCGCTTGGCGATTCGGTACATGGCGCGGGTCAGCAGTCCGGCACGCTCGGGGGGCAGGGGCTCGATGCGAGTTTTCGGTGTCATAGCCCTCAGACGAGACAGGTCCGCAATGTGTGACGGGCAGTGCGTTGCCAAGAGTCGTTTTCCGGTGCAGCGCCCGGGTACCCGTGATTTACCCGCTTCTCACATGCCGGGATCGGACCGCGACGACGACCGCGTCGGGCCGGCGCATGTGGCCGGTACCGGCCGCGGCGAATCAAAGACCTGACACTCGGCGTCGTTGACCGCGCGGTAGGCATCGCGCCCAGAGGCGGCAATTTGCCTCGTCGGCCCGAAGGGCGCCGTACCATGCGGCTAGCCTCTCGACATCGATGATCGGTGGGTAGCGATTGGGAGTCGACGATGACCGCGCTGTTTAGCCCGTGGTGGCGGGCCGATCAGTATGACTGGCTCTCCGGTTACCTCGCTTCCCGGCGCCTCAGTGGTGCCACTCGGGCGCTGATTGCATTCATTGCCGCGTCGATGGTGTTGTGTCTGCTCGCCCTGCTGGCCGGCGCGGACGGTCCCCGTGGGTCGGTGCCGGTGGCGATGACCTGGGTGGCCGTCGCCGGTGGGGTGGCCGGAGCGCTGCTGTGGATATGGCGCTGGCCGACGCGCTCTCAGTCGGTCGTTTTCGCCATCACATGCAACACCGCCGTCGCCCTGGCCTGCCTGGCGCACCCGAACCCGTTGGCCGCCTTGATCGGATGTATCGCCTTCGCGACTTTCGGCGCCTACATGGCGTTCTTTCACACCACGGGACTGGTCCTGTACAACTTCGCGGTGGCCGCCGCCGTTGGCTCCTGGGAGGCCCTGGCGCTGGCGAGATCTGGACACCCCAACCTGGCCGGGGTGGATCTGTGGCTGGTGATCGAGGTCAACATCGCCCTACCGCTGGCCATTCGAATCCTGGTGCGCGCCTTGTCGGGAGATCTGCTGCGCGCCGACCGCGATCCGTTGACCGGCCTGCTCAACCGGCGCGCCTTTCAGCATGAGGCGCTGGGGATGATCCTGGGCCGACGGGGCATCGACTCCCACCTCGTGGTCATGCTGATCGATCTCGACAACTTCAAAGCCCTCAACGACCGGGGTGGCCACGCCGCGGGCGACCACGCGCTGGTCCAAGTCGCCCAGGCGCTGTTGGCCGCTGCCGACAACCAGACGGTGGTGGCGCGAAGCGGCGGTGAGGAATTTCTCTTGGCCGGCACCGCCTCGAGCTGCAACGCCGAGGCTTTGTCCGCGAAGATGTGCCGGGCCATCGCGGCCTCCGCCGCGGGAGTCACGGCCAGCATCGGCACCGCCTGCGCGCGTCTCGACGACACCGCGGCCGAAGAACCGCAAACACTGCTGCAGCAGATGATCACCGCCTCCGATATCGCGATGTATGCGGCGAAACGGTTGGGGGGCAACCGAACCAGCCATCACGAACTTTGTGACCGGTCCAGCTAATCAGCGCGAGAACATGATCGCGCGCTTGACCTCTTGGATGGCCTTGGTGATCTGGATGCCGCGCGGGCAGCACTCGGTGCAGTTGAAGGTGGTGCGGCACCGCCACACGCCATCCACCTCGTTGAGAATGTCGAGACGCTCGGCGGCCGCCTCGTCGCGGCTGTCGAAGATGAAGCGGTGCGCGTTGACGATCGCCGCCGGCCCGTAGTAGCTGCCCTCGCTCCAGAAGACCGGGCAGCTGGTGGTGCAGGCCGCACACAGGATGCACTTGGTGGTGTCGTCGTAGCGTGCCCGGTCGGTCGGGCTTTGGATGCGTTCGCGGGTCGGTGGATTGCCGCTGGTGACCAGGTACGGCTTCACCGCTCGATAGGCGTCGAAGAACGGCTCCATGTTGACCACCAGGTCCTTCTCCACCGGCAGCCCGCGGATCGGTTCGACCGTGATGGTCAGCTGCTTGCCCTGCTGCCCCTTCTTTTTTTGAGGCAGCAGATCGCGCATCAGCACCTTGCATGCCAGCCGGTTGACGCCGTTGATGCGCATGGCGTCGGAGCCGCATACGCCGTGCGCGCAGGATCGCCGGAAGGTCAAGGTCCCGTCCAAATAGCTCTTGATGTAGATCAGCAGGTTGAGCAGCCGGTCGCTGGGCAGACAGGGCACCCGGAAGCTTTGCCACCCACCGGTTTCGGCGAACGCCTGGGGCTGGTCCGGGTTGTACCTGGCGATCTTCACCGTCATCATCACCGCCCCCTCCGGGACCGGCGGCTGGGGGTCCCTCCCGCTCGCGGGGGATGGCGGTTCGAGCGCGGTCTCGGGTGCCTCGTCCGGTTGCAAGGCCTCGCCTGCGGTCATCAGTACTTCCGTTCTTTGGGTTCGTAGCGGGTCTGCACGACGGGCTTGAAGTCCAGCGCGATGTCGCTGAGCAGGTCGGTGCCCTGCTTGTAGGCCATGGTGTGGCGCATGTAGTTGACGTCGTCGCGGTTGGGGTAGTCCTCGCGGGCGTGGCCGCCGCGGGACTCTTTGCGATTGAGCGCACCGACCACCGTGGCTTCGGCCAGCTCCAGCAAGAAGCCGAGCTCGATGGCTTCCAACAGATCGCTGTTGAAGCGCTTTCCCTTGTCGTGCAGGGTGATTCGGGAGTAGCGCTCCTTGAGAGCGTGGATGTCGGTGAGCGCCTGCTTGAGCGTCTCCTCGGTGCGGAACACCGCGGCGTTGTTGTCCATCGACTGCTGCAGCGCGCCGCGGATGTCCGCGACACGCTCGTTCCCATGCTCGGACAGGATGTCGGCGACCCAGCCCACCAGCATCTCCTCCGGGTTCGGCGGCATGTCGACGAAGTCGTGGGCATGGGCGTAATCGACGGCCGCGATGCCGGCCCGGCGGCCGAAGACGTTGATGTCCAGCAGCGAGTTGGTGCCCAACCGGTTCGCGCCGTGCACGGAAACGCAGGCGCACTCGCCGGCCGCGTACAAGCCGGGCACGGTGGAAGTGTTGTCCCGCAACACCTGTCCGGTGACCGTGGTCGGGATGCCGCCCATGACGTAGTGACACGTCGGGTACACGGGAACCAGCTCGTGCACCGGGTCCACGCCCAGGTAGGTGCGGGCGAACTCGGTGATGTCGGGCAGCTTGGCCTCGAGCACGTCCTCGCCCAGGTGGCGTACATCGATGTAGACGTAGTCCTTGTGCGGACCGGCGCCACGGCCCTCCAGAACCTCGAGCACCATCGACCGCGCGACGATGTCCCGCGGCGCCAGGTCGACGATCGTCGGCGCGTAGCGCTCCATGAAGCGCTCGCCCTCCCCGTTGAGCAGCCGGCCGCCCTCACCGCGAACCGCCTCGGAGATCAGGATGCCCAGGCCCGCGAGGCCGGTCGGGTGGAACTGGTGAAACTCCATGTCCTCCAAGGGAAGTCCCTTACGGAAGACGATGCCCATGCCGTCACCGGTCAACGTGTGCGCGTTGGAGGTGGTCTTGTACATCCGGCCCGATCCCCCGGTGGCGATCACGACGGCCTTGGCGTGGAAGACGTGGATCTCGCCGGTGGCCAGCTCATAGGCCACCACGCCGGTGGCCACCGGGCCGCTCGGCGTCTGCGTGAGCACCAGGTCCAGCGCGTAGAACTCGTTGAAGAACTGCACGTCGTGCTTGACGCAATTCTGGTAGAGCGTCTGCAAGATCATGTGGCCGGTGCGGTCGGCGGCGTAACACGCCCGGCGCACCGGCGCTTTACCGTGTTCGCGCGTGTGACCGCCGAAGCGACGCTGGTCGATGCGGCCCTCGGGGGTGCGGTTGAACGGCATCCCCATTTTCTCGAGGTCGAGCACCGCGTCGATGGCTTCCTTGCACATGATCTCTACGGCGTCCTGGTCGGCGAGGTAGTCGCCGCCCTTGACGGTGTCGAAGGTGTGCCATTCCCAGTTGTCGTCTTCGACATTGGCCAGCGCAGCGCACATGCCGCCCTGGGCGGCGCCGGTGTGGCTGCGGGTGGGGTACAGCTTGGTCAGCACGGCGGTGCGCACCCGGGGCCCCGCCTCGACGGCCGCCCGCATGCCGGCGCCGCCCGCGCCGACGATCACCACGTCGTACAGGTGTTGCTGGATCAACTCCTCCTCGCCTCCCTGCGAATCAGGAAATGTTCGGGTCGAATGTCAGCAGCACGTAGGTGCCCAGCACCAACGTGAACCCCATCGACAACAGCAGCAGCGAGTTCAGCCAGAATCGGGTGCTGTCTTTGCGGCTGTAGTCATCGATGATGGTGCGCAAGCCGTTGCCGCCGTGCAATTGCGCCAGCCACAACAGCGCCAAGTCCCAGAACTGCCAGAACGGCGAAGCCCAGCGCTGCGCCACGTAGTTGAAGTCGATGCGGTAAACGCCGTTGTCCCACATCAGCATGATGAACAGATGCCCGATGGCCAGGACGAACAGCGCGACTCCCGAGAACCGCATGAACAGCCACGCGAACTTCTCGAAATTGGGGATGCCGGCCCGCCGGCGCGGGGAACGCGGATTGTCCAGGCTGGCGGGGCGGTCGTGGAAGCGTTCCCGCACCGGCGCTGTCTCGCCCCGGCCGAGTTGAAGATCGGGGCTGCTCATCGCAGGTGTTCCCAGATGTGGATGCCGGTCACCACCCCGGCCGGCACCATGAGCAAAAGGAAGACGATGGCCACGATCCAGAGCATCAGCCGCTGATAGCGGGTGCCTTCGGACCAGAAGTCGATCAGGATGACCCGGATCCCGTTCAAACCATGGAAGAGCACCGCGGCGACCAGGCCGTATTCCATCAACCCGACGATCGGCGTCTGGTAATCATGGATCACCGCGTTGTAGGTCTGCGGGCTGACCCGCAGCATGGCGGCGTCCAGGACGTGGACGAACAGGAAGAAGAAGATCGTCGCGCCGCTGATGCGGTGCAACACCCACGACCACATGCCCGGGTCGCCCCGGTACAGGGTGCGTGGTGGCCGCCGCTTGCGCGTCGGCGCCTTGGATGTCACTGCTTTCGCCGGATCCGCGGTTGTCGCCTGCGTAGTCACCCCAGTCCTCACCGTCTTCCTCGGAGGTCAAACGCCACTCAAGGCGGGCAGTTCAGCCTAACCCGGCTGCGTCCCCGCGTGCCGCGAACAGCCCGTCGGGCCAACTGCCCGCTCAGGGTTAGGGTGACTGTCGAGATTCGGCCCACGGGTGAGCGGGGTTGCGGTATGCCTAATATTGACTGGAAGATGTTGCGGGACAACGCGATCCACGCGGCAACGGGTGCCTATGCGCCGTACTCGCGATTCCGGGTTGGCGCGGCCGCGCTGGTTGACGACGGCCGGGTGGTCACCGGTTGCAATGTGGAGAACGTCTCATATGGCCTTGGTCTCTGTGCCGAGTGCGCTGTGGTATGCGCCCTACATTCGGGCGGGGGCGGCCGGCTGGTCGCGCTGGTGTGCGTGGACTCCCGTGGCGCGCCACTCATGCCGTGCGGGCGATGCCGTCAGGTACTGCTCGAGCATGGTGGCCCGGAGTTGCTGATCTACCATCCGGGTGGGGCGCGCCGCCTGGCCGACCTGCTGCCCGACGCTTTCGGTCCCGACGACATAGCCCGGGGCCGTTCTTGACCGACTACACATTCGATGCGCCGACGGTGATCCGGACCAAGCGCGACGGCGGCCGGCTGTCCGATGCCGCCATCGACTGGGTCATCGACGCCTACACCCACGGCAGCTTCGCCGAGGAACAGATGTCGGCGCTATTGATGGCCATCTTCTTGCGTGGGATGGACGGCGGCGAGACCGCCCGCTGGACGGCGGCGATGGTGGCCTCCGGTGACCGGATGGACTTCAGCGACTCAGCACTGCCCACCGTCGACAAGCACTCCACCGGCGGTGTCGGCGACAAGACCACACTGGCGCTGATTCCCGTCGTCGCGGCCTGCGGTGCCGCGGTGCCCAAGGCGTCCGGCCGCGGCTTGGGCCATACCGGCGGCACGCTGGACAAGCTGGAATCCATCGCGGGCTTCACCTCGGAGCTGTCCAACCAGCGGGTGCGCGAACAGCTGGCCGACGTCGGCGCGGCCGTCTTCGCCGCCGGCCGGCTGGCGGCCGCCGACAAGAAGCTCTACGCGCTGCGCGACATCACCGCCACCGTCGAGTCCCTGCCGCTGATCGCCAGCTCGGTGATGAGCAAGAAGCTGGCCGAAGGGGTGGGCGCGCTGGTGCTCGACGTGAAAGTCGGCACCGGGGCATTGCTGGACTCCGAGCAGCAGTGCCGCGAGCTGGCGCACACCATGGTCGAGCTGGGCGCCACGCACGGGGTGCGCACCCACGCGCTGCTCACGGACATGAACTGCCCGCTGGGCGCGACCGTCGGCAACGCCCTCGAGGTGGCCGAGTGCCTGGACGTGCTGGCTGGCGGCGGCCCGCCCGACGTGGTGGAGCTGACACTGCGGCTCGCCGAAGAGATGCTCGGCCTGGCCGGGATCGACCACCGCGATCCCGCCGACACACTGCGCGACGGCACCGCGATGGACCGGTTTCGCCGGCTCGTCGCCGCCCAAGGCGGGGACTTGTCGGTTCCGTTGCCGATCGGTGCGTATACCGAGACCGTGACCGCCGGCAGGGGCGGCACAATGGGCGATATCGACGCGATGGCAGTAGGGCTGGCAGCTTGGCGGCTCGGCGCGGGGAGATCCCGACCGGGCGAAGAGGTGCAGTCCGGCGCCGGTATCAGGATTCACCGCCGCCCCGGGGAGCCGGTCGCGCCCGGCGAGCCGTTGTTCACCCTTTACACCGACACCCCGCAACGCTTCGGCGCCGCGATGGCCGAGCTGGACGGCGGCTACACCGTCGGCGACACCCCTCCGGTTTCCAGGCCGCTGATCATCGATCGGATCGTCACGTGACCACACCCCTGGATCTTCCGCAGGTCAGGCAGGCGCCCAAGGCACTGCTGCACGATCACCTCGACGGGGGACTGCGCCCGTCGACCGTGGTCGACATCGCCGCCCAGACCGGCTACGACGGCCTGCCCACAACCGACGTCGACGAGCTGGCGACGTGGTTTCGCACCCAGTCGCACAGCGGCTCGCTGGAGCGCTATCTGGAGCCGTTCTCCCACACCGTGGCGGTGATGCAGACTCCCGACGCGCTGCACCGCGTCGCCTATGAGTGCGTGGAAGACCTGGCCGCCGATTCGGTGGTCTACGCCGAGGTGCGATTCGCCCCCGAGCTGCACATCGACCGTGGGCTGTCCTTCGACCAAATCGTCGACGCCGTGCTGGCCGGATTCGCCGACGGCGAGAAGGCTTGCGCCGCCGCGGGCCGGCCGATCGTGGTGCGCCTGCTGGTCACCGCCATGCGGCACGCGGCGGTGTCCCGCGAAATCGCGCAGCTGGCAATACGATTCCGGGACAAGGGAGTTGTCGGGTTCGACATCGCCGGCGCCGAAGCCGGCAACCCGCCGACACGGCACCTGGATGCTTTCGAGTACATGCGAGACAACAACGCGCGCTTCACTATTCATGCCGGTGAAGCGTTCGGGCTGCCATCCATCCACGAGGCGATCGCCTTCTGCGGCGCGGACCGGCTGGGTCATGGGGTGCGCATCGTCGACGACATCGACGTACTCGCCGACGGCGGTGTTCGGCTGGGCAGGCTGGCATCCATCTTGCGGGACAAGCGGATTCCGCTCGAGTTATGTCCCAGCTCCAACGTGCAGACCGGTGCGGTCAAGAGCATCGCCGACCATCCGTTCGATCTGCTGGCCCGGACTCGGTTCCGGGTGACCGTCAACACCGACAACCGGCTGATGAGCGATACCTCGATGAGCCTCGAGATGTACCGGCTGGTGCAGGCATTCGGCTACGGATGGAGTGACCTGGAGCGGTTCACCATCAACGCGATGAAGTCGGCGTTCATTCCGTTCGACGAGCGGCTGGCGATCATCGACGACGTGATCAAGCCGCGGTACGCGGTATTGATCGGCTGATATGCCCCACGGCGCGCTGGCAGAGGTTCTTTACCGCGGCAACCGGGTGCCGGTACGACGACCCGTCACGGCTTCGTAGATCGCGATCAGGACGATCGCCGCGCCGACTCCGATGAAGAACGGAATCCACGCGATGCCGCCGTTGGCATTGTGGTACCCGAACTGGCTGGCCACCGCCGAGCCGATCAAGCCACCTACGGCGCCGATCACCACGGTCATAACCACGCCGATGTTCTGCTTACCCGGCATGACGAGGCGCGCCACCAAACCGATGATCGCGCCCACCACGATGGCGAGGATTATCGATCCGATCATTTTGAGCTCCTGTCGTAGCGGCGCCCCTAGTGAGCGCCATCCTCGACTAGAGATTCCCGGAACCCGAAGAGTTCTAACATCGGCCCGTGCAGCGCCGGCGTTCGGCGAATACTGTGGCTGGACATGAAGTTGCCGCTGCTCGGCCCGGTGTCGCTGACGGGCTTCCAGCATGCCTGGTTTTTCCTGTTCTTGCTGGTCGTCCTGCTGGTGGTGGGTCTGTATGTGATGCAGCAATTAGCCCGGCGTCGACGGGTACTGCGGTTCGCCAACATGGAGGTCCTCGAGCGGGTGGCGCCGGCCCGGCGCAGCCGGTGGCGTCACGTGCCGACGATCCTGCTGGCCGCCGCACTAGTGCTGTTGACCACCGCGATGGCCGGGCCGACCTCCGACGTCCGCATTCCGCTCAACCGCGCGGTTGTCATGCTGGTTATCGACGTGTCGGAGTCCATGGCCTCCACCGACGTCCCGCCCAACCGGCTGGCCGCCGCGCAGATGGCCGGCAAGCAGTTCGCCAACGAGCTGACACCGGCCATCAACCTCGGACTGGTGGAATTCGCGGCCAACGCCTCGCTGCTGGTGGCCCCGACGACCAACCGGGAAGCGGTGAAATCGGCGATCGACAGCCTGAAACCGGCCCCGAAAACCGCGACCGGAGAAGGCATTTTCACCGCGCTGCAGGCGATCGCGACGGTCGGTTCGGTAATGGGCGGCGGCGACGGACCGCCACCGGCGCGCATCGTGCTGGAATCCGACGGCGCCGAAAACGTGCCGCTGGACCCCAACGCGCCGCAGGGCGCGTTCACCGCGGCCCGAGCCGCCAAAGCCGAAGGGGTGCAGATATCCACCATCTCGTTCGGCACGCCGTACGGGACGGTCGACTACGAGGGCGCCACCATCCCGGTCCCGGTCGACGATCAAACGTTGCAGAAAATCTGCGAAATCACCGACGGTCAGGCGTTCCACGCCGACAGTCTCGAGTCGCTCAAAAACGTGTATTCCACCCTGCAACGCCAGATCGGCTACGAAACCGTCAAGGGGGACGCCAGCCTGGCCTGGATGCTGCTCGGTGGCGTCGTCCTGGCCGGAGCCATATTGGCCGGTCTGTTGCTGAACCGCCGGCTACCGGCGTGACGATCAGGTCGGCAGCCGCCGGTTGATCAGCAGCGCCAGCACCGCCGCGATCAAGGCGGTGATCACGCCCAGGCGCAGCCACCCGGCGCTGCCCGGCCCCGCCACGATGCGGTAGCCGATTTCGTTCTCGATGGCGTTATAGCTCTTGTTGAGTTCGGCGATGTTGCCGGCGGTGTAGGACTGGCCGCCGGACAGGCTGGCGATCGTCTTCATCTGGTCCGTTGAGACCGGGACGGCGACCCGCTGGCCGTCCATTTCGATCTCGCCGTTCTTGGTTCCGAACGCGATCGTCGAGATGGGCACGCCCTCGTCCTTGGCCAGTCGCGCCGCGGTGTAAGCGCCATCATGGGGATCGCTGGGATCGGTCGGTTTGTTCTCGCCGCCGTCGGAGAGCAGCACGATGCGGGCCGGGGGCGGCTTGTCCCCACCGGTGACGGCGGTGGCCGAGATCGCGTGCAGGGCGGTGAAAATCGCTTCACCGGTGGCGGTGCTGTCGGCGAAGTCGAGCTTTTGCAGCGCATCGATCGTGGCCTGGTGCTGGGGGGTGGGCGGCACCAGCAGATACGGCGTACCGGCGAAACCGACCAGCCCGAGGTTGATGCCCGGCGTCAGCTGACTGGCAAACTCGGTGGCGGCCTGCTCGGCGGCCTTGAGCCGGTTGGGTTGGACGTCTGTTGCCCGCATCGACTGCGACATGTCGATGACCAGCATGATGACCGCGCGATTGCGCGGTATGCGCATGTCGTGCGTCGGGGTGGCCAGGGCAACCGTCAGCAGGATCAGGCTGAGCAGCGACACGGCGATCGGCAGGTGCCGCCATCGCGACTGCGGCACGTTGGCTTCGGTGTACCGGCGCAACCGGCGCCCGCGGTGAGCCAGGACCCAGACGTAGACGGCGAGCAGCGCCAGCGGAAGGAGGCCGAACAGCAACATGCCCGGGCGCTGGAAACCGTATAGCGGTAGTGGACCGATCCCGGGAAGCGACACCCGCCAGTAAAGATGAGTCTTGGGTACCCGTCAAACTCAGGACGTCATTCGCGCCGCAGCCGTCCGTCGACGAATTGCTCGAGTTTCTCCCATTCCCGGACCGCCGCGGCATACGGGGGTGTGGGCTTGGCCACCGAATCGGGCTCCAGCACGTAGGCCACCAGCTTGCCCAGCGGCCGGTCTTCCTCCAGCGCTTTGTCGACGGTGGGATCCTCGGAGTAGTCGCCGACGTCGCGGAGCAACTCGACGGCCAAGTCCAGCTGGTCGCGGTCGACGGCGTCCGGACCATCGGCAATGTCGTCGGCCAGACCGCTGAGCACGTAAATGTTGTCGTCGGTGACCTCTACCGCCAGCGAGCCGTCGGTCGCGGCGGTACGGATGTCGTCGTAGGTGCTCAAGTCGGCCAAATCGTGGTCGTGCTCGTCGGCGAGGTAGCGGGCCAGCGCCCGCTCGGAGCCGAACACGCTGATCCTCCCGTTGCGGCCCAGGAAGATCGGGCGATCGTCCAGGTAGCACCGCAGCGTGTGGAAGGTGCCGGAACTGGTCATGATCCGGATCGGGTCGATGCCCACCCGCAGCCAGAAGTCCTTGTCACTGCCCAGGATCACGGTGTCGCGGGCCGCGCGGGGTTCCTCGTCGACGCCGGCGCCCTCTTCCTCGACGTCTTCGGCGTCCTCATCGGGGGTCTCGTCAGCCGCCTCGGCCGTGGCTTCGTCGGCGGCCTCTTCGGTGTCAGGCTCGTCTGCGGCCTCGTCCTCTTCGCGTTCTTCGGCCAGTTCGTCGGCGGCCTTGGCCGATAGCTCCGCATCAACCCCGGGTGTGCTGACGATGTTCTCGATCGCGCTGAGCACGTCGTCCCAGCTGCGCCCGATGACCTCGCCGATCGCATTCCAGCGTTTCTGGCCCGCTTTGCCGGTGAAGTGGTCGATTCCGCCCGACACCGTGCCCAACGTAGGGTTGCCGCTGAAGAACTTCGACACCGCCGCCAGCTCGCACACCGATCCGATGGACGACACCATCGCCAGCGTGGCGGCCAGCGCGTTCACCGACTCCTCGGTCGGCTTTTCCGAGACCAGCTCCTCGACGGCGACCAGATCGAAGCGAGAGGCGGCGGCGGGTTCGAGTTTGTGGGCGTGTGCCGCCGTCAGGTCCTTCCACGCCGGGTGGTCGACCAGGTCGTTGTCGGTGTCGGACCGCACGAACGCGACCAAGTCGGCGACAGAGGAGAAAACGTACAGGTCCTCGTCCTTGCCCAGAAACGCTTCCCACTCGTCGCCGGCGTCGCGCCAGCGGGGTGCCCACACGGTGTAACGGTCACCGGCGGACAGGCTCAGGCGGATGGGCACGAGGTCAGCAGCCATGCGGCACAGAATAGCGACGACGGCCGAAGCCCCCGGGTCTGGCTGCCCGGCTAGCCCCAGATGTCGGTGATGGGCGCAGCGCTGGCCGCAAGGCCCGTCTTGGGCAGCCCGTACATCTGCTCCAAGGTGGAAAGCACGTTGTAGTGGTTGATCTGCTCGTTGTAGGTGCCGGGCTTGACATGCGCGCCGTAGATCACCGTCGGGATCTGGTTACGGGGGCCGCCGTCGTCCTCGTCCCAGGTCACGATCAGCAAGCTGTTGTTGGCCACCGCCCAGTTCGCGTATCCGGACAGCTCGCGGCTCAGCCAGGCATCGCCGGCGGCGATGGAGCCGTCGTGCATGTTGTCATCATTGTTGGGAATGACGAACGACACGGTGGGCAGGTTGGCGTAGTTGCCCATCGGAAACGCCGAGAAGGGCAGCGAGCTGGTCGCCGGGATGTTGGTGAAGTTGGCCCACGGCACATGCTTGCGCGCGTACTTGCCCGCGCTGCACACCGTCGAGCCGGCGGCGGGCAGACCTTCGGCGTAACCGACGAACGTGTAGCCCGCGGCCAGCAATTCAGAGCCCAAATTCGGGGCGGCGCCGCCGTCGACCGGGCAGGCATCCTTGGTCACCCCGAACGTGTTGCCGGCGAAGAGCGCCAAGTAGTTCGGCTCGCTGGGATGGGTTTCGGCGAACGACTGGCCCATATTGGCGCCATTGGCGGCCAGCGCGTTGATGAAGGGTGCCGCCTTGTTGCCGATGATGTTGTTCTGCGATCGGTTCTCTTCGATGGCGATGACGACATGGGCGGGCTGCGGAACGGCAGCCGCCGCAAGGCCCAACCAAGAGGCCGGCGGTCCGGCCGCCAGCCCCGTCACCGTCACCGCGCCAAGCATCGCCAGGGCACGACAAGCCCTTCGTTTCAGCAGGCTTCGACGTCTACCTGGTCGCAGCATGCGGCCAGCATATGGGCGGCTCCGGCACGCCGATGCCGCCGACGCGTGCGTGTGAACTCCGGCGTTAAGTAAACGCAGCCCGATTGTTATATAGGGTCAAACCCCGTGGAAGTGCGCATCGTTGACCACCCGCTGGCGACCGCCCGGCTGACGACGCTGCGCGACGAACGCACCGACAACGCCGGCTTCCGGGCAGCGCTGCGCAGCCTGACCGCGATGCTGGTCTACGAGGCCACCCGCGACGCCGTCCACGAGACGTTTCCGATCCGCACGCCGCTGGCCGAGACCCTGGGGGTGCGGCTAGCCGACCCGCCCCTGCTGGTGCCGGTGTTGCGGGCCGGGCTGGGCATGGTCGATCAGGCCCTTGCGCTGTTACCGGAGGCCCGCGTCGGCTTCGTCGGCGTCGCCCGGGACGCGGAAACCCACCAGGCCACTGGATATCTCGAGTCGCTGCCCGACGACCTGACGGACCTGCCGGTGATGGTCCTCGATCCCATGCTGGCGACCGGCGGATCCTTGACGCACACCATCGGTCTGCTATTAGGCCGCGGCGCCACACGAATCACCGTCTTGTGCGTCGTGGCCGCACCGGAAGGGGTCGCGGCGTTGCAGGCCGTTACGGAGCAGAAGGCACCGAACGCGCGGCTTTTCACCGTCGCCGTCGATGACCGGCTCAATGAAATCGCCTATATCGTCCCCGGTCTCGGCGACGCGGGCGACCGCCAGTACGGGCCGCGCTAAGTACCCCAGCAGCGCACCGCGGTGACCAGTTCGTCGCGCAGCGCGCCGGCGCGTGCCCGGGCGGCCGGCAGGTCATCGGTCACCGCGCAGCGAACTTCGGTGTAGGACTTGAACTTCGGCTCGGTTCCCGACGGCCGCACCACGACCCGCACCGACGTTTCATCGTCACCTCCGGTGAAGATCAACGCGTCGGTGAATTCGGTGGTGGTCACGGCGAATCCGGCCAGCCGGCTCGGCGGGTCCGCCCGCAGCCGCTGCATCAGTTCGGCGGCCTGCGCGGCGCCGGCTACCCGACGTGACACCGCCGCAACCTCGTGCACCCCGTAACGCCGGGCGAGATCGTCGAGCAGCTCGGGCACCGAACGACCCCGCTCGTGCAGCGCGGCCACCAGGTCGCACACCAATACTGCGGCGCTGATGCCGTCTTTGTCGCGCACGGTGGCCGGGTCGACGCAGTGCCCGATCGCTTCCTCGTACGCGTACACCAGGGTGCCGCCGGGGACCTGCGCATCGGCGCGCGCCAGCCACTTGAATCCGGTGCGGGTTTCGACGTGGGTTGCGCCGTAGCGGTGCGCGATCTCGGCCAGCATCCGCGACGACACCACGGTGCTGGCCACCACCGTGGTCGTGGTCGCCTGCTGCCGCGACAGAATGTAATCGCCTAGCAGCCAACCGGTTTCGTCACCGGACAACATCCGCCAGCCCGAGGCGATGGGTATGCCCACCGCGCATCGGTCCGCGTCGGGATCCAGCGCGATCGCGACGTCGGCCCCCACATCTGCCGCCAGGGTGAGCAGCGCGTCGGTGGCCCCGGGCTCCTCCGGGTTCGGGAACGCGACTGTGGGAAAGTCCGGGTCCGGTGCGAATTGGGCTCCGACGGTGTGCACCTGGCCGAAGCCGGCACGGTGCAGTGTCTCGACGGCCACCTCACCGCCCACCCCGTGCAATGGTGTGAACGCCACCCGGACCGAACCAGTGCCGCGCCGCAACCCGGCCGCCCGCTCGATATAGCGCTGCACCAGATCGGTGTGCGTGGGGGAGACGGGTTTTCGGGCGATCTGGTCGGCCGGGGGAGCATCGGCCATGGCGGATTCGACGTCGCGGTCGGTGGGGGAGACGATCTGGATGCCGCCGTCGAAGTAGACCTTGTAGCCATTGTCGGCGGGCGGGTTGTGCGATGCGGTGATTTGGATCCCGGCGGCGGCACCCGTCTGGCGGACCGCGAACGCGACGACTGGGGTGGGCATCGGCCCGGGCAGGAGCAGGACCGAAAATCCTTCGGCGGCAAACACTTCCGCCGTTACGGCAGCGAAAACCGCCGAGCCGTGCCGAGCGTCGCGTCCGACGATCACCGACGAAGCGCCCGTGCCGCGCCGCTTGAGCACCTGTGCCACGGCCCAGGTGGCGCGCGATACCACCGCCACATTCATGGCGTCCGGCCCGCCGCGCACCGGGCCGCGCAAACCCGCGGTGCCGAACCTGAGTGGTCGCGCGAAGCGCGCGGCTAGTTCGTCGGCGTCAAGGGCGGCGAGCTCGGCGGCCGTCTTCGGGTCGGGATCGTGCGCGATCCACTCCTCGGGCGTCATGTCCTCAGAGCCTGGTGATGATGGTGGCGAGCAGCGCACCCATCCGGCTGACGGACGCGGCGCCGGCGGCAAGCACTTCGGCGTGGCTCAGCGGCTCGCCGGTGATGCCGGCGGCCAAATTGGTCACCAGCGAAATCCCCAGCACCTCGGCGCCGGCCGCCCGGGCCGCGATGGTTTCGTGCACCGTCGACATGCCCACCAGATCGGCGCCCAGCGTGCGCAGCATCCGCACTTCGGCGGGCGTCTCGTAGTGCGGCCCGGGCAGGCCGGCATAGACCCCTTCGGTCAGCTCGGGGTCGGCCTGGTGGGCAAGCTGGCGCAGCCGCGCGGAGTAGGCGTCGGTCAGGTCCACGAACTGCGCTCCCACCAGTGGCGAACGCGCGGTCAGGTTCAGGTGGTCGTTGATCAGCACCGGCTGGCCGACCTCCAGGTCCGGGCGCAGTCCACCGGCCGCATTGGTCAGCACGACGATGCGCACGCCGGTCGCGCAGGCGGTGCGTACCGGGTGCACGACGTGGCATAGGTCGTGGCCCTCGTAGGCATGCACGCGGCCGACCAGCACCAATACCCGGTGCGCTCCGATGCGTACGGACAGCAGCTCGCCGGTGTGGCCGACGGCGCTCGGCGGCGCGAACCCCGGAAGCTCGGCCTGGGGCAGCACGGCGGTTGGCGAGCCGAGTGCGGAAACCGCCGGCAACCATCCCGATCCGAGAACGACCGCGACGTCATGGGCAGCGACCCCGGTGCGCTCGCCGATGACCTGCGCCGCCCGCCGCGCGAGGTTGCCGGGGTCCGGCGCTGGGTCGCTCACAGTGGGCGAGCCTAACGGGATGCGGGTCGATGGGATACTGCCAGAGTGCCCACCTCCCCGTTAGACAGCGTCGAGGATGTCGTGCGGCAACGTGGTGTCGATCTGGTCGAGTTGTCCCATGCCATCCATGCCGAGCCCGAGCTGGCGTTCGCCGAGCATCGCAGCTGCGCCAAGGCGCAGGTGCTGGTCGCCGAACGCGGCTTCGACATCACCGCGGCGGCCGGTGGCCTGGACACCGCGTTCCGCGCCGAGTTCGGCAGCGGTCCGCTGACCGTTGGGATCTGCGCCGAGTACGACGCGCTGCCCGAAATCGGTCACGCCTGCGGCCACAACGTCATCGCGGCGTCGGCGGTGGGGACCGCGCTGGCGTTGGCCGAGGTGGCCGACGACTTGGGGCTGCGGGTGGTGTTGCTGGGAACTCCCGCCGAGGAGGCCGGGGGTGGCAAAGCGCTGCTGCTGCAGGCCGGTGTGTTCGACGACGTCGCCGTGGCGGTGATGGTGCATCCCGGGCCGACCGACATCGCGGCGGCGCGTTCACTGGCTCTTTCGGAAGCGATCGTGGACTACCGGGGCAAGGAATCGCACGCCGCCGTCGCCCCGCATCTGGGCATCAACGCCGCCGACGCCGTGACCGTCGCGCAGGTAGCGATCGCGGTGCTGCGGCAGCAACTGGCGCCGGGCCAACTGATGCACGGGATCATCACCGACGGCGGGCAGGCCGTCAACGTCATCCCCGGTCACGCGACGTTGCAGTATGCGATGCGGGCGCTTTACTTCGATTCGCTCAAACAGCTGGAGGACAGAATGTACGCGTGCTTCGCCGCGGGCGCGCTGGCCGCCGGCTGCGAATACGAAATAAAGAACCCGGCGCCGGCCTACGCCGAGCTCAACCCCGACCCCTGGCTGGCCGACGTCTTTCGTGACGAGATGCGCCGCCTGGGACGGGAACCGGTGGCCCGCGAGTTCGAGGCGGGGCTGCCCATGGGCAGCACCGATATGGGCAACGTGACGCAGGTGCTACCGGGGATCCATCCGGTGATCGCGGTCGACGCCGGTGGCGCCACCGTTCACCAGCGCGAATTCGCCGCTGCCGCCGCCGGCCCCAGCGCCGACCGCGCGGTCGTCGACGGCGCGGTGATGCTGGCTCGCACCATCGTCCAGCTGGCCCAGACTCCGGCCGAACGCGACCGGGTGATGGCGGTACAAGAACGTCGGGCACACGTATGAGCCTCGCTGACACGGCCAGATCCTGGCTCGCCGCGCATCACGACGACCTGGTCGAATGGCGCCGGCACATGCACCGCTACCCGGAATTGGGGCGGCAGGAATACGCCACCACCCAGTTCGTCGGCGAGCGGTTGGCCGACGCCGGCCTCAACCCCAAGGTACTGCCCGGCGGAACGGGACTGGTCTGCGATATCGGCCCCGAGGGCGAGCCGAGGATCGCCCTGCGAGCCGACATGGACGCGCTGCCGATGGCCGAACGGACCGGCGCACCGTACGCCTCCACCATGCCCAACGTGGCACACGCGTGCGGGCATGACGCACACACCGCGATCCTGCTCGGCACCGCGCTGGTGTTGGTCTCCGAGCCCGAGCTGCCGGTCGGGGTGCGGTTGATCTTCCAGGCTGCCGAGGAGCTGATGCCCGGCGGCGCGATCGACGCCATCGCCGCCGGCGCGATCATCGGGGTGTCGCGCATCTTCGCCCTGCACTGTGACCCTCGGCTGGAAGTCGGCAAGATCGCGGTCAGACACGGGCCGATCACGTCAGCGGCCGATTCGATCGAGATCACGCTGTATTCCCCGGGCGGCCACACGTCGCGGCCGCACCTGACCGCTGACCTGGTTTACGGACTCGGGACCCTGATCACCGGGCTGCCCGGGGTGCTGTCGCGCCGCATCGACCCGCGCAACGGCACCGTCCTGGTGTGGGGCGCGGTCAACGCCGGAGTGGCCGCCAACGCCATCCCGCAGAGCGGTGTCTTGTCCGGAACCGTCCGCACCGCCAGCAGGCACACTTGGCTCGAGCTGGAGAACATCATCCGCGAAACCGTGTCGGCGCTGCTGTCGCCGCTGGGCATCGAGCACACGCTGCGATACCACCGCGGGGTGCCGCCGGTGGTCAACGAGGACGTCTCGACCCGCATCCTGACCCATGCGATCGAAGCGATCGGCCCCGACGCGCTGGCCGATACCCGGCAGTCGGGCGGCGGCGAGGACTTCTCCTGGTACTTGGAGGAGATTCCCGGCGCGATGGCGCGATTGGGTGTGTGGTCGGGGGAGGGACCTCAGCTGGATCTGCATCAGCCGACGTTCGATCTCGACGAGCAAGCGTTGGGGATCGGACTGCGGGTGATGGTCAACATCGTCGACCAGGCCGCGGCGTTCGGTTAAGCCGAAGTCCCCGGGCCGATGTTGCGCGCCGGACGCGTCCGTAGGCTGTGCACGTAATCGCTTGGCGCTCCGGCAATTTCGGCGGCATCGGCCATCACGCCGAGGTAGCGTGCGGACGGGAGGCCGCCTTCCCAGGCGTCGAGCACATAGAGCCAGGCCAGCACGGGGTCGGTGTCGGTGTCCGACGATATGCGCTCCACCCGGCAGCGGATCTTGTTATGGACGCCGAACTCCGAGCCCTCCCACCGGTCGAGGTTCTTCTCGTCCGCCGGGGTCATGTCGTACAGGACGACGAACACCCGCGAGTTGGGGTCTTCGACGATGGTGGCCAGCGCGCCCTCCCAGCCGATGTCCTCGCCGCCGAACGTCAACCGCCACCCGTTCAGCCAGCCGGTTCCGGCCATCGGCGAATGGGGTGCGCGCTCCAGCATCTGTTCGGGATCCATGTTGGACCCGTACGCGGCGTAGAGCGGCACGGGGAAAGCTTAAACGTCACACCGTCGTCTCAGGGCTGCACGGTGCAGCGTCTCGCGGTTAGGTTAGGGCTGTGGTGACTCGCATCGTGATCATCGGTGGCGGACCGGCCGGTTACGAAGCCGCGCTGGTGCCCGCCAGCTCACACCCGGACACGACGCATGTCACCGTGATCGACTCCGACGGCATCGGCGGGGCCGCCGTGCTGGACGACTGCGTGCCGTCCAAGACGTTCATCGCCTCGACCGGGTTGCGGACCGAGCTACGGCGAGCGTCGCGGTTGGGGTTCGACATCGACATCGAAGATGCCAAGATATCGCTGCCGGAGATCCATGCCCGAGTAAAAGACCTGGCCACAGCGCAGTCGGCCGACATCACCGCCCAGCTGGTCGGCATGGGTGTGCACATTGTCGCCGGCCGCGGCGAGCTGGTGGACCCGACGCTCGGGCTGGCCCGTCACCGCGTGAAGGCCACCGCCGCCGACGGCACCACCAGTGAGCACGACGCCGACGTCGTGCTGATCGCCACCGGCGCCAGCCCGCGGATCCTGCCGTCGGCCCAACCCGACGGCGAGCGCATCCTGACCTGGCGGCAGCTCTACGACCTGGACGCGCTGCCCGAGCACCTCATTGTGGTCGGCTCGGGGGTGACCGGTGCCGAGTTCGTCAGCGCCTACACCGAGCTGGGCGTGCAGGTGACCGTGGCGGCCAGCCGGGACCGGGTGCTGCCGTACGAGGACGCCGACGCTGCACTGGTGCTGGAGGAGTCGTTCGCCGAACGCGGCGTCAAGCTGGTCAAAAACGCCCGGGCCGAGTCGGTGGTACGCACCGACGCAGGGGTGCTGGTCACCATGACCGACGGACGCACCGTCGAGGGCAGCCACGCGTTGATGACCATCGGGTCGGTTCCCAACACCAGCGGGCTCGGCCTGGAACGGGTCGGCATCGAGCTGGGGCGGGGCAATTACCTGACGGTCGACCGGGTCTCGCGAACCTCGGTGCCCGGTATCTATGCCGCCGGGGATTGCACCGGTCTGCTGCTGTTGGCGTCGGTCGCCGCCATGCAGGGCCGGATCGCCATGTACCACGCGCTGGGTGAGGGGGTCAGCCCCATCCGGCTGCGCACGGTCGCGGCGACGGTGTTCACCAGGCCCGAGATCGCCGCTGTCGGTGTGCCGCAGTCGATGATCGACGACGGTTCGATACCCGCCCGAACCATCATGCTGCCGCTGGGGACCAACGCGCGGGCCAAGATGTCGGGGCTCCGGCAAGGTTTCGTCAAGATGTTTTGCCGGAAGTCCACCGGCGTGGTGATCGGCGGGGTGGTGGTGGCGCCGATCGCCTCCGAACTGATCCTGCCGATCGCCGTGGCGGTGACCAACCGCATCACCGTCAACGAATTGGCGCAGACGCTCACGGTTTACCCGTCGTTATCCGGTTCGATCACCGAGGCCGCTCGCCGCCTGATGGCGCACGACGATCTCGACTAGCCTTGTGTGGCACGGTCCTACTGACGAGTAACCGACAGGAGTTTCCCGGTGAGGAGTCCTCTGCCGTGAGCAACCCCATACAGGCGCCCAAAAGCGCCCAGACCTGGGCGGCTTCCACGTTGGGACCTCAGCAGCGCGCGTTGGCGTGGGAGCGACTCGGCGCCGAGCAGTTCGACGTGGTGGTCATCGGCGGCGGCGTGGTGGGCTCCGGCTGCGCGTTGGATGCCGCCACCCGGGGGCTCAAGGTGGCGCTGGTCGAGGCGCGTGATTTCGCGTCGGGCACGTCGAGCCGCTCGTCGAAGATGTTTCACGGCGGGTTGCGCTATCTCGAGCAGCTGGAATTCGGGCTGGTGCGCGAGGCGCTCTTCGAGCGGGAGCTGTCGCTGACCACCCTGGCGCCGCATCTGGTCAAGCCGATGCCGTTCTTGTTTCCGCTGACCAAGCGCGTGTGGGAACGTCCTTATATCGCCGCGGGCATCTTTCTTTACGACCGGATGGGCGGCGCGAAATCCGTTCCCGCGCAAAAGCATCTGACCCGGGCCGGTGCGTTGCGGTTGAGCCCGGGCCTCAAGCGCAGCGCGTTGATCGGTGGGATTCGCTACTACGACACCGTCGTCGACGACGCCCGGCACACCATGACCGTCGCCCGCACCGCCGCCCACTACGGCGCGGTGGTGCGGACCTCCACCCAGGTGGTCGCGATGCTGCGCGAGGGCGACCGGGTCACCGGCGTGCGGGTCCGCGACTCAGAAAACGGCGCAGTCACCGAAGTTCGCGGCCACGTCGTCGTCAATGCGACCGGGGTGTGGACCGACGAGATTCAGGCGTTGTCCAAGCAGCGCGGGCGATTCCAGGTGCGCGCGTCCAAGGGCGTGCACGTGGTGGTGCCCCGCGACCGCATCGTCAGCGACGTCGCCATCATCCTGCGCACCGAGAAGTCGGTGATGTTCGTCATTCCGTGGGGCACCCACTGGATCATCGGCACCACCGACACCGACTGGAACCTGGACCTGGCCCACCCCGCGGCCACCAAGGCCGACATCGACTACATCCTGCACACCGTCAACACCGTGCTGGCGATCCCGCTGACCCATGCCGATATCGACGGGGTGTACGCCGGGCTGCGGCCACTGCTGGCCGGGGAGAGTGAGGAGACCTCCAAGCTGTCCCGTGAGCACGCCGTGGCGGTGCCCGCCCCGGGCCTGGTGGCCATCGCCGGCGGCAAGTACACCACCTACCGGGTGATGGCCGCCGACGCGATCGACGCGGCGTCGCAGTTTGTTCCGGCTCGGGTGGCGCCGTCGATCACCGAGAAGGTCAGCCTGCTGGGCGCCGACGGCTACTTCGCGCTGGTGAATCAGGCCGAACACGTTGCGGCACTGCAGGGTTTGCACCCCTACCGGGTGCGCCACCTGCTGGACCGCTACGGTTCGCTGATCGGTGACGTGCTGGCTCTGGGCAGCAAGAGTCCGGAGCTGCTCAGCCCGATCAAAGAGGCGCCCGGCTACTTGAAGGTGGAAGCCCTCTATGCCGTCACCGCCGAAGGTGCCCTGCATCTGGAGGACATCCTGGCCCGCCGGATGCGCATCTCCATCGAATACTCACACCGCGGCGTCGATTGCGCTCGCGAGGTTGCCGACGTGGTGGCGCCGGTGCTTGGCTGGACGGCCGCCGACATCGAGCGCGAAGTGGCGAACTACACCGCGCGGGTGGAGGCCGAAATACTGTCCCAGGCCCAGCCCGACGACGTGTCGGCAGACGAGCTGCGGGCCAGCGCGCCGGAGGCGCGTGCCGAGATCCTCGAGCCGGTACCGCTGAGTTGAGACCGGCCCCGCTTCCTGTTCGCGACGGATTGGGACCTGCCCGGGTGCGGCTGCAAGGTGGCCCGGTGCTGGCCGAGCTGACCGCCCGTTTCGGCGCGCCGGCGCGTGAGAAGGTGCTGGCCGGGGAGGTCGTCGACGCCGACGGCGCGGTGATCGACGACGTCACGGCGCTGCCCGCCGGCTCGTCCGTCTACCTGTACCGCGAGCTTCCCGATGAGGTGCCGGTGCCCTTCGACATTCCGGTTCTCTATCAGGACTCGGACATCGTGGTCGTCGACAAGCCGCACTTTCTGGCCACGATGCCGCGCGGAAGCCACGTCGTACAAAGCGCACTGGTGCGGCTGCGGCGGGCACTGGCACTTCCAGAGCTGAGCCCGGCGCATCGGCTCGACCGGCTGACCGCGGGCGTGCTGCTGTTCACCGCCCGACGCGAGGTGCGCGGTGCATACCAGACGCTGTTCTCCCGGGGTCTAGTGCGCAAGACGTATCTGGCGCGGGCCGCCGTCGACCCGGCGCTGGTGTTTCCGCGTGTAGTGCGCAGCCGGATCGTCAAGCATCGGGGCGTTTTGCAGGCCGTCTGCGAGCCCGGTGCGCCCAACGCCGAGACATTGGTGGAACTCGTTGGCGCAGAAGGTCTTTACCGGCTGACGCCGCGCACCGGGCGCACCCACCAGCTGCGGCTGCACATGGCCTCGCTGGGTATACCGATCACCGGGGATCCCTTGTATCCCAACGTCATCGACGTGGCGGCCGACGACTTCAGCACGCCGCTGCGATTGCTGGCCCAGCGCATCGAGTTCACCGACCCGCTGACCGGTGTCAGCCGCGAGTTCGTCAGCCACCGACCCAGCCCGTGATCCGGTTG
>Ga0335069_10001208_pt1 | contig 41824 bp, 34 predicted proteins | sample Lox_Sample_11_FD_206714 | JGI IMG/M metagenome (GOLD analysis project Ga0335069, IMG submission 206714) | Soil microbial communities from Loxahatchee National Wildlife Refuge, Florida, United States - Lox_Sample_1.1 | ecosystem: Environmental > Terrestrial > Soil > Wetlands | place: USA...
CCGCCACGCTGGCGCCCGGCCGGAACGTCAACTCCACGATGCGCAGCTTCTCAGATAATGCATGCCGACGACGAGGGCGATTCCCAAACACCACTCCAACAGAATCAACCACGACTCATCGTCCATCTAGCCTCGACTACAAACCAGAGGGGAAGACCAAACGCTTACGAGCCATCCAGGACGGTTTCTCAAATGCTTTACACATGACATGCTGCAGGAACTTGAGTCAGTCACATCGTTCTCGTTCTGTGCACCAGGTACGGTTCTTTTCGTGGAGGGCCAGACTCCTCATGAAGTCTTCGTCTTGCTGGAAGGCCATGTGAAACTGTTCATGAATTCGCATGACGGCAGGAGGTTAATCGTGCACATCGCTGGTCCGGGCGAGGTTCTCGGGCTTTCTTCAGCGTTCACCTCTTCGCTTCACCGAGCTACTGCCGAGACGCTGTACCCATCGCGCATTGCGTGCGTTGGATGTGAAGATCTCCTGAAGTTCCTTCTCGTGCACCCCGGTGCGGCACAGGCCGCTGCCCGGGAACTGAGTGAGTCTTGTGATCGGACCTATACGCGATTGCGGACCATCGGCGTGACGCCATCCAACCGTTCGAAGCTGGCGAGGCTGTTATTGGAATGGGCGGCACAGGGAAAGGCAACGGACCGTGGCACCCAGATTCACGTGGCATTGAAGCATGGCGAGATAGCCGAATGCATTGGAACCTGTCGGGAATCAGTCACACGCATCCTCCGCGATCTGCAGAGATGGAATGTCATCGAATTGCGCGGATCGTTGTTGACGATCACAGACTTTTCAGCACTTGAGCAGTGCGCCGAACAATAGATTCCCACATTGAGATGGAGGCACTTGTCGGGGGAGCCGATGTGTTGTATGAACACTCGCTGGTGACCCGCAATACAGTTGAGCCGCCTCCGAGGTGCCATGATCGGCGTCTGGAGGGCCAGCGTGATGAACCGCTCTGCGTCGTCACTCGAAGCACAGGCCATCTCTACGCGGCATCATCCCTCGGGTGCGATCTTGAGGGAATTCAGACGTGAGATCGAGAGCCTATCGACGCCTGCGACGCTCCCCGCAGACCGCGTCCTGTTTCGCGAGGGGGACGAGCCCGCACGCCTCTATCTGCTCAAACAAGGCGAGGTCGTTTTCACGATCCAGTGTGCGGACAAGGTCGTACCGTGTTTCTCCGTGAAGAGTGGTTCGCTGATCGGCTTGTCGGCAATAATCGCCGGCACACCATTTGCGCTCACAGCTACCGCGAGCCCAGCGGCGGAGATTCGGCAGATCGACGCTCATGAATTCCTTGCCCGCATGGACGGTCACACCGATCAGTACATGTGCATCTTGCGAATCCTCGCTGAAGAGACGCTCCAGGCACATCAGGCATTAGCAGAGATGCTCGTGGCCTCTTGATCTCCTCACAGCAACAGCTGACTGCGACGGATTCAACGGGTTGCGCGCATCCCCGCTTTGTCCAGAGCAGTTGCTGATAACGCCTGGCGAAGGCGCCCCATCTTTTGCCACGGGTCGCGCCCTAGCCTTGAGCGCCACTCTCGGAAGTCGGCGACATGAAAGATCGGCCGTACCTCCGACTCCAATTCCCGCCAGTCCATCGTCACGGCGACCGGAAGGCCGGGTCTTGCTCGTGGGGAAAAGGGTGCTATCGAGGTTGCCTCGCGTTCGTTGCGCAGGTAATCGAGGTAGATTCTGCCCACCCGAATTGCCTTGGTCATCTTCGTCACGTAGAGATCCGGCACGTCTTTCTCCATGCGAAGAACAACCTGGTGTGCGAACTCCTTGACGATCGGCCAGGGTTGCTCGGCTTCGATAGGCACGACGACGTGGAGTCCTTTGCCGCCTGTGTGCTTCAGGAAGCTTTCGAGGCCCATCCCCTTCAGGCGGCTCCGCAGTTCCTTCGCCGCGTCGGCTATTGTCCCCCACGAAATCGAAGTATCGGGGTCGAGATCGAAGACAATCCTGTCGGGCTTTTCGAGGGATTCATTGCGCGAGCCCCACGGATGTATTTCCAAAACACCCATTTGCGCCAGTCCTACTAAGCCCTCGACTGAATCGATCGTCAGATACTCTTCCCGCTTTCCCGTCTTTCGGTTCGGTACGGAAACGGTTTTCACGGTATCGGGCATGCCCATGCCACTGTGCTTCTGGAAGAAGCACTGGCCCTTGATCCCGTCCGGGCATCGCACCACGCTCAGCGGACGGTCGGCAATGTGCTGAAGCATACGATCCGCGATTGCGACGTAGTAGTCCGCGAGCATGCCTTTCGTCGCGCCGCTCTCGGCATCCAGGATCTTGCCAGGGTGGGTAACCGGGAACGAAGTCGCTGTGGCGGGTCGTTGGTGCTTTTCTGCGCGCGTCACTGTTCTTCTTTGGATGCCGGGCGCGGGGCCAGGTGCGCCTGATCGCCTCGCGGTGGAACTTGAGGCAACCACCGTCGATTCGCGTTCGACCTCATCTGCGGGCTTGTCCTCGCGCAAACCCTTGAAGGATGCTTGGCGAACCAGATTGTCCCTGGTCCATGCGGCAAAGACCACCTGCGCGACCAACTCCGGCTTCACCCAAGTCACGCCGTGACGGGCATCTGGTGGAATACGATCGAGGGTCGGAGTCTTGGTACGCAGCTTTTCGAGACGGGCGCGCAAATCCCCGCTCACCTGCTGCGTGAACCCCGTGCCCACGCGCCCAGCGTAGCGCTGCTTCCCCTGTTCGTAATACCCCAACAGCAGGGCACCGATTCCGTGACCTCCTTTAGCTGGCGCGGTGAATCCGAGGATCACGAATTCCTGCTCCTGATTGCACTTCACTTTGCGCCATACGCTGCTGCGGCCAGCCTGGTAGGCGCTCGATCCGAGTTTCGAAACAGTCCCTTCTGCGCCCAGCGCGCAGGCCTTCGCAAGCACGGCACTGCCCTTCGCCTCAAAGTGCTGGCTCAAATGAAGGGGACTTTCTTTCCTGTCTCCGACAAGGAGACCCGAAAGCAGCTGTTTTCGCTGTTGCAGTGGAAGGGTGCGCAGATTATGGCCATCCAGATGGAGCAAATCGAAAGCGAAGTATGCGATATCGCGGCCCTCACCTTCCTGAAATGCAGCCTGCAGTGCGCCAAAGTCCGTGATGCCTTGAGCATTCAGGACGACCGCCTCACCGTCGACGATTGCATCGGAGACAGGGAAAGCTGAGGATGCTGCTTGTGCCAGGTCACGCATCCTGTGTGTCCAGTCCAATCCCGAGCGCGTGAACAAGCGAGCCTCCCGCATGACCTGCCCCTTTGTCTTGCTCGAGCGCACGTGAATCTGAACGCGATACCCGTCCAGTTTGAGCTCGTGGATCCAGCCGGGCTGATCCGGAGGCGCCGCGGCAGGTTCGGCCAGCTGCGGAGCGATGAAGCCTGGGAATCGCTCGCGGGGTGTGTTCTTCAGGATCTGCGCGGCGAGATTTCCTGGCCGGCGTACCTTCTTGATTGCTGGCTCGGCTTGCTTGCTCGAAGAATCTTTGGGTGCAGCTGGCCCATCGGCCCCCTTGTGATCCTCACGCCTTCCACTGTTCCAGACATGGTCGTTGCTTGCTGCGATCTCCTCGATCGTCCGATTCGTTACTGCGCTGTTCTGCGCAGAATCCGTGATCGGGGGTTCCATCTCGGTCTGAACGAATTCGTCCCGTTCTTTGATTAGGAGCCAATTTGGCTTGTCGGGACGTTCATTGCGTCCCTTCATGCGCACCAGAGCCCACGCGCCTCTCAGTTTCTTGCCGTATAGCTCGAACTTGAGGTTTCCGTCGCGCAATCCACGGTCTACATCGACGAGCGGCTTCCAATCGCCAAAGTCCCACACCATAACCGTTCCGCCGCCGTATTGACCCTTGGGAATCGTACCTTCGAATCCCGCATATTCCAGGGGATGGTCCTCGACCTCTACCGCGAGCCGTTTGTCGCCGGGAAAGAAGCTCGGCCCCTTCGTCACGGCCCAGCTCTTCAACACGCCGTTCCAGCCCAGGCGAAAGTCGTAGTGCAACCGAGTCGCGGCATGCTTCTGCACGACAAACGGCAGCTCTCGAGTGGTCGCGAGGCGAGATTGGCCGCTAGGCTCGGCAGTCACATGGAAGTCCCGCATTGCGCGATAACGCGCCAGCTGTTCGTCAACCTGCCGTGCGGCTCGGGAAGCCGCCTGATTGCGAGTCGCCATCGTTCAATCGATCTGGAACAAACCAGTTTAGGTGCGTTCTGTGAAGGATTTGTTGACGGTTGCCGTTCCACGAACCTTCAGATTATGTCGATCTGCCCGCGCCACGTTCGGAACGAAGCATCTCTGCCTTTACGTCCCGTTCGGTTCAGCGCATCCATTTGCGATAAGACGAATCATACATTCGATCCTGTCGCGGACCCATTTCCTCGTTGTCTGCCAAAGTGATAAGCTCAGCTCGAGCAGTTTCATTCGCCGGCCTTCCCCTGGATCGCCGGAGGGCAAGTTTTCAAGCAGCGCAACCTCGCTCCTGTCCCATTCATCTGATAAGCGCGCGCGGGATTTCTTTCCTCTTGTCGAATGGCTTGGTCTGCGCCGAGAGCGGACTCCGCACGCGCGATCGGGTTGAGTCTCCCCGATGGCCCCCGGTGAGGTAATTCCATCGGGCACTTCAACACCACTCTGAGGATAGAGATGCTCGTTTCTCTTGAACTGCTTGCTGGCTGTTCGCATTTGCTGCGGAGCACCGAGAATCTCTTCGCTCAGACCAGACCGGGCGGTTACCCCGCGTTGCACTTTTTGACGTTCCTGTTCGATCAGTCCTCGACCAGCATCTTTGCTCCTGAGGCCACACCCGCTCACTCGATTTTCAACCTCTCTCTCCTCGTTCTGGCTATCTGCACCGGGATCTTCCTCACCGTCGCCGGTCTTCTACTTTTCATTCTGTTTCGCTTCCGCCACCGCCGCGGCTACACGCAGCGCGAGCCTGCACAGATTTACGGCAGCACACAGATCGAACTCTCCTGGACGGTCATTCCTATCCTGATCGTCGTGGTGCTATTTCTTGCTACCGCTCGTGTCATCTTCGTCACGCAGACCGCTGCCAAACCCAGCAACGCCCTCGATGTTGTCGTCATCGGCCATCAGTATTGGTGGGAGTATCGCTATCCGAAACTCGGCATTGTTACTGCCAACGAACTTCATATTCCTGTCAGTGACTCGAAAGAGCCGACGCCGACCTACTTGACTATGTCGTCCGCAGACACTGACCACAGCTTTTGGGTTCCGCGCTTGGCCGGAAAGATGGATTTGATTCCGAACAAGATCAATACGATGTGGGTCGACCCGGAGAAGCCCGGCCTCTATCTCGGGCAATGTGCGCAATATTGCGGCGTTCAGCACGCCAAGATGCTGATCCGCGTCTACGCTCAGTCGCCGGCGGACTTTCAGCTATGGGTCAAGCAACAGCAGCAAGCCGCGGCTCAGAATTCCAGCGTGGCTGAGGGCCGCGCGGTGTTTGAGGGGAATGCCTGTGCCAATTGCCACACGATTTCTGGTACATCCGCCCATGGCATCTTCGGGCCGAATCTTTCGCACCTCGCCAGCCGCGACACGATCGCATCCGGCGCGGTAGTGAACAACGCGCAGAACCTCCGCGCTTTCATCGACGATCCCGCGCACTACAAGCCCGGCGTGTTGATGCCGGCGATGCATCTTAACGACCACGATCTCAATGCCGTTACGCAGTACCTGCTTACGCTTCATTGAGGCGCAACGAGGAACTATGGCGACGCAAACTCAGGTCATCGTAAATCCGGCAACCCGCCGCGGCTGGCTCGACCATGTCCAGGACTGGGTTACGACGGTCGACCACAAAAAGATCGGCTTGATGTATATCGGCTACGCGCTGATCTTTCTCGTGATTGCCGGACTGGAAGCGATTCTGATGCGCATCCAGCTCCTCGTTCCCAACAATAATTTCGTCTCGCCGCAGGTCTTCAATCGGCTCTTCACGATGCACGGCACCACCATGGTGTTTTTCGTCGGCATGCCGATTCTCTTTGGGTTTGGCAATTATCTTGTTCCGCTGATGATCGGCGCACGCGATATGGCCTTCCCGCGCCTGAACGCCTTCAGTTTTTGGGTGTCCGCGTTCGGTGGCCTGCTGCTGTATTTCAGTTACTTTGCCGGAAGCGGTCTTTATGGCGCTGGCACCGCGCCCGACGTCGGCTGGTTTGCCTACGCCCCGCTCACCGCGCGCGTCTTTTCGCCTGGTCACTCCACGGACTACTGGACGCTGAGCATCTTTATCAGCGGCATCGGCTCGATTGGGACGGCGCTGAATATCGTTGCCACCACTTTGTGCATGCGCTGCCCGGGCATGAAGCTCAGTCGCATGCCCCTGCTGGTCTGGCTTTATCTCGTCACCAGCGGACTCGTCTTCGTGACCATCAGCCCCCTCACAGCGGCACAGATCATGCTCTGCATCGACCGCTATCTCGGCGGCCACTTCTTCGATACGCAGGCAGGCGGCTCCGCAGTTCTCTGGATGCACTTCTTCTGGATCTTCGGGCATCCTGAGGTCTACATCCTTGTGTTGCCCGCCTTTGCCTTTGCCAATGAGATTATTCCGGTCTTTTCGCGCAAAGCGATCTTCGGCTATCCGGCGATGGTCGCAGCTTCAGTGGGCATTGGGTTCGTCAGCCTCAGCGTCTGGGCACACCACATGTTCACCGTGGGCATGGGGCCGGGGCCGAATGCGTTCTTCACCTTCTCAACGATGGTGATTTCCGTTCCCACCGGCATTAAGATCTTCAACTGGCTGGCAACGCTCTGGGGCGGCAATATCCACTTCACCACGCCGATGAAGTTCGCCATCGGATTTCTCTTCCAATTCCTCATTGCCGGGCTCACAGGCATCATGCTCTCGGTCTCCCCATTCGACTGGCAGTTGGGCAACTCGTACTTCGTCGTTGCCCACTTCCACTACGTGCTCGTTGGCGCCATCCTCTTCATGATCTTCTCGGCCTTCTATTATTGGTACCCGAAGATGACCGGCCGCATGCTCTCCGACAAGCTCGGCTCTTGGCATTTCTGGCTCTTCCTCATCGGCTTCCATCTCACCTTCGACTTCATGCACATCCCTGGTCTGCTGGGCATGCCGCGGCGTATTTACACCTACGAAGCCGATCGCGGTTGGGAGATCTGGAACATCATTGTATCGAGCGGCGCGGTTTTTCAGGCCGTTGCAACGCTCATCTTTGTCTGGAACATGATCGCGTCGTATTTCAAGGGCGAAAAATCAGGACCGGACCCGTGGGACGCCTGGACGCTTGAGTGGACCACCAGTTCACCTCCGCCCAGTTATAACTTCGCTACGCTGCCTGTCGTTGAAAGCAGGCGCCCGCTGTGGGATCGCAAACATCCGGAAGAACCCGATTCGCAGTACGAGTGAGGAGAGACATCATGAGCACTGCGGTTGCACTAGCCCACGAGCAGATTGGCGAATGGAAACAGCCCTCGCGCGGCATCGTCGGCATGGCCTGCCTGGTGATTGCCGAGTCGGCTATCTTCATCATCTTTGTCGTTGCGTATCTTTTCTATATCGGCAAGAGCCTAAGAGGTCCGACACCGCGCGAGGTTCTGGAGATTCCCTGGTTCGCTTCGATCTGCCTGCTCTCAAGTTCGATCACCGTCCACTTCGCGGTGCATGACCTGCGACACAGCCGGATCGGCCGCTTTATTACTTGGCTCGCGGCGACCGTCCTGCTCGGCGGAATCTTCCTCGCCGCCACGGCAATGGAGTGGTACGACCTGATCTACCACTATGGGTTGACGATTCGCACCAATCTTTTTGGAACTACGTTCTATTCGCTTGTTGGTCTACACGCATCGCACGTCATCGTCGGTTTGATCATGCTCGGACTTGCACTTGTCTTTGCCTTCTTCGGCAAAGTCAATGCGCATCATGCCGAACGGCTTGAGGTCGTCTCGATCTACTGGCACTTCGTCGACGCTGTATGGGTCGTCGTCTTCACAGTTGTGTACATCATCGGCCGCTAGGGCGCCGACCGAAAGAAACTATGGAACACGGAAACGAAAACGGCCAACACTCGGTCCACATGCCGGCTCCTACCGCATGGCCAATGGCGCTCGCGCTTGGCGTGTCGCTGATTGTCGGGGGAATGGTCACAAGTCCTTATGTCAGTCTGTTCGGGTTTATGCTCACGGTTGCGTCCATCGTCGGCTGGTTCCGCAACGTGCTGCCTGTGGAAGCCGCCGAATTTGTCGAGGCCAAAGACGAGCCGGTACAGATTCCCATCTACCGCAAATCGATCGAACACTTGCCCGTCGGCCCGATGCACCGGAAGATCGTGCCTGTTGAGACGTTCCAGTTTACGACCGGCCTCAAAGGCGGCATTGCCGGAGGGATCGCGATGATTGTCCCCGCGACAATCTTTAGCCTGATCAAATATCACAGCCTCTGGTACGCCATGAACCTGATGGCCGCGGGTGGATTCGTCAGCTGGGCCGGACAAAGCGATCAGTTTCTCGCGCTATTCCACATGCAGGGTTTTCTTGCTGCGCTTGCCATTCACACGATCTCGTCGTTGCTTGTCGGCCTGCTCTACGGCGCCATGCTGCCGATGTTTCCACGCTGGCCGATCCTCACGGCAGGCTTTATCGCACCTCTCTTGTGGACTGGCCTGCTCTCGTCGGTGCTGGGCATCGTGAGTCCCATCCTGAACGAGCGAATCGATTGGTACTGGTTCATACCCTCACAGATCGCCTTTGGATTGGTTTGCGGCTACGTCGTCAATCTTCAGGCCAGAGTACGCACGCCACAGTTTCAGGCATTGCCATTCGCGGTGCGCGCCGGCCTTCACGCCAGCGAAAGCAGCGACGACTCCACGGAAGGTCTGCAATGACGGTCCAGCTTCGCGTCTGCCTGGCCACTGTCGCGGCACTGCTGCTCGCTTGCAGCGGATGCGCGCATGCGCCTGGAGTTCCTGCAGCGACCGCCGAAGCGACGCGCCCCGATCAGCAGCTCGATTTTCACGCCCTCTATAGACAGAATTGCTCTGGCTGCCACGGCGAGAACGGCCGCGGCGGGGCCGCGATTGCGCTCAACAATCCTGCGTATCTTGCCGTTGCAGGGGCACAGAATCTTCGTGCGGCGACGGCGAAAGGCATGAGCGGAACGAATATGCCAGCATTCGCAGCGAGCTCTGGCGGCATGCTCACCGATCAGCAAGTCGATGCGCTTGTCCAAGGCATGTTGCGGGAGTGGAACCGTTCGTCCGAATTCGTTGGTGTCGCACTTCCGACATACTCTGCAACAACGCCGGCCGATCGCGCTGACGGACAGAAAGCTTACGCGGCTGCCTGCGCTCGCTGCCATGGAGCGGACGGTGCGGGCGTTCAAGCGTCAAGCGGGACGAATGCACCGCCAGGCGCAACGCCGCACTCGATCGTCGATCCGTCTTATCTTGCCCTCGTCGGCGATCAGAACTTGCGAAGCTATGTGATCGCCGGACATCTCGACGACAATGCGCCGGATTGGCGTTCTTACATTCCCGGCCGCGCACTGACCTCGCAGGAGATTACGGATATCGTGGCCTGGATCGCTGCCCATCGCGGGGCGCCGCCAGAGCAGTCGCTCAACAATCCACGTGCCAATCCGACTGCTGCAGTAGCCAAGGAGAAGCCATGAGTCCAGAGAACGAATCCGGCCACGGAGAGCCTGTCGGTACAGAGCCTGTTCACGTAGTGCAGCGCGATTCGCGCCGCAGCTTTCTGTTCAAGCTGTCGCTTGTGCTCAATGGTGCTGTCGGTGCGGTTCTTGCTGTTCCAGTCGTCGGCTATCTGCTTGGCCCGGCACTCAAGCGGGACGAGGAGTACAAATCGTGGGTCTCACTTGGAGCCGTCGGCGATTTTCCCGAGGGCGAGACGCGTCTCGTCGACTATCGTAATCCAGTCACAACTGGGTCCGATGGCGCTACAGGCAACGTGGCTTGCTGGGTGCGTCGCATCCAGGGAAATCAGTTCCAGGTCTTCGCCATTAATTGTGCGCATCTTGGTTGCCCGGTACGCTGGTTTCCGCAATCGCATCTCTTCATGTGCCCCTGCCACGGTGGTGCGTACTACGAGGATGGTTCACGCGCCTCGGGGCCGCCGGAGCGCGGCTTGTTCGAGTATCAGTACTCCATCACCAACGGTAAGCTCATGATCAACGCGGGCCAGATGCCCACGCTTTCCAACCAAGCCTGTAATCAGAAGCCGCTGATCCAGATCGGGTCCAACGAAGAGGAGAGATCGTAATGGCCGGTCTGAAAGATCGTGCCTTTGGCATTTACGCGTGGTTCGAGCGTCGCCTCGGCCTCGAAAAGCCGATCAGCGAGGCGGCTGCACATCCCACGCCGCCCAGGAGCGCGAGCTGGTGGTATGTCTTTGGCTCTGCGGCTACTGTGCTGTTTATGCTGCAAGTTGTTACCGGCATCTTGCTCGCGCTGGTTTATACGCCTTCGGCAGGTGAGGCGTGGGCTAGTCTGCAGTTCTTGAATCACCAGATCACGCTTGGGTGGTTCCTGCGCGCCATTCACGGTTGGGGATCGGACTTCATGGTCGCGATCGTCCTCATCCACATGATGCAGGTGTTTCTGTTCGGCGCCTATAAGTACCCGCGTGAACTGACCTGGATCCTTGGCGTGTTTCTGCTGCTGTTTACGCTGGGCATGGCGTTTACCGGACAGGTTCTGCGCTTCGATCAGGATGCTTACTGGGGCCTCGGTATCGGCGCTTCGATCATGAGCCGCGTGCCATGGATCGGCGGCAATCTTGTGCATCTGATGCTGGGCGGCCCGATCATTGCGGGCCAGACCCTCTCTCGCTTTTTTGCGCTCCACGTCTTCGTCATCCCCGGCGTGCTCATTGCCTGCGTCGCCGTACATATCTGGATGGTGCTGCGTCTTGGTGTGAACGAGTGGCCGATGCCCGGCCGCGTGGTGAGCAAGGCGACGTACGATCGCGAGTATCACGAGCTGACTGCAAAGACCGGCGTTCCATTCGTGCCAGATGCGGCGTGGAAGGATGCAGTTTTCGCTGCGGCGATTCTCTTGTCCGTTGTTGCCTGTGCGCTCATTTTTGGTCCCTTCGGTCCCGGTGGACAGCCCGATCCGACGATCATTCAGACTGCGCCCAAGCCCGATTTCTTCTTTCTCTGGATCTATGCGGTGCTTGCTTACCTGCCGGCGGATCTTGAGACGCCGTTCCTCTTCATCGCACCAACCGTCGTCATCGTCGGCATGCTGCTTCTGCCGCTCGTCGCCGGGGAAGGCGAGAAACACTGGTCGCGCCGCCCCGTTGCGGTGCTGATGGTGGCCGTTATCGCCGTCACTCTCGGCGTATTCACCCATCTCGGCACGTTCACGCCGTGGAGCCCGATCATGGACTCATGGTCCGGCGATCCCACGCCTGCGTACTTCCTGAAAGGCCGCTCGCCGCTCGAGAAGCAGGGCGCGCTTGTTTTACAGAACAAGCAGTGCCGCAACTGCCACGAGCTTGGCGGACGAGGCGGCATGCGCGGGCCAGCGCTCGATGCGATTGCGGCGCGCATGACCGAGGACCAGATGATTCGCCAGGTACTGCAGGGCGGGGGGAACATGCCCGCCTACGGCAAGGCACTTTCGCCTGCCGAAACGCGGGCACTGGTGGCGTTTCTGATGACGCTTCGTGGCAAATCTAACCTGGCGCCAGCGATTGATGCCTCGCGTACACTGACGCAGTCCGGAGCGATGCGTATTCCGATCGCCCCAGCCGCCGCCGCCAAGACTCCCTAGCTCATGGATAGCGACCTCTTCCAATTCGCACAGGACGACTGGTCGCTGCCGATCGGTCTTACACTCGCGATCGTTGTCACAGCGTTGATTTATGTGCGCGGCTGGAACGCGTTGCGCAAAACCAGGCCTGCACAGTTCAACCTCGATCGGCTGCTCGCGTTTCTCGGTGGTTTGGCCTGCCTCTGGATTGCACTGTGCTCGCCGCTCGAAGAACTGGCCGACGACCTGCTCAGTGCCCACATGATCGAGCACCTGATTCTGATGTCGCTGGTGCCGCCGCTGGTTCTGCTCGGGCTGCCTGTTGTGCCTCTGCTCAGAGGATTGCCGCGCGTGGTTCGTGTTAACGTGGCTGGCCCATTGCTGCGACTTCGGCCTCTGCGCACGTTTGTTCATCTACTCGTCCGGAAGCGCGTGGCGTGGCTGTTCATGAATTTGACGTTTCTGCTCTGGCACATCCCTGCGGCTTATGATTTTGCGCTGGAGCACGAGTTCTGGCACGACGTGGAGCACATCTGTTTCCTCGGGACGTCGCTGCTGTTCTGGTGGTGCATCATCCGTCCGTGGCCTGCCGCGTCGCGCAGGCACGACTGGGGGATCCTCATTTACCTGGTCGGTGCCGATTTTGTGAACACCGGGCTTTCGGCGTTCCTGGCCTTTTGCGGCCGCGCCGTCTACCCGTACTACACGGCGCATCCGAGTCCGTTGCGGATTGATCCTGTAGCCGATCAGGTGCTGGGCGGGGTCGTCATGTGGGTGTTCGGGTCGACGGCCTTCCTGATCCCAGCGGCAGTGATCGCCTTTGCGCTGCTGCAGCCGACGCCGCGCCGTCGGATTCTGCCGACGACCTAGACCCTCCCCCCCCCGCCATCTTTTTTGCCAAGTATTTCATTTAATTGGGGTTACATTATCAATAATTTACGATAACCCAACTGGAATCAGCGACTTGTGGCCAAAGTTCTCTCGGCAAGAGGGTTAGCGGATCACGGAAGCTGGCTTTTCTCCGGTGTTTGAGATAACTGCCTGCCACAGTTGATCTTGCGGCATTGAGGGATGAATCTCAGCCGAAGAGCCGGACCTTGCCTTCTTCACTTTTTCAGCGTAGCCCTTTGGGGGCTAATTCTTCGCAAACCGCAGTGTGTCGCTTGTCGCGATGGTGACAGTCTCGTCCCTTTCGTTGTACACGCGCGCTGCTGTCAGTTTTTCTTGTATCCATAGCAACTAATCCTTTAGTTGGGCGTCTATAGTGATTGTCAGGGCTCTTGATAGCGTGTGGGCCTTAGCAAGATCAGACACTTAGATGCCGCCGAGAAAATCCATTACGTTGACCGAAGCCGAACTTCGGCTGATGAAGATCCTGTGGCGCCGTGGGGAGTCGGCTGTGACCGATCTGGTCGCCGCCTTACCCAAGGGTGAATCGCTGGCGTACAACTCGGTTTTGACAACGATCCGGATCCTGGAACAGAAGGGCTATGTGACCCATCGCCAGGAGGGTCGTGCATTTGTCTATCAGGCTTCCGTTGCGGAGGAGGAGGCGAGCCGGTCCGAGGTTCGCCACGTCCTGAGCCGATTCTTTGGCAACTCGCGCGAGCGCCTGTTGCTTTCGCTTCTCGGCGACGAGGATCTTTCGGCGGACGAACTGCAGCGCCTGCGAGAGGCGATTGCCCAGGCAGCACCTGACCAGGCGGGGGAGGCCTAGAGGATGAGCTTTCCCGGTCTTTTCGATTCCTTCGCGCGCGCGGCCGCACCACTTGTTATCGCAGCCCTGTGGCAGGGCATGGTTGTCGTGCTCGGGCTGGCGCTGTGCCTGCGGTTCACGCGGCGGCTCTCGGCGACACAGCGATTTGTGGCTTGGTTTGCGGGATTTTGGGCTGTTGTCGCGCTGCCGCTTCTGCCGTTGCTGTTTTCGCTGGTTGAATCGGGGCACGCGCTCCCGGCCAGTTCGAGCGCATCGCCCGTTCAGCTCCAGTTCGATGTTCGCTGGACGTATGCGATTGCCGGAGTGTGGCTGCTCGCGTTTATGGTGCGAGGCGCAGATCTGGTCTTTCATGTTTTCCGTCTGCGCCGTCTGTGGCGCACGGCAACTCCCATTGAAGTTCCAGCCCTCCCCGAGTCCCGACGCAAGTTTGAGGTTTGTGCGACACGATGGCTGGATCGTCCGAGCGTGATTGGCTTCTTCGCGCCGCGCGTGCTCATTCCCGACTGGCTCCTTACGCGCATCCCTCCCGATGAGCTCCAACAGATCATCGTGCACGAGGCGATGCATCTGGCGCGCCGCGACGACTGGAGCAATTTGCTGCAAAAACTCTGCCTGGTTCTGTCTCCTTTCAACCCCGCGCTGTGGGTCATCGATCGCCAACTGGCCAAGGAGCGGGAGATGGCTTGCGACGAGGCGGTTGTGCGCATCACACGGGCGCCGCGGGCTTATGCGGCGTGCCTGGCCAGCCTTGCGGAGCGCGGGCTGGCGTACCGCAAAGAGGCGCTGTCGCTGGGTGCATGGCAGCGCCGCTCAGAGCTTGCCAGCCGCGTCCATCGGATTCTGCGGGGTCAGCGCGGCTTGCCTCCGGCAGCGGCCCGGCTGTTGATGGGTGCGCTTGGATGCAGCCTGCTGGTTGTGACGTTGGAGCTTGCACGCTGTCCGCAGCTCGTGGCGTTTGTTCCGCCGGCCACCGCTGCACACAACAGAGTGGGGGCTGCATCGGAGGAACTTGGGGATGCGGTGTATCCCACGAATCCCAAGGGTGCGATGCTGACGCCGGGTGTGCACATAGTCCAGGCCCGGGCCGAGATGCCAGCGTCTTTAATGGCTCAGCCCTTGGCAAGACGGGCTCATGCGAAGAGCCATGCGGAGGGAGCGCTGCGGGCTGCATCCCCTGAGCCCGGCGCCGGTCTGCGCGATCTGCGTGCGCCGAAGACGCGCGAGCTTATGGCATCGCCCGCGAAGGCCGATGCTTCGCAGCAGGTAGTCGTCTTTACGGCATGGGAGCAGATCGAAACCACTGCCCCCGCGTCTCAGGCTGCGGTGGCCGACTATGACACACAGCCGGCCGCCGACGGGAGCTCGGGAACATCAGCGACGGAGACCGTGGCGGAAAAGAATGACGCTGTGGCTCCTGGCAGCAAGACTGCACAGCCGCCGGCACAGCGCAGGGCGACAGTGACGCAGCAGCTCATTCTGCGCATTGTGCCTTCCAGTTCCAAATCCAAACAGCCAATGGCCATCCCTCTTGGCGATGGTTGGCTGGTGATCCAACTTTAACCACGCACTTCACTGACACGGAGAAGACAGTCATGCCTGAATCAACTAATTCTTTAGTAGCAAAAGTCAGAAAATTCGCTCTCCCCGGCGCTCTTGCCGCGGCGTTCCTTCTGGGCGCCACGTTCTTCATCGACCATGGCCAGGTGCATGCGGCGGCCATGCTCAATACGGCCTCGCCGCTGGACGACAACAGCGTCTCGTCGCTGGTCTCGCTGGATAACGCCGTCGAAGCGGTGGCGGCTCGTGTGACGCCCGCGGTGGTGAATGTTTCGGTGACGTCGCACGGTCCGTCGGACGATGGAGACAATGACAATAATGGCAACTCGGCGGACGGCATGCAGAACCTGCCGCCGGAGTTTCGTCGCTTCTTTGGTTTCGGTCCCCAGGGTCCGATGCAGCAGATGCCGCAGCAGAGGCAGATTGAGCACGGCATCGGCAGCGGCGTGATTCTTACGCCGGATGGCTACATCCTGACCAACAACCATGTCGTTGACGGCTCGATGAAGATCAATGTCACGCTCGACGATCGGCGTGTGTTTCCGGCCAAGCTGATTGGTGTGGATAAGCTGAACGATCTCGCTGTGATCAAGATCGATGCGCACAACCTGCCGAGTATTGCATGGGGCGACTCGTCGGCACTGCATCCCGGGCAGACGGTGCTGGCTTTTGGAAGCCCGTTCGGATACTTTCAGTTCTCTGTGACGCGTGGCATTGTGAGCGCGCTGCATCGGCCGAACCCGTATAGTGACGATGCGCGCAAGCCCGGAGACTTTATCCAGACCGACGCCGCCATCAACCAGGGGAACTCCGGCGGGCCGCTGGTGAATGCGCACGGTGAGCTGGTCGGCATCAATACGTTCATCATCACCGGCAGCGGATCGTTTGCGGGAGCGGGCTTTGCCATTCCGTCGGAGATTGCGCGCGCTTCGGCCGAGCAGATCATCAAGACGGGGACGGTTCACCACGGCTATCTGGGCATCAGCATGAACAATGTGACACCGGAGAACGCAACCTTCTTCAACCTGCCCGATGCAAGAGGTGCGATTGTCAGTCAGGTGACACCGGATTCGCCGGCAAGCCGCGCCGGCTTCAAGAGCGGCGATGTGCTGCGGGAACTGAACGGCAAGAAGATCGAGAGCAGCAGCGCATTGCAGGTGGCAGTCTCGCAGACGTTGCCGGGGACCACGATCGATCTTGGCATTGTGCGCGACGGCAAACCGGAGTCGCTGAAGGTCACGGTGGGTGAGTTCCACAAAGAGGCGGAAGAGGCATCCAACTCAGGCGCGGGCGATCATCAGCGCGGCAAGCTCGGCCTGGCGGTTGCGAACCTGACGCCGGATCTGCGGCAGCAATTCAATATCCCGTCGCAGGTGAAGGGCGCGGCGATCGAGAACGTGCGTCCAGCAAGTCCTGCCGACGATGCGGGGCTTGCGCCGGGCGATGTGATTCTGGAAGTGAACCGGCGTGCGGTGGATGGCGCCGACTCCTTCGTCAGCCAGGTCCACTCGGTTCCGGCGGGCAAGGACATTCTGCTGCTGGTGTGGTCGCATGGCGGGGCGAGTTACCGGGTTGTGCATCCTGATGAGTCGTCAACTGACAACGGGATGTAAGCCGAAGAGTCCGTGCCCGTCCATTGATTCAAGCGAATGGGCGGGCACGGACGGCCTCACGTTTGGAGTGTTGAAGGAGCGAGCTGCGGTTCGGTTTTGGTCTGAACTTCTTCGGCGGTGACATCCGGCGCGAGTTCGGCAAGCTGCAGTCCCTGCGGGGTGACGTCGAGGACGCAGAGATCGGTGATGATGCGGTGGACGACGCGTGTGCCTGTCAGGGGTAGGGAACACTTATTCAAGATCTTCGGCTGACCAGTCCGGGTGGTGTGTTCCATGAGGACGACCACGCGGCGAACACCCGCGACGAGATCCATGGCGCCCCCCATGCCTTTGACCATCTGGCCGGGGATCATCCAGTTGGCGAGATCGCCGGACTCGGAGACCTGCATGGCGCCGAGGATGGCGAGATCGATGTGGCCACCGCGGATCATGGCGAAGGACTCGGCGCTGGAAAAAAAGCTGGCCCCGGCAACGGCGGTCACGGTTTGCTTGCCGGCGTTGATCAGGTCGGGATCGACCTCGGAGTCAAGAGGGAAGTTGCCGATCCCGAGCAGGCCATTCTCGGACTGCAGCGTGACGTGGATGCCCGGAGGAATGCATCCGGCAACCATGGTAGGCATGCCGATGCCGAGATTGACGTAGTCGCCGTCGCGGAGTTCCTGGGCGGCGCGTTGTGCCATTTGCTTGCGAGACCAGGGCATTAGACTGCCTCCCGCGTGACACGTTGTTCGATGCGCTTTTGCTGTTCAGGGCAGTGCACGATGCGGTCGACATAGATGCCCGGCGTGTGCACCTGATCCGGATCGATGGCGCCGACGGAGACCAGCTCTTCGACTTCGGCGACACAGATCTTTCCGCAGGTCGCCGCGGCGGGATTGAAGTTGCGTGCGGTCTTGCGATAGATGAGATTGCCTGCTGGGTCGGCCTTCCATGCTTTAACCAGCGCGACGTTGGCGCGAATGCCGCGCTCAAGGATGTAAGTGCGGCCGTCGAAATCACGATGGTCTTTGCCCTCGGCTACGAGAGTCCCGACTCCGGTTGGCGTGAAGAATGCGGGAATGCCTGCGCCACCGGCACGCATACGCTCAGCGAGCGTCCCCTGGGGGCAGAATTCCACTTCGAGTTCGCCGGTCAGGTACTGCCGCTCGAACTCGGCATTCTCGCCGACGTAGCTGGAGACCATCTTGCGTACCTGATGGGATTGCAGCAAAAGCCCCAACCCCCAATCGTCGACGCCGGCGTTGTTGCTGACGATTTCGAGCCCTCGTTTGCCGGTGTCGCGCAGCGCGAGGATCAGGTTCTCGGGGATGCCGCAGAGGCCGAAGCCTCCAACGGCGAGGGTCATTCCATCTTCAATGAGTCCTTCGAGTGCGGCTGCGGGAGTGGGGAAGATTTTGTTCATGCGAGTTCTCTTTGCGGATCCTAGATTTGCATTGCCAGGAGAGCCGAGCCAAGGCACTTGCCGTGGGCATCGAGTGCCAGCGACCGGGTGACGGACTGTGCGAGGGGCCGTTGCAGTACAAAATTGAGAGCGCCCAGGCTTGGGAGAGAGTAGCGCTGGACAGGGGCAACGAGCAACCCGGCAAAATGTTCGCTGACACGCTCGGCTGTGATGCGTTCTTCCAACAGAGCGTAGTCTTCGCGCCGATAAGCGATGAGGGAGATGGTGACGAGGCTGCCTTTGTCGCCGGTGCGTGCGTGGGCAATTTCCCGCAAAATCATCTCAGACCTCCTCGATGTGAATTGCGGGGACGACCGACTCTCGCGGAATGAGAGTGGAGAGAATGGCGATCGTCTCCCGCGTCGATCCGGTTACGCCGCCACCCCCGGCGGGGCCGTTGGTGTAGAGCGCTTCGACTTCGCGGGGGATGAAGGCGGCTACGCGCTGCGACTGGGAGCGTCCTGCGACGCGCAGCCTGACTTCATGGGGTTCATGGACTGTCCTGGAGAGGCGGTCGCCGTGGATGGAGTTGATGCCGATCAGGTCGAAGCGCAGCTCCTGAAGCGCATGATGGCGCAATCTCTCGGCGAGAATCTCTCGTGCCAGCTCGGCGCGCTGGCGCGCACCGGGCCCTGCATAGGAGATCTGACCTTCACCGACGTAGCCGTCCTGAACGCCGATGGAGGCTTTGAGTGTGTTGGGGCGGGGCCTGCCACGAGCACCGGAGACCCGGATGCGATCCGGGCCGATCTCGTCAAAAACAACTTGGGAAAAGTCGGCGGTGACATCAGGGGTGAGATAAGCGGTCGGATCCTGAATTTCGTAGAGGAGTTGTTCGGAGCAGGTGGCCCTGGTGACGAATCCTCCCGAGCCCTCGACTTTGGTGATCATCGCCGAGCCGTCTTCCGCGACTTCAGCGATGGGAAAGCCGAGGTGCGCGAGATTCGGAACATCTTTGTATCCAGGATCGGCGAAGTAACCGCCCGTGACCTGGCCTGCGCACTCCAGCAGGTGCCCAACCACGGTTCCTTTGCCGAGCAGGTTCCAGTCGGAGGCGGACCAGCCGAATTCGTGGATGAGGGGGGCGAGAAACAGCGATGGGTCGGCGACGCGGCCGGTGAGAATTACGTCGGCCTTCTGCTGAAGAGCCTCAACAATGGGTTCGGCGCCAACATAGGCATTCGCGGAGACCATGCGGTCCGCCAGGGATTCGACAGGAGACCCGTCTTCGCAGATCGTGAAGCCTCCCCCACGCACGATTGCTGTAACGTCGTCGCCGGTGACGGCCGCGACGCGCAGACCGGATAGACCGAGGCGCCTGGCGATCTCGCGTGTCTTGCGCGCAGCCGCAAGCGGATTAGCGCCCCCCATGTTGCTGATGATTCGTACTCCGTTCCTCGCGCAGAGACCGAGCACGGCCTCCATGCGCTCTTCGAGCAAGGGATCGTAACCGGAGTCTGGGTCGAGAAGCCGGGCTTTCTGTGCCAGAGCAATGGTCCTTTCGGCGAGGCACTCGAAGACGAGGTGCGAGATGGATCCTTTTTGTGCGAGTTCGACCGCGGGATCGATCCGATCTCCCGAGTAGCCTGCGCCGCTTCCGATTCTCAGATTTCGCATTGCTTCATTGCCGCCCTTCAGATCGGAATGACACCAAAGACCAGAGCTGCAGCCGTCATGAGCAGAGACGCTGCGAAAAGGAAAGGAATCGAGAAGCGTTGATGTTGTGCCAGAGTGATCTCGGAGAGGCCGACAACAAGAAAGGTTGCCGGAGTGAGCGGGCTGACGGGGAAGCCCGTGGTGTGGACACCGAGCAATGCAGCCTGAGCGATCGTCGCCGGGGGCATTCCAATCGCACTCGTCGCGCCTGCAGCGACGGGAAGCACGCCGAAGTAAAAGGAGTCGGGATCGAAGAGCAGGCTGAGAGGCATGGAGACGATGCCAAGCAGCAGTGGGATGTGCCGGGCTCCGCTGGTGGGCAGCAGGTGCACGGCCGCAGCTGCCATTGCGTTGAGCATGCCGGTGCCCTTCATGATCCCCGTGAAGGCGCCCGCAGCAAACAGGATGCTGGCCATGAGGATCGCGGCAGGGGCGTGCGCCGTGAGCGTGGACTGCTGCGACTTGAGCTGGGGGAAGTTGAGCGTAAGAGCAAGAATCGTTCCCAGCATGAAGATGACGACGGGATCGATCGTTCCACTAATCATGGCGGCGAGTACCGCGATGGTGAGGGACAGATTGAGGTAGAAGTGGCGCGGGAGATTCTCCGAGGGGGCCCGTTGCGCTGCTTCGTGCGATTCAGGACTTGCCTCGATCGCGGCGAGGCGGCGCTCTTCGCGGATACCGAGCATCCATGCGACGAGGAACACGAAGGTGAGCCCGACTGCCTGGACGCCGATCATGGGATTGAAGATGGAAGCGACGGGAATGTGCAGTGCCGCGGAGGCGCGCAGCGTGGGGCCGGTCCAGGGCAGAAAGTTGACACCGGCTGCCATGGAGATGACACAGGCGAGGATACGGCGGTCGATGCCCACCTTTTGATAGAGAGGGAGAAGCGCAGGAATCGTGACCAGGAAGACAACCGCGCCCGACCCGTCTAGATGAACCAAGAGGCCGAGCAGAGCGCTGCCGGGCACAATGCGCGAGGGCCGCGATCCAATCGCGCGCAGAAGCCAGCGGATGAGCGGGTTGAGCAATCCCGCGTCGGTCATGATGCCGAAGAAGAGAATGGCAAACACGAACATGCCAATGACGCCGGCGATGCCCTGAATCCCGGTGAGCATGAAGTGGCCGGTTTGCAGGCCGAAGCCGGCGAGGAGGGAACTGGCGGTCGGAATCGCGACCAGAGCCACGAGAGGCGACATCCTCTTGGTGAGGATGGCGGCGAGAAGGGCCAGGACGGTGAGTGTTCCCAGAAGAGCCAGCATGAGGGGACGATTGGCAGTGCTGGGCAAGTATAGGACACGGGAAGTTCGAGAGGGAATGGCAGGCCCTCCAGCAGAGCGCGCGACAGGTAGCCCGCTGGGGTAACGCCGATCTGCGACCCTGTTTCTCGATTTCGGCCGGTGCGGTTATTTGGCCAAGCGAGCGGTGCGGCTCGATCTTCTCTTGGCGAGGTCGGCGATCATCTCGTTGTTCTTATAGAGGTCGTGCGCCAGACGGCCCTTTTCGGCCAGGGCTCCGGTGGGACAGGCCTGGACGCATTTCCCGCAAGAAGTGCAACCTGTCGCCGAGCCCCAGTTGCCTGCCAGATCGCTGATGATGCGCGAGGAGATGCCGCGCGAAGCGACTTCCCATACGTTGGCGCCTTCGACCTCGGCACAGACGCGCACGCAGCGGGTGCAGAGGATGCAGCGATTCTGGTCGAGCACGAAGCGAGGATGGGACATGTCGACCGGAAAGCGCCGGCTGGTGTAGGCATAGCGCACGTGGGTCACACCCAGAGAACGTGCAACATTCTGCAGTTCGCAGGAGCCGTTGGAAACGCAGACCGAGCAGACGTGGTTGCGTTCAACGAGCAGAAGTTCGACGGCCATGCGGCGGTAGAGCAGAAGCGTATCGGAACTGGTGCGGATCGACATGCCGTCTTTGAGCGGCGTGGTACACGCGGGCAGGAGACGCTGCGTGCCGGCAAGCTCGACCATGCAGAGGCGGCAGGAGCCCGCAGGGCTCAAACCCTCCATCGCACAGAGAGTCGGGATGTGCTTGTTGCAGGCGCGCGCCACCTCAAGGATGGTTTGACCGTCCTGTGCGGTTACGAGTTCGCCATCGATACGAGCGGAGATGGTCTTGATCGGCACGGTGAGCTCCTAATTTCCATTGACGGGTGTGCGCAGATCGCAGCGCAGGCAGCGGCGGCATTCTTCGAGTGCGTCCCCACTGGAGAATCCGGTGACGACTTCTTCGAGGGAACGAACCCGCGCGATGGGAGAGAGCGATGCAGGCCGGTGGCGGCGGCTCAAGCTGGGCTCGCCGGGTGCCGTGCGGCTGTATTCGAAGCAAGGGAAGATTTGTTCCCAGCGGGACTCGTTCATGAGCCGCTCGTCGATTGAGCGCGCGGCCTGTTTGCCACCGGCCATCGCATTCGAGACATTGGAAGCGCCGGTAATGACATCGCCCCCGGCATAGAAGGACGGGCGGCTGGTTTCGAGCGTGAATCGATCGACCTTGATGTTGCCTTCGTCTTTGAGTTCGAGCCCTGAGGCGCGGCAGAAGTCGAGATCGAAGGTCTCGCCGACGGCGAGGATCACTCCGTCGCACTCGAAGCGCTGTACTTCGTCTGTGAGGATGGGGCGACGGCGGCCAGAGTTGTCGTATTCGCCGGGGCGGGTCTTCGCGATTTCGATGGCTTTGACGAACCCGCTGGCGTTGCCGATGAGGCGGTGCGGCGCGGCGAAGAAAACGAACTGTACTCCTTCGTCTTCGGCAGCCTGGATCTCTTCATCGATGGCAGGCATATCTTTCCGCTCGCGGCGGTAGAAGATAGTGACGGCGCTGCCCATGCGGCGAAGCGTACGAGCGGAGTCGATGGCGGCATTGCCGCCGCCGATGACGGCGACGCGCGAGGCATGCAACATCGTTTTGTTCGAGGCCGCTGCTTCAAGGAAGGGCAGGGCAGGCTGGACGCCTTTCAACTCAGTTCCGGGCAGATAGAGCCACGACTCTTTCCATGTGCCAATGGAGAGAAACGCGGCATCGAACTGCGAGGCGATTTCGTTGAGAGTGAGGTCGGTGCCGACACGGGTGTTGTACACGATCTTGACGCCGCTGCGCTCGATCAGTTCGATCTCTCGGAGCAGTACTCTCTTAGGAAGGCGGTATTCGGGGATGGCATAGCGCAGCATGCCGCCCGCTTCTGCATGGTCCTCAAAGATGGTGACTTCATGGCCGAGCAGGGCCAAATAGAAGGCGGCGGTGAGGCCCGTCGGGCCTGAGCCGGCAACAGCGACCTTGTGTCCCGTGGGAGGAAGCTTGCGGGCGAGGATGCGCTGCAGCAGCGGCTCGAAGTAAGGGCCGCCATAGACCGCATCGGCGATGAAGCGATGCACCTCACGGATGCTGACGACTTCATCGAAGGACTGACGGCGGCAGCGGTTATCGCACGGGTGCTGACAGACGCGGCCCGTCGAGGCGGGCAGAGGATTGTCGAGGATGACGGACTCGAATGCGTCCTCGAGGCGGTTTTCTTGAAGCAGCTCGAGGAATCGCGGAATGTTCATGCGCAGCGGGCAGCTGTTCTCGCAGGGCGAAACGGCGAGTTCCTGGCATACGCCGGCGCGGCAGCGATGGGCGAGGATGTGGTCGTCGTATTCTTCGCGGAAGTGGCGGATGGTGGTGAGGACGGGATTCGGCGCAGACTGGCCGAGGCCACAGAGCGAGGTCTCGCGAATCATTCGTGCCAGTTCGTCGAGCTGAGCGAACTGTTCCTCTGTGGCGCTGCCGTCGGTGATGGTGTTGAGCATGCGCAGGGCCTTCTCCAGACCAACTCGGCAGGAGACGCATTTGCCGCACGACTCGGAGTGTGTGAATTCGATGAAGTAGCGGGCCACGTCGACCATGCAATTGTCTTCATCCATCACCACCATGCCGCCTGAGCCCATGATGGAGCCGATGTGTGCGAGGCTTTCGTAGTCGACCGGGGTGTCGAACATCTCGACGGGGATGCATCCACCGGAAGGACCGCCTGTCTGCACGGCTTTGACCTTGCGTCCATTGGTTGCGCCTTCACCGATGTCGTAGATGAAGGTCTTCAGCGCGGTTCCGAGGGGGGCTTCGACCAAGCCTGTGTTCTGCACTTTGCCGACGAGGGAGAACACCTTGGTGCCGGGGCTTTTAACGCTGCCGGTCTCGGCGAACCAGCCAGCTCCGCGCGTGACAATGGGTGCGATATTGCACCAGGTCTCGACATTATTGATGTTGGTGGGGTGCCCCCAAAGGCCTCGCTCTGCGGGATAGGGCGGTCGAGGTCTCGGCCGTCCGGCGGCATCTTCGAGGGATGCGATCAGGGCCGTTTCTTCGCCGCACACGAAGGCGCCTGCTCCCTGGACGAGCTCGACGTCGAAGTTGAATCCGCGATTGAGGATGTTCGGGCCGAGCAGCCCGTATTCGCGTGCCTGTTCGATGGCGTGGGTGAGGCGGCGGACTGCGAGCGGATACTCGGCGCGCACGTAGATGATGCCGTGGGTTCCACCGGTAGCGTAGGCGCCAATGATCATGCCTTCGAGCAGAGAATGCGGATCGCCTTCAATCTCGTTGCGATTCATGTAGGCGCCGGGATCGCCCTCGTCGGCGTTGCAGATGATGAACTTGACGTCGGATTTCGCTTTGGCCAGATAGTCCCACTTGTTGCCGGTAAGGAATCCGGCGCCCCCGCGCCCGCGTAGCCGTGCCGCTTTGAGGAGGTCGACGACGGCTTCGGGCCGGTTATCGATCAAGACCGAGTAGAGCGCCTGGTAGCCTCCGACGCCGATGTACTCTTCAATATCTTCAGGATCGAGGAGGCCGCAGTTGCGCAGGACAATCTTCTTTTGTCCGCGGAAGAAGGGGACGGCATTCCATGCCGGGATCTCGGGGTAACCTTGCCCATAGCGGAGCTGAGCGGTGACGTGGTCCCACTCTTCGATCTTGCAATAGATCAGCTCAGGGGGCATCGCATGAGTGGCGATGCTCTCGAGAATGCGAGTTGCATCCTGGGAACGCACATGCCGCAACATGATCAGCGGTGTACCTGGAGAGTGCACGGTGACCAGGGGCTCCTGATGACAGGCGCCGAAGCAACCTACCCCAGCGAGGTATACGTCCTGCCCGCTGTGGGTGATGGTGTCGTGGAATGCGTGAAACAGATCTTCGGCGCCGTTGCCGCGTCCACACGTGCCCATGCCGACAGTGATTCGGGGTGTTGGTGGCAGGAGCTTGGCCAGGCCGGTTTCACGCATTGCATTGAAGTCGCCGAGGTCGCGGATTCGTGGCATCAGCCCCTCCCGTTCTTCAGAGATTTCACTTCACGCTGCAGTGTGCGCTCATTCACGTGGCTGAGAATGCGGTGATTGACTTCGACGACCGGGGCCAGCGCGCACTGTCCGAAACATGCGACGGTGCGAATCGTGAATTTTCTGTCCGGGCTGGTGAGAGAAAGCTTGTCTGCCTCGCTCAGGGCATGCACATCGTTTCCCGCGAGGCCGAGGTCCATGCATAGTTTTTCGAGCAGTGCGCGTGAATTCCGCGTGTGGCAGGCGGTGCCGCGACAGATGGAGATGACGTTCTCTCCCTGCGGGGTGAGGCTGAAGAGCGAGAAGAAGGTTGCGGTGCTGTAGACGCGAGCGGGAGGCAGTCCGGCCTTCTCGGCGATATAACGCAAGCCGACCTGGGAAAGGAAGTGGTGAGGGTTGGCTTGCTGGACGGCTTCGAGGATTCCGAGCAGTGCTCCGGGTTTGTTTTCATGCTCGGCGATGGCCTGTTCAATGATCAGTTTGTCGCGTGGACTCAGAACCTCTGCTACAGCACTCTGCATGAAGCCTCCTCAAGGCCTTTCGCCGGCGGCGTCTTGTGCCATTCGGATAGAAAAGGCATAGTTGGGCGATGCGCTGCCTGAGCGGTGCGCCGGGGCGAAACCTTGTGAGCGGTCAGAAGGACGAGGGTCGCTCGCGACGCATTTTCTGCCGCTGAAGCGTGCAGTCAGGCCAAATCGCAAGAGCTGCGGGCGTGCGGCAGAGCGCGAAGCCGCTCAGTCTCCCTTTCGCAATTCCACCTGGACGATGACGTCGCGCCGATTGTCAAAGTGACCGGAAACATGCGCGACATCGCCCTGGATGGAACCTGTCAAAAACAGAGAAACCGGATGATCGATATCGAGAGGGATCTTCGATCCCATGTACGGCGCCACCTGAATGTTGGCATAGAGATTGGCGCCGTCGGCCTGATAAGAACCTTTGTATGTGTGCGAGGGATCGCCGCCGAGGATTTCGCCGTTGCGTAAGACCGCAAGGCCGTCCCCCTGGGTGGGACCCGATGTGAAATGAGCGTACCAGATTCCTTCCATGATCTTGCCTCCCGCAGGAAGACTACGAATCTGGTCACACAGCATACTCCAAATTTCGAAACTGCGAAGCGATGGGCACCCCAAGAACGCTGAAGATTCAACGTCACTTGACTGTATAGGTGATGTCAATCACAAGGGCCTTTAGCGAGAGTGTGTTACGACCAATACAGGCCCGACAGCATGCCGGGGCGCAGAGAGTCTGGCGCCGGAAGTTGTTCCGCAGATTCTCTGCACACCCACGCAAGCTATCGAAGTTCGACGTAATCCCAAGTGGTGAAACCACTGGGAAGCGGCGAGCTGTTGGGAGGATTGGCTGTCCCATTACGATGGGAGGTCTTGATGTCGTTTTCACACGACGCCGTTCTTCTTTTGCTTCCGTCGAGCGTGCTCGGTGTCGGTGCGCTGCTACAGATTCTCGGCGCTCCTTTCCTTTCGTCACGCGGCAAAGGAGTGCTTGCGACACTGTGTTCCGTGCCTGCTCTGGGCGGTGTCCTTGCCCTTCTCCCCATCATTCGTACCGGAGGCACGCTGCATGTGTCGCTCAGTCCCTGGGACGGGCCTCTGACCGTGGTTTTGCACGCCGATGCTCTGAGCGCATTGTTTGCCTGCATGGGGACGCTGTTGGGAGCGATCGTTCTGCTTTACTCGATCGGCTACATGGCGCACGACCGGTCTGCGACGCGGTTCTACGCAACCATGCAGGTTTTTATTGCGGGCTTTGTCGCGCTCGTGTACTCCGCCAATCTCTTTCTCATGTATCTCTGCTGGGAAGTGATCGGGCTCTGTTCGTTTAGCCTGGTAGGCTTCTGGTTCCGCCAGAAGGAAGCCGTGGAAGGTGCGCGCAAGGTGCTGCTGATGACCCACGTAGCGGGGTATGGTCTGCTGGCAGCGATCTTGATTCTGTATTTTCGCGCGGGTACAGCTATCTGGACCGACCCGGCGATTCCGCACGCCTTCTCGACTGGCGTGTTTCTGCTGATGCTGGTGGCGCTGCTGGCGAAGTCGGTGCAGGTCCCGCTACACACGTGGATCCCCGACGCGATGGCCGCACCGACACCGGTGAGTTCCTTGCTGCACGCGGCCTGCTATGTGACGGCGGGTGTGTATCTGGCGGCCCGGATGCGCAGTTTTGGTGTGTGGTCACCCGCATGGAATGCGACGCTGATCGCGTTCGCGACGGTGACGATGATTGTGGGCGTCATGTACGCACTGGTCCAAAAGGACCTGAAGCGCACGCTGGCCTTTTCGACGGTGAGCCAGATCGGCTACATGCTGCTCGGCATTGGAATTGGGACGCCGCTGGGCATCATGGCCGGGCTGCTGCATTGCCTGAATCACGGATTCTTCAAGGGCGGATTGTTTTTGAACGCAGGCGCCGTGCAGCATGCGGCCGGCACGCGCGACATGAACGATCTTGGCGGCCTGGGGCAGCGCATGCCGCGCACGTTTCTCTGCTGGATGGTCGGCGTCGGCAATATGGCCGGCATACCGCTAATGAGCGGTTTTGTGTCGAAGTGGATGCTCTATGCTGCTGCACTGCAGGCTGGCTGGGCGATGCCCGCAGTGATTGCGTGGATGGTGAGTCTGGGAACGGTCTTCGTCTGCGCCAAGGCGACGAGTGCTGTTTTCCTGGGGCCACCGACGAATGCGACGCGCGATGCGCACGAAGCGTCCTGGTCAATGCAAGCTGCGATGGGATTGATGGCAATCGGCAGCATCGTGCTTGGCGTAGCTCCGCAAATCGCGGTGGTGTATTTCTTCCATCCCATGCTGGCCGCGCTTGGTCTGGATACAACGCTGAACGTGACCTGGCTGGGCCTGTTCTCGGGAGCGGGAGCTTACTCGACGGTCGGCGGACTGGCGTTGGCGATTGTTTCGTTCGTCCTGGGTGGGGCGATCTTTGCGCTGGCCCGGATGTCGGGAGCTGTCGAGGTGCGAACGGCACAATCCGGGAGCGGAACCATCGCATTCGGCGGGGGACCGGGTGTATTTACCGGCGGCGAACCGCTGTGGGAGCAGGATCGCCTGACAGCCTCCGATTTCTCGCGCATCTTTGAGCAGAACTGGAAGACATTCTTCCGCTGGACGAATGTTGATCGGGCGTATGCCTATCTGCTCCATGGGCTCCGGACGGCCGCTCGATTGTTGGCGCACAGTGTCTCGTGGTTTGAGAAGCATGCGCTGGCGAGCACGCTGGTTTTTGCCGCGGCGTTCTTTGGGCTGACGGCATGGATGGGTCAGACGGCATCCCTGAGCGAGAGGCTCCCACTGCCGGCCATGCCCGAAGTGTTGATTGCGGCGGTCTGCATCGCGGCAGTAGCGCTGGTGAGTGCAGCTGCGGAGACAAGCGAGGACAGGCTCCTTCCGCTTGAGATCATGACGCCGGCGGCTTTCGCTGTGTTCGGATGCATCACGGGGACTGAGTGGTTGCGGACGGCGTTGTTGGAATCAGGAGCCCTGCTCAGCATCTTGCCGGTTTGGAAAGCCGTGCGCGCAGGCGCTGCGCGGTTTGTGTACCCGGCGGTTGTATTGATATCCGGAGTGTGCCTCGTACTGTCGGATGTGTTGAGCGGCGCGGGGCAGACGGGGATAAGCCGCACTTGCCTGCTTACCAGCGCATGCATCAAGTTTGCCGCGGTGCCGTTCTCGTTCTGGCTGCTGCGGCTAGCGGATGAGGTTCCGGGCCTGGTGCTGGCCCTGGTCGTCGCGGTGGTCGATATGGCGGCAATGGGTGAGTTGCTCCTTAGGGCGCAGGTGGATCCGGGCATGTTTGCGCCTGCGGGACCGTGGCTCGTGATCGCGGTGCTCACGAGTCTGGCCGCTGCGATTCTGATGTTGGCCCAGCGCAATTTGAAACGATTGCTGGTGCTCTCGAGTATCGAAGACATCGGTTTCTTGATGCTCGGGGTTGCGTCTCTCGACACGTTGGGTCGGGATGGGGTGTTCCTGGCAGCGGCATCGCATGCGTTGGGCAAGAGCCTCCTTTTCGTGTCGATCGCTCTGCCTGAGCACGACGGCCTTCTTGAGCATGGGGAGCACGCACTGGCCTCGCGCTATCCGTTCAGCGCTTTCGGTTTCCTGATGGGGATGCTGACGATGCTGGGTGTGCCGCCGATGCTGGGCTTTGCAGGACGCTGGAAGCTGTATGAGACTGCGTTGCATATCCATCCGGCACTGCTGATCGGCTTTTTGCTGGCTTCGATTCTCGCTCTGTTTGCGTATGTGATTGCCTTTACCAATTGCTGGTGGGGCAGTCCACGCCAGGCTGTGCGGCCCGAAGCGGTTTTGATTGAGGGAATGCACCAGTATGCGCAGCCGCCAAAGTCCGAGTCGTTGATCCTGAAGGGCGTGATCGTGGCGCTGTTTGCCATGCTGCTCTGTGCAGGGTTGTGGCCGCAGTTGATTCTTGAAGGATTCCGCGGAGGCCGGCCATGAAGCTCTGGAATCGTCTTTTGTGTGCGTGCCGGCGGCGAAGCCCGTGGGTCTTTCACATGAACTCGGGTAGCTGCAACGGATGCGATATCGAACTGATTGCCGCGCTCACACCGCGTTACGATGCCGAGCAACTGGGGGTGCTGCTGCAGGGCAGTCCCCGGCATGCCGACATCCTCTGCGTCACGGGGCCAGTGACACATACCGCGGCGAACGCGGTTCACACCGTGTATGAGCAGGTGTGCGGTCCGAAGGCGGTCATTGCGATCGGATCGTGCCCGGCGAGCACTAATGTCTTCATCGACAGCCGGGTGCTGGTAGGCCCGCTCGACAAGCATGTTCCGGTGGATGTGTTTGTGCCCGGGTGTCCGCCCCGGCCCGATGCGATTGTGCGCGGAATCGCCGCTGCTGCAAATCTGTTGGCCGAGCGCGGAGGGGCAGAATCACCGAAGACTCCTCCAGTGGAAGTCCAGGCTGAGACGGAATCGCAGGAAGCCGAGGTGCATTCATGAGTCTGCTGACTGCCCTGGCGCGTATCCTCATTTTTCCCGGATTGCTGTTTGCGATTCCGGTGGCATGGTTCATCTTGTGGCTGGAGCGCAAATCGATCGCCGTATTGCAGCAACGGATTGGTCCTCCCTTCGGGCAGCCCTTCTTCGACTTCGTCAAGTTGCTGGGAAAGAGCACGCCGCCTCGCATTGGTTTGGAAGGCGAGCTGATGCGGGCCTGGCCGCTGCTGGCCGTTTCGGCCTCGGCAGGTGCGGTGGGCCTGCTTCCGGTGCTGCCGTTCCGTGCGGGATTTCAGGGCGACCTCATCCTGCTGCTTGCGTTGATGGAGATTCCGGCCATCTGCATGATTGTTGCCGGATTCACGTCGCGATCGCTCTTCGGAGAGATTGGCTCAGCGCGTGAAGCGGTGTTGCTGGTCTCCTATAACCTTGTCTTCCTTCTTGCAGCGACCTCGATCGCCGTTTCCCAAGGCACGTTCCGTCTGGAAGCCCTGGCGAGCGCGCCGCCAACACCCTGGCGCTATCTCGGTCTGCTCGCGATTCTGTTGTGCCTGCCGGCAAAGCTGCATGTCAATCCGTTTTCGCTGCCGAATGCGGAGCAGGAGATCTATGCCGGCCCGATGACGGAATATGCGGGGTTTGAGCTGGCTTTGTGGCAACTTTCCCACGGATTGGAATGGGTTGCGGGTGTGGGCCTGGTGGCGACGCTGGCCATACCGCCGACCGCATTTGCGTGGCTCACTCTGGCCGCGGCTTTAGGTCTCGGTCTGGTGCTGGTGCTGCTGCTCTCGTTGGTGGCGGCAGCGACTGCGCGTCTCGCCATCGACACGACAGTTCGCTTCTACTGGCAGTGCACGGTCGTATTTGCGGTCCTTGCCATCTCTTCTGCGCTGTTGATGAGGCAATGGTTATGAAGATCCTGCGCCTGCTGTGGAACAACCTTCGCCGCGGTATTGCCACGCTGCGCTACCCGGCAGCACCCCCGGTGACGCAGGGTTTTCGCGGGCTGGTGCACTTCGATCCGGTTCGCTGTACAGGTTGTGCGATGTGCCGTTTTCGTTGCACGGCACGCGCCATCACGTTTACCGCGCAGGGCAAGGAGTTCACGTGGTCGTACGATCCGGGGCAATGCACGTTCTGCGGACGGTGCGTCGATGGATGCAAGGATCATGCTTTGAGTCAGGACCCCGAATGTCCGCCGGTGTATCTGAACGCAGGAGAGCTTCGCCGAAGCTATACGCTGATGCGCAAAACACCGGCGCCGAAGGTGCAGGCCCCTGTTGCAAAGCCAAGTGTGAATCTGGGAGGCGCGCATGACGGAAACTGATCCACTGATGGAGCGCCTCGAAGTCGGCGATGTCGCTTCCGATATCAGCGGTGTCAAGTGGTTTGCCGCCGGCGATCTCAATCCGCGGCAACTGGCGGAGTCGTTGCAAAAGCAGGGCGCGCGCTTTGTCACCATCACCGCCTACGAACTGCCGGGTGAGGAAGGATTCTGCCTCGAGTATCTGTGGGATCTGAACGGACAGCTTTTGGGTTTCTCGAACAAAGTCGCAAACAAGGCCGTTCCGAGCGTCTTCGACATCTGCGAAGCCGCCGATTGGATCGAACGGGAGATCCACGAAGAGTATGCGATTGAGTTCACCGGGCGAACGTACGAGCCGTTGCTGCTGCGCGAGGGCGACACGCCGGGTGTCAACCTGCACGAGGTGTCGAAATGAGCTACAAGCTGCCCATGGGTCCGTACCATCCAGGCCTTGAAGAGCCCTACAAGCTCGAAATGATCTGCGAAGGCGAGACCATTTCGGATGCGAAGCTGCACATCGGCTTTAATTTCCGTGGGATCGAGCACCTGGCCGAGACACGCAACTACGTTCAGCTCATTGCCCTTATGGAAAGGGTTTGCGGCATCTGCTCTTTCATCCACACGTTCACTCTTTGCCAGGCGCTGGAAAAACTGACGGGGCTTGAACCTCCTCCGCGGGCTCAGTACATTCGCGTGATCATGGCAGAGCTGGAGCGGCTCCACTCGCACGTACTCTGGGCGGGCATTGCGGCAAAACTCATGGGCTTCAAGACCATGTTCATGGCCTGTTTTGCCTATCGCGAGCAGGTGATGGATATTCTGCAAGCCATCTCCGGGAATCGTGTGAACTATTCGATGAACAGGATTGGCGGTGTGAATCGCGATATCACCGATCCGCAAGCCATTCTGAACATGGTGAAGGGGCTCGAGTCTGCAATCACGAGCGAACTGGTTCCGGTGTTCACCACAAGCTGGACAGCGCGGACTCGCTGCGCCGGTGTCGGCATTCTGACACACGACAAAGCGATCTCGTGCGGTGTTGTCGGGCCGAACGCACGCGCGTCGGGTGTGGCGCAGGATCTTCGCCGCGCTGCTCCCTACGCAGCCTATGCGGAGATGGACTTTGACGTACCCGTGCAACCCGACGGCGATGTGCGCGCGCGGCTCCTGGTCAGGGCATTGGAGTTGCTGGAAAGCTGCCGCATTCTCAGGCAGGCCCTGGAGAAGCTGCCTGCGGGCGACTTCAACTGCGGCGAGCCCAAGATGGTTTTCATGACCGGAACAGCGATCAGCCGTGTCGAAGCGCCGCGTGGGGAAGTCCTCTACAGCGTGAGCTGGAAGCAGAATGCCCGCAACCCGAGCCGGGTGCATGTGCGCACTCCTACGTACGTGAACATGCCGGCGGTGCGGTGGATGGTGCAAGGCGCACGCGTCGCCGATGCGCCGCTGATCCAGGCATCGGTCGACCCCTGCTATTCCTGCACGGACCGGTAACTACCGTATCGTGGCGCGGACATTCTCGCCGTCGTAAGCGATCTCTGCGTTTGCGTTTTTGGTGACCGCGAGGCCGACGCCATTGCTGGCTCCGACCATGACCACACGAAACGTACGATGCTCAACCATGCCCGGGAAGGATCCTTCACGAGCCCCGATGGTCAGCACTGCGTTGCGATCGTCCCAGCGAAGCGGGATCAGCGAATGCTGGCCCTTTTCGTAGTCGTAGCTGTCGCCCGCATCCTCATAGAGATCGAACGCTCCGTCGGCGCCGCGGTAGATGCGGATCTCGATGGGACCCGCAGGATCCTGCGACGTGTATTCGATCTCAGTCCCCATGGGAATGATCGATCCTGCGCGGACAAAGAGAGGCATACGATCGAGCGGAGCCTCTGCTTCGATCTCCTGGCCTCCGCTCACTGACCTTCCTGACCAGAAGTCGTACCAGGCAGGCGCTGAGGGAAGGTAGATGCTGCGATGCGTAGCGTCTGCCTTGAGCACTGGATTGACGAGGATCGCGGGACCAAACATGAACTGGTCGCCGATGTTCCAAGTCTTGGGATCGGTGCGCCAATCCATCACCAGCGGGCGTTGAATGGTGTAATCCTCGCTCGTGACCTTCCAGGCAAGCGAATAGATGTAGGGCATGAGCCGATAGCGCAATTTGTCATACTGAACGAGGATCGGCTCAACTTTGTCGTAGGTCCATGGTTCGTTGGAACGGCGATGGCCGTGGGTCCGGAACACGGGGCAAAAAGCGCCGTACTCGTACCAGCGGGCGTACAACTCCTGGTCGGGTGGTTCATCCAGCGAGCCCTTCAAGGGAGGCCAGTATCCGCCAATATCGGTGGTCCAATAGGGATAACCTGACAACGCGAAGTTGAGTCCCGCCGGAACCTGGTGGCTCAGTCCCCAGTACGTGCTGTACACATCGCCCGACCACACGGTGGCACCGACGCGCTGCTGGCCCAGGAAGGCCGAGCGCGTGAGCAGGAAGACGCGTTTGCGGTCGGTCGTCGCCTTCCAGTGATCCTGCACGCCGAGCGTGTGCAGCAGCGGAAAGACATTCGTGTACTCCGCGCCGTTGCCGATGGTGATCTGCTTGTTGCGCAGGATTGCATCGCCCATGTGCGGCCAGTATTCCTCGGGCTCGGCGCTGTCGAGCCAGAAGGCGTCCCAGCCCTGTGCCAGCAGCTTGCCGGGCAAGCGGTCCCAGTAGATGTCGCGCGCTTCAGGGCTGCTTGGGTCATAGACATGCGCCCCTGGAATGAGCAGGTGCTTCGCATCGAGGATCTTGTATGTCTCGGAATCAGGATCGAGCAGGCCCCAGATAGAGATCATGGTGTGGACATTCTGTTGATGCAGGGCGGCAAGGTCCTTGGCAACGTCGTGATAGTTGTCGTTGAACTCGGGATCGCCCTCTTTCCGCCACCAGAACCAGTCCTGCACAATGGCGTCGAGTGGGATATGCTGCCGGCGATAGCGCAAGGCGATCTGCGAAATCTCATCGAGCGAAACATAGCGGTCTTTCGACTGAAAGAGACCGTAGGCCCACTTCGGCAGCAGCGGCGCATGACCCGTCATGGTGCGGTACTCGTGGATAATCCCGTCGATCTCCGGGCCGTAGAGAAAGTAGTAGTCGACGGACTTACCCGCGATCGAAGTCAACGTCAGGTCTAAAGGAAAGCGATTGTCGACGTAGGTGAGAGCGGCGGTGTTCCACATCAGCGCATAGCCCTTGCTCGAAACGAGGAAGGGAATTGCGACGTCGGTGTTGTCCTGGCCCAACTCGACGGTTGAGCCACGATAGTTGAACATGCCGCTCTGGTGTTGACCCAATCCGTAGAAGGCTTCGAGCGCCACGGGGGAGAACCGGTCCGTGATCCGGTAGGTGTGGTCGCCGTTCAGTTCGACGGGCTCATAGGAGCGCGGAAGACTGGAACCCTCGCGCAGGAGGTCATCGCCGGTGATGGTCCGGAACGAGAGATTGCCACGCTCGAGACTGAGGCTGACTTCGAGTTTTGCTGTCTTCAGGACAGCAGCTTTTGCTTCCTCCGAGAAAGTAAACGGGGCGCCCAGACAGGACTGTTGTGGATCGAGCATCCACGGACGCGCAGTTGGCATCTCGGTGGGCTCCGGCCGTGCAACCACATGCATCACTGCGTCGCCGCAAACTGTGACCTCAAGAGTTTCACTACCAATCGTGGCATGGAGTCCGTGACCGGTCTGTTGTGCATGGACCGGATCGAGGCCGGGCAGGGCCTGGCCGGGCATCTGCGCGGAGCAAATCCGAAGTGCAAAAAGCAGGATGAAGACAGCGGGGAAAGGAGACTTTGCCACACGAGCAGACAAGTATCTTACGAGTTTTTCAGGCATTGAGAATCTCGCTTTTTCCAATCGGGTGCATGCTATCACGCGGGTGTGGATCCACTGGGCGTCATAAAACCGCGTCAGCCAGGAACCACCAGTCACCCCAGCCCGTGTATCAAGATCGCTCTGCGAGCAATGCATTCAGGCGAGCCACAACTTGAAACGCGTCTGCGATGTAGACTACGTCGGCTTTACCGCGAGCCCAGCCGCAGTTCGGATCGAGGCTGATTGCCCGCCGTTCGCCGATGAAGCGCCAGCCCACGACGTGCGGTTCTTCTCCGTGGCAGCAGGTTGCGAGCCCTTTGGGATGCCTCGGAGTCGAACCCGTCTGACCGACCTGATTGAGATGGGTGAGGAAGGGAAGCACGGCGTTCCCTTCTCCGCCCTGGTCCACCAATGATTTCGAGCTGCCGAGCGAAGCTCCTGAAGTGGAAAGGAATTGCAGGATCAGTTCGCCGGCTTTCTCAACGTGCGTCTGTCCGTCGGGTTGTTTCTTGGTCCAACCTGCGCCGGCAACAAAGAGCAACTTGGCGTCGGGGCGAATGGTTCCGGCCCCACCCTGTTGCGGGGATCGCGTGCCGCTGACGGTGGTGCGGAGCGCGGGTAGTTCCACAGCAACTTGTTCTGTGGCGACCGTGCCGGTTTCGCCGGAGTAGGCCACGTGCGTTCCGGCGTCGAGCAGGAGGAACCACGGCCGCGACGCGCGCGTGAGCACAGCCTCCATCCGTTGGCGGTAGAACCAGCGTCCCGCTTCGACACCTTCGGCCCCGCCGATGGCCGCGATGTGCGTGTCAATAGATCCGTCGATACGATGTGCGACCGCAGCCATGATCCGGGCGAAACGGGAGCTGTGCGGGGCAAGGACGATGGTTGGCTGCGCGGCACGGCAGATCGCTTCGCAGGCTGCGGAATCGCTCGCAAATCTAGGCTGCGCGAAGGCTTCGCCGGAGACGACTCGAATCGGTGCGCCTGCGGAGGAGAGTGCTTGGGCTGCGAGCTCCGGGTTGCTGCCAACGATCCCGATCGTCCAGGTTGCGCCCAGCCGGGCAGCCAACTCTTTGGCGGCAGTGACGGCTTCAAGGGATCCTTTGCTCAGGGCCGTGCCGCTTTCATCACAGTGGGTCAAAACCAGGATGGATTCCATCACTCGGCTCCTATCCACGCGACGAGTTCGTCTGCAATTTCGTCGGGTGTGAGGTCTTTGACGACGCGTGTAGCCCGTTGCTGACTGGGGAGGCTCACAGAAATGTAGCGCAGCCCTTTCGGGTCGAGAGCGACCGCCTTCGCTTTCTGCAGCGCGGGCATGATCGTACGCATGTTGGCCATGCCGACTTGAGGATTGTTGCGGGGCTCGGGAAGATTGCCAGTCGCCCAACCCAGGACCGCAGGTGCCCCAGCGCAAATGGAGACCTGGTGCTTGCCGCCCTCGATGCGCTCCAATACTTCAAACGATCCGTCCTCACGCACTTCGATGCGGTCGACGCCTTGAAACTGGTCCGCGATGCCGAGCCGTTCGCCGACGATTTGAAGCGTGACTCCCGCGCCGCGGGTCGCTGATTCCCAGCCGCCGAACAAGAGGAGCCTGGTCTTATCCAGGCCTGCGATGGCGTCGATTGCTTCGGCCAGCGCTGCGGCGGTTGCCCCTGCATCCGTGAAGCCGCCGATCGGCCCGTCGATCGCTACAAGCTCAAAGCTTGCTTTCTGGGCGACAGTCATCATGAGTTGCTGCAGTTTTGCCTTGGGACCAAGGGAGACCAGCCAGACCTTACTACCCGGATTGCTGGCGGCGAGATGGGCTGCCTCGTAGAGCGCGCTTGCCGCCCAGGGATCGAGCACAGCGGGCAGGAGCATCTCGTTCTTGATCCCGGGACCATTGGGGCTGTTGACTGGTTCGAGTGTCTGCAGCGGATCGGGCACGATGCCCGCGCAGACGACAATGTGGAATGGATGAGGCATGATTCGTGATCTCCGAGAGTGTTTGAGCCGGCAGTTGGCTAGTTCTCTGCTGAGTGCAGCCCTCCAGACCCAGCGACGAATTCGATATTGCCGTGTTCCCCGTCAGGCGATTGAGCGCAGTTCCACAGGCAGGCGCCGCAGTGCACACACTTTTCCCGTTCGAAGGCAGGAAGGCCATCCGCGCCGGCAGTAATGGCCTGACCGGAGCACATGGCGATGCAGGTCTTTTCGAAGCAGGCCTCGCATAGATCACGATGAACGAATCGGACATGATCGGCGAAGCCCGGCATCGCCTGCACCTTGCCACCCATCAGCAGAGCATCCTGTTGCGTCACGAGTAGGCGGCCGTCGAAAGAAATCTCGGGCCAGCCACGGGCGGACAGATGTACGTCGTGCAGGGGACGGCCTTCCGCAGCCGATTGCGCGACAGTTTGCTGCACCGTTGTGCCTGTCTTTTCCTGAGCCGTGAATGGGCGAATCTGCTTGTGAGCGGGCGGAATGGGCGATTGGATCGAAAATCGGCCGCGGGTCAGTCCGGCCAGGGCCATGCCGATCATGCCACGGACAAATCCGTCGTGGAATCCGTCGCGGGCGTGCTCAGCCTGGCGCGCCCCGTCTTCAACCCAGCTCGCGCGACGCCGCTTCTCATAGGTGTGGGCAAGATTCTCCTGGGTGAACGGAAGGCCTGCACGCAGCAACTCGAGTACGGACTCGCCGAGTTGCACGCCAGTTGTCCAGGCCTCGTCGACTCCGGAGTTGGTGAGCATGTTGGTGGAACCAGAGCCTTCGCCGATGCGGGCGAATCCGTCACCGGTGAGAAGCGGTTCCCCGTGCTTGCCGGATTCCTCAAGCGACTTCGCACCCCAAGAGCGCAAGGTGCCGTCCTTGAGGTGCTGCCAGAGCAACGGGTGCTGGATATAGTGCTGCAGGGAACGATAGGCGGTGCGCTCGGGATCGCCAAGCCATGAGGGGACGAAGATTCCCACGGAGGCCAGCCGATCCGGATGCACGTAGAGAAAGCCGAAGATCTCCGGTTCCGGGAAGCCGAAGGTGTGCCAGACGGTGCCGGGCTCGAGCGCGGTGTCTTCGGGCAGCTCAATCACGAACTTCATGCCGAGCGCCCAGTCGCGCTGTCTGCCGTGCTTGTATCTCTCATTGAGTGCGCGGCCAACTGCGCCCACAGGTCCGTCGCCCACCACGGTCAGTCGCGCATGCACATCCATGCCGGGCATAAAGCCATCGGCTGGTACGCCATTCTTGTCGATACCCTGGTCGGCGAGCCGGATGCCGGTCACGGCGGGCCTGCCGGGTTCGGCATTCTCATCAAAGATGGGACTGCTGACAGGTGTGCCCGGCCAGATCTGCGCGAATCCGCTGGCCATGAGCCCGGAAGCGACCCACTGGTTGAACTGGCCTATCGACAGGATGAGCCCGCCTTGTTTATGCAGAAAACCCGGCGTCCATGGCAACTCAAAGGCGTAGTTGTTGACGAGGGGGCGAAGCAGGGAGTCGGCCGCGCGCAACGGGAACGAGCGCCGGCTGGCGCCGATCGGATCCAGTAAATAGAAAATCTGCTCCCGCTTGATCTCAGTCGCCATGGGAATCTGCGCCGGATCGAGACCTGGAAAGCTCGTGCGGATCCCTCGTGCCTGCGTGACGACGCCGCTGACTCCGGCAGCAAGATCGTCGGCACGTTCGTAGCACAGCACCTGCAGTGGCATGCCGGGCGAGGTCCTGCTTTCGAAGGCTGGATCGCTAGGGCTTTCATTCCATGCATGGGTCAGCGTGGTGAGAAATCCGCCCATGGCAGGACCAAAGCCGACGCAGGCGATGTCGACTTCCATCGTCTGCCGCTCAACCTCGAAAGGCTCCACCTCCGAACTCATGCCGGATAATCCAGTGCTTCGGGGATCATCACCTTGCTTACTGTTTCGGCGGCGCGATCTTTGGCCAGCCGCGCGCCCGTCAGACACGTGGTCAGCTTGCTTTGGAGCCGCAGAAACTCCGCGGAACCGGCACATCCAGCGCATGGGCCGGCCTTCGCCGGATGAGTACCATCGATGGTCACGACGTCAACGGCCATCGCCATGATGCCAGGCATCGTTTCTTCAAGTTCTTCGAGCTCCGTCGCCAGGAAGCAGCTCCGATGCTCTTCTTCATCCCATGAAGGATGGCGGGTATAGCCGAAAACAAGCTCGGCGCAGATGCGAGAGACTTCTCCGGACGCCTGCGCCGCCTGGGTGTGGCACAAGTCGCTGAGGAACTGGACAGTCCCATCGAGGCCCTCGGCGGTTTCGGGGCTCTCCGAACCGCGCCCTTCCAGTTCGAGCACATCGAGAATCTGGCAGCGCGAGGCGACCAGCCAGCTCAGCGCATCGGCGAGCGCGAAGGTCACGCCCTGGCGTTGACCGTGATAGAGCTTGTTGCCGGCAGGGTCAGTCGCGTTTTGCAGGTAGTTGAGGGTCCATGACCACAGCTTCATCGCGGAGGCGAGCGTGCAGGCGCCGGTTCCCGGATGCGTCGATGCAATACCCCGCATCTCTCTGGTCCAGGCGGCGAACTCCGCGAGAAAGACCTCGCTGGTCATGGTGACGGTGAGCTGACGCCGCTGTACGGCTTCCGGCCCCTCGTAGGTAGCTTCGAGCTGCGCATCCATCCACTTGTTGGCCAGGAAGCCGGGGCAGTCTTCGGTGATGCCGTAACCGCCCATCAGGCTCACGGCTTCGCGCAACAAGTTGGCGCCGTGACCTGTGTTCCAGAGCTTGGTGGCGGGGCACAGAACATTGGCCTCTGCATCCTTCAGCACATACTGCACGAGGGGATCGCTTGCGAGTTCGGCGCGTCGGGGACTACCTTCTTTGTGCGAGAGCAGTTCGATGGCTCGCTGTTCACTGTCACGCAGGGCTTTCATCTCGGCGCGTCCGCCGTTGATGCCTTGTTCTTTCAGGATCGCGGTCTTCTGCTTCTCCAGAGGATCGAGTTCGTCGAACAACCTTGCGGTGGCAAAGCCGAGCGACGCTGCCGCCTCCCCTGTGGCCCAGACATCGACAAGCCGGTGGAGTGCGTCTTCGCGCTGCTGGATACCTTGCTCATAGCGCACTGAACCGGGCTTGGCGCCCTCTGCGCCGCGAAAGCGCTGGCGCTGATAGCGAATCACGGGCTCGACAGCCGACAGAAGCTTGGCCGCCGTCATCAAACCGACCGGCACACGCGTGCGCCGGAAGACGGCTTCGATGATCTCGCTGTGATTGAAGTTGGGAACGATGACGCCGTCCTTGACTGTGTATCCACCGACAATTCGGCTGGCGGGAACGCGCAGGCTGAAGACTGGATCGCCGGTCGACGAGAGCTGATGGACCAGCTTCTTGGTTGGCGTGCCGCGGTCGAATGTACCTGCGTCGGTTTCTTCCAGAATCACAACGCAGCTGCCCTTGATGCGCTCGTCATCGGAGTTTGCAGCGGCGGTGACGAAGTTGGCAAAGGCGATGCCAGTGATAAAGCGGCCCCGCTTATCGACCTGCAGCCACGGCTCCTCGCCGTCTTTCCACTCGGCCACGCGCAGCTTGCCGCTCAGCATGCCTGTGTCGACGCCCACATAAGGGACGGGCTCGGTCAGTGCAAAGGCCCCGCGCCAGGGTTTACGGTCTTCACCGGGCTGCGGCGGTGCTGCCAGCCTTTTGTAGTGCGCCACTTGCTCTGCGGTTCCACGCTCGTGGATCGGTGAGAGTGCGAGGAATCCCGCCAAACTCGCGGTTGCGGCGCCGCCGTCGACCCACGCCAGCTCGAACGCTGCCAGGCCCAGGGCCAGGTTCTTCGGCCCGGAAATGAATCCGCCTTCTTCCGGCTCCATGAACGCGGCGGTGATCCCGGCCCGGTCAAACGCGTCCATCATCTCGGTCTTGGCGGGTGTCCACTCATGCGTGTTGCGCTCGCCGGCGGCGACCATGCGCGCCACGGTGCCGCGCGCTACGCCACGCGCCGACTGAACAAGCATTTGGAGGTCGTATCGATCGGCGAACCGCCATTGGATCTGCCGCACCGTGTCGCCAGGGAGGGTGAGCATTTTCTTCGTTTCAGATACCGTGATCGTGCCCATGATGCGGCTCCTCAATCAGGGCACATTTTCCTCGACTGAGCACTCATTCGCATGTGACTCACATCACCAGCAGCTGCAGTCAACGATCTGAACGAGTGCCCACGTACGCGGAGGGCGCGATGATCGGCGCGTCGCTCCGTCAGATCAACCTCACGTTAAATGTCGATTGTCGAAAGCTATCGACGCTATTGATACGATCATTCGTTTCTATGGATGCTCGGCTCTTATACTGGTTGCGCTCGCCACCGTAGGCGACGAAATAGGAGTCATTATGCCGAACGAATCCAAGTGCCCATTCACGGGCGGAGTGCTTCAGCACACAACGGCTGGAGCCAAGGGCAACCGGGACTGGTGGCCTGAACAGCTAAACCTTGCGATCCTGCATCAGAATTCATCGCTCTCCAACCCGATGGGCGAAGAGTTCAATTACGCCGAGGAGTTTAAAAGCCTGGATCTGGACGCTGTGGTCAAGGATCTTCGTGCCCTGATGACCGATTCGC
>Ga0335069_10001209_pt1 | contig 41807 bp, 36 predicted proteins | sample Lox_Sample_11_FD_206714 | JGI IMG/M metagenome (GOLD analysis project Ga0335069, IMG submission 206714) | Soil microbial communities from Loxahatchee National Wildlife Refuge, Florida, United States - Lox_Sample_1.1 | ecosystem: Environmental > Terrestrial > Soil > Wetlands | place: USA...
GACGTCGCCCTTCGACTACGCTCAGGGTGACACAAGTGGACGCTCAGGGTGACACGGTGGTGCGGTGACACGGTGAGGCGCCCCTTCGGCTACGCTCAGGGTGACACAAGTGGACGCTCAGGGTGACACGGTGATGCGCCCCTTCGACTCCGCTCAGGGTGACACAAGTGGACGCTCAGGGGGACAGGAGTTTGCGGAGTGCCGTTTCGTCGAGGATCGTGATGCCAAGTTGTTCGGCTTTGTTGAGTTTGCTGCCGGGCTCGTCGCCGGCGACGACGTAATCGGTCTTCTTGCTCACCGAGCCGGTGACTTTGCCGCCGGCCGCGACGATCAGCTCCGTCGCTTCGTCCCGCGTCAGGTTCGCCAGCGTTCCGGTCAGCACGAACGTCTTTCCGGCGAGCACGCCGTCGGGTGCGCGCTCGCGCATCGGCGCCGTCACGTCGAGGCCGGCGCGCTTTAGGCGCGCGATCATCTCGCGGTTCGCCTTCTGCTTGAAGAAGAGCGCGACGCTGCGCGCGACCTCGGGACCGACGCCCTCGCTGCGCTGCAGCTCCTCTTCGCTCGCTTCGGCGATCGCGTCGATCGAGCCGAAGTCGCCTGCGAGAATCTGCGCCGTCTGCGTTCCGACGAAGCGAATCCCCAGGCCGTAGAGCAGCCGCGCCAAGCCGCGCGACTTCGAGCGCTCGACATTGTGCAGCAAGTTCTCGATGCTCTTCTTGCCGGTGCGCGGCACGCTCTCGAGTGCGGCCTCGTCGAGCTTGTAGACGTCGGCGATGTCGCGCACCAGGCCGAGTTCGGTGAGCTGCTGCGACATCACGTCGCCGAGGCCTTCGATGTCCATCGCGCCGCGCGACGCGAAGTGGCGCACGCGCTCGTAGACCTGCGCGGGGCAGGCGGCGTTCGTGCAGCGCGACATCGCCTCGTCTTCCGGATGGTCGACGTCGGAGCCGCAGACGGGGCAGCGGTCGGGCATGCGAAAGCGCCGCTCCTTCCCGGTGCGCTCCGAGAGCACCGGACCGACGACGCGCGGAATCACGTCGCCGGCACGCGTCACGAGCACGGTGTCGCCGATGCGGATCTCGTTGCTCTCGATGTACTCGATGTTGTGCAGCGTCGCGCTCTTCACGGTGACGCCGCCGATCTGCACGGGTTTCAGCACGGCGTTGGGGTTCAGCGTGCCGGTGCGGCCGACGCTCACGACGATGTCGAGGAGCTTCGTCCTAGCCTCGCGCGGCTTGAACTTGAAGGCGATCGCCCAGCGCGGATCGCGCGCGACGACGCCGAGGCGCTCCTGGAGCGCGAGGTCGTCCACCTTGATCACGACGCCGTCGATCTCGTAGTCGAGCTCGTCGCGCCGCTTCTCCCAGCGCGCGCAGTACTCGAGCACGTCGTCGATCGCCGCAGCGCGCTCGATGTTCGGATTCACCGGAAACCCGAGCGCCTCGAGACGCCGCAGCGACTCCCATTGCGTTGTTAGGCCGTCGTTGGAGACGAGTTGATAGGCGAAGAACGAGAGGCGGCGCTGCGCGGTGAGCGTGGGATCGAGTTGGCGCACGCCGCCCGACGCGGCATTGCGCGGGTTGGCGAAGGCCGGCAAGCCGTCGCGCTCGCGCGCGACGTTGAGCCGGTCGAACTCGCTCTTCCGCAGATAGACCTCGCCGCGCGCCTCGACGAACGCAGGCTCGTTCTTCGACGCCGCCGAGCGGCGAAGCCGGAGCGGAATTGTTTTAACCGTGCGCAGGTTCGCGGTCACGTCCTCCCCGACCGAGCCGTCGCCACGGGTGCCGCCGCGCGCGAGCGACCCGTCGCGATAGTCGAGCGCGATCGCGAGGCCGTCGATCTTCAACTCGCAGACGTAGGCGACGTCGCCGCCTGCCGCCTTGCGGGCGCGCTCGTCGAACGCGCGCAACTCGTCGGCGGTCACGGCATTGGCGAGGCTGAGCATCGGACGGGCGTGCCGGAAGGGCGCGAAGCGCTCGGAAGCCGCCGCACCGACGCGCTGCGTCGGCGAATCGGGCGTGCGCAGGTCGGGGTGCTCGTTCTCGATCTCGATCAGCTCGCGGAGCAGCGCGTCGAACTCCGCGTCGGTGATCTCCGGATCGTCGAGTGCGTAGTACCGGTAGTTCGCTTCGTCGATCTGTTCGCGCAGCGACTCGGCACGCGCGAGCGCCTTGCGCGGGGTCATCGCGGCCGCAGCGTGCAGACTTGGATCGGATAGCCGTCGGGGTCGCCGACGATCGCGATGCGTCCGAACGGCTCGTCGTAGGGATCCTGAAAGATCGGAATCCCTCGCTCGACGCAATCCGCCACGAACGCATCCACGTCGTCTACGGTGAAGCCGAGCTGCAGCGACCCGGGACGCACGGCGAGCACGTCGCTCTTCCGATGGAGGCTCAGCACGGCGCCGCCGCCGAGCTCGAAGCGCACCGGTCGCTTCGGCAGATCCTGCCGCACCGGCAGGCCGAGCACGTCGCGATAGAAATCGCGCGAGCGCGAGATATCGGAGCAGACGAGCATGACGATCGAGAAGTTCGCCACAAGCGGCCCTAGGCTTCGACGGGAACCCGTCCGGTCTCCGCGAGATCGTGCAGGGACAAGAGGTTCTCGCGCTCGAGCCGCTCGAGTTCGGCGTCGTCGGGGCGATGGTGGCCGACGGCGCGCTCGTCGCGCAGAACCGGAACGAGATACTGCCCCGTATACGACCGCTTGCTGCGCGCCACGTCTTCGGGCGTGCCCGTCGCGATAACGGTTCCGCCGCGATCGCCGCCCTCCGGGCCGAGATCGATGAGATAATCGGCGGTCTTGATCACGTCGAGATTGTGCTCGATAACGAGCACGGTGTTGCCGAGCTCGACGAGCCGCTCGAGCACGTCGAGCAGCTTGTGGATATCCGCGAAGTGCAGACCGGTCGTCGGCTCGTCGAGCACGTAGAACGTCCGCCCGGTCGAACGGCGCGAGAGCTCGGTTGCGAGCTTCACCCGCTGCGCCTCGCCGCCGGAGAGCGTCGTCGCCGGCTGGCCCATCTTGATGTAGCCGAGGCCGACGTCGCAGATCGTCTTCAACTTTCCGCGCACGCGCGGAATGCTCGAAAAGAACTCCGCCGCCTCGTCGACGCGCATCTCGAGCACGTCGGAGATCGTCTTGCCGCGATACTTCACCTCGAGCGTCTGCGCGTTGTAGCGCTTGCCCTTGCAGACTTCGCACGGCACGTAGACGTCGGGAAGGAAGTGCATCTCGATCTTGATGATGCCGTCGCCCTGACAGGCCTCGCAGCGCCCGCCCTTCACGTTGAACGAGAAGCGCCCCGGCGTGTAGCCGCGCATCCGCGCCTCGGGCACCATCGAGAAGAGCTCCCGAATGATATCGAAGGTGCCGGTATACGTCGCCGGATTGCTGCGCGGCGTACGCCCGATCGGCGACTGATCGATCACGACGAGCTTATCGAGCTGTTGCGCGCCCTTGACGCCGCCGTAGGTTCCGCCCGGCGGCTGGCGATGGAGATGCTGGTTGAGCGCGCGCACGAGCACTTCGTTGACGAGCGTGGACTTGCCGCTGCCGCTCACGCCGGTCACCGCGGCGAAGACGCCGATCGGAAACCGCACGTCGATGCCGCGCAGGTTGTTCGCGTTCGCGTTGCGCACGTCGAGCCAGCCGCGCGGCTCGCGCCGCCGGCGCGGAATCGGAATGAACTTGCGTCCGGAAAGATACGCCCCCGTCTCGGAGTTCGGATTGGCGATCACGTCGGCGAGCGTTCCGAACGTGAGGATCTCGCCGCCCTCGGCGCCGGCGCCGGGCCCGATGTCCACGACGACGTCGGCCGTGCGCATCGTGTCCTCGTCGTGCTCGATGACGATCAGCGTATTGCCGAGATCGCGCAGCGTCCGCAGCGTCGCGAGCAGGCGATCGTTGTCGCGCTGGTGCAAACCGATGGACGGCTCGTCGAGGATGTAGAGCACGCCGACGAGCGCGCTGCCGATCTGCGTCGCCAAGCGAATTCGCTGCGACTCGCCGCCGGCGAGCGTCGTCGCCGAGCGCGCGAGTGTCAGATAGTTCAATCCGACGTTCGTCAAGAAGCCGAGGCGCGCGCGGATCTCCTTGACGATCTGGTGCGCGATCTGCTCCTGCCGCGGCGTCAGCGTCAGATTACGGAAGAACTCCTCGAGCAGCTCGATCGACATCTGCGTCAGCTCGGCGACGTTGCGCCCGCCGACGGTCACCGCCAGCGCCTCGGGCTTCAGGCGCGCGCCTTTGCACGCCGGACAGGTCGAGGCCGACATGAACTTCTCGATCTCTTCCTTCACCCATTCGCTCGACGTCTCACCGTAGCGCCGCTGCAGGTTGTTGACGACGCCCTCGAACGACGCGCGATACTCCCACGTCTTCCCGCCGCGCGACGTGTAGGCGAACGTCTGCTCGTGGTCGGTGCCGTAGAGGATGAGATCGAGCACGTCGTCGGGGAGTTGTTCGACCGGCGTCGTCGTCTTCACGCGGTAGCGGCGCAGGACGCGTTCGAGCTGCTGCATGTAGTACGGGTTCATCGACGGATACCGGCCGCTGCCGAGCGTGCGGCTCCACGGCACGATCGCGCCCTCGGCGATCGACTTGCTTCGATCGGGGATCACTTTCCATGGATCGATCTCGATCTTCTCGCCGAGTCCGGTGCACGCCGGACATGCGCCGTACGGCGAGTTGAACGAGAAGAGGCGCGGCGCCAACTCTTCGAACGAGAGGCCGCAGTAGACGCAGGCGAACGCCTCGCTGTAGGTCAGTTCCCGGTCGCCGATGGCGACGGTGACGATGCCGGTCGACAGCCGCAGCGTCGTTTCGACCGAGTCGGCGAGACGTTTGCGGATCTCGGGCTTCATCACGAGCCGGTCGACGACGACCTCGATCGTGTGCTTGCGCTTCTTATCGAGGACGATCTTCTGCTGGAGTTCCTTCGTCTCGCCGTCCACGCGCACGCGCGTGAAGCCCTCTTTCGCAATCTCCTCGAAGAGCTTTGCGTACTCGCCCTTGCGCCCGCGCACGATCGGCGCGAGCAGCACGAGGCGCGTTCCCTCGGGGAGCTCCATGATCGAATCCACGATCTGCTCGCTCGACTGCGAGCTGATCTCCCGGCCGCACTGATAACAGTGCGGCGTGCCGACGCGCGCGTAGAGCAGACGCAGATAGTCATAAATCTCGGTAACGGTGCCGACGGTCGAGCGCGGATTGCGCGACGTGGACTTCTGATCGATCGAGATCGCCGGCGAGAGCCCCTCGATGTAATCCACGTCGGGCTTCTCCATCTGTCCCAAGAACTGGCGCGCATACGACGAGAGCGACTCGACGTAGCGGCGCTGCCCTTCGGCGTAGATCGTGTCGAAGGCGAGCGACGACTTCCCCGAGCCAGAGAGGCCGGTGACGACGATCAGCTTGTTGCGGGGCAGAACCAGGTCGATATTCTTGAGGTTATGCTCGCGCGCGCCCTTGATGACGATGGAGTCTAGCGACACGATTTAGGAAACCGCGGCGGGCTCCAGAAGTATGCGCCCCGCCTGTGCGAGCGTGCCGCAGGTCGCGTCGGGGGGCTCGGCGCCCGCCGGCAGGGGCTCGTCGCGGACGTTGAGCCAGATCGTGTAGAGTCCGGCCTTCATCGCGCCGCGGATGTCGCGGTCGTAGCGGTCGCCGACCATCGCGCTGCGCGCGGGGGATCCGCCGAGCGTTCGGCAAGCGTGAGCGAAGAGCAGCGGGTCGGGCTTGACCATGCCGACCTCGTCGGAGAGAAAGATCGCGTCGAAGTACTCGCCGATCTGGAGCAGCGCGATCTTCTCGCGGTGCGTCTCGGAGAGCCCGTTCGTTACGATACCGAGCTTCATGCCGCGCTCGCGCAGCGCGCGCAGCACGTCGATCGCGCCCGGAAAGAGCGTGAAGTACTTGACCCGATAGGCGTTGTATCGTTCCGCGCTCCGCTGCGCGAGCGCGGGATCGTCGCCCGCGCCGACGCTATCCAACGCCGTCTGCCACATGCTCGCGCGGAGGTTCGCGAGCTTTACCTTCAGGTCGTCGGCGGTAAGCCGGTGCCAGAAACCCTCGGCCTCGGCGATGTATGCCGCCTTGAGCGCGAGCGCGTCGATCCCGTGCTCCGCCGCCACCTCGCGCGCCACCTCATCGGCGGCGCTCTGATAGGCGTAGGTGTCGTCGTGCAGCGTATCGTCCAAGTCGAAGAGGACGATTTCGATACCCGCTTCGACGCCGCTCGGGGTGACGCGGGGTTCCACTAGTGCGGAGTGCCGAGGCTCATGCCTTCGATCTTCCCTTGCGAGTCGATCGCGAGCAGGAAGTCCACTTTCTGCCCGTTCTGGAACGTGACGACGTAGAGTCCCGCCGCGGTGTTGCCCTGCACCGTGGACTGCGTCTGCACGAATCCCGTCGGCGGTCCGAGACTTCCGACCATCCGCTGCGCGTTGGCGAGCGTCGCGCCGTTCATGTTCGCGTAGGGCCCGCCGCTCGCCAGTTGCGAGGGATCGATCTTGCCCGCCTGGAGCTGCGCGAAGACGCGTTTCGCGGTCGAGAGCGGAACGGGGCTCGGCGCCGTGCTCGGGCCGGCGTTCGGCCCGTACGGTCCGGGAGCGTACTGCGCGTGCGCGGCGCCGGCCGCGCCGGCGAAGAGCGCCGCTGCGAAGAGCATCGTGAAGAGTCGTGTCATATCGAGTCCTTTCACTATAAGTCCGTCTAGCGTACGTTCGGCAGATGCGTTGCGAGATAGCCCCAGCCCTCGGCCGAGATGCGCACCGATCCGGAGAAGGGCGTCGAGAACTCCGCGATCACGACGAAGAGTATGCCGATCAAGCCGACGAGGATCGCCGTCATCATCAGTTGCGCGGGACGGTTTTCGACACCGAATATGTAGCAGAACGAGACCATCGCGAGCGCTCCGAAGACCAACGCGAACCAGAGTACGGTCGGAACGGCGGGCACCGCCTCGATCAGGCGAGCGCGGCGCGCGTCGAACAGGCGCTGCTCGTTTGCGATCGCCGCCTGCTGCGCCGCGAACGTGCGGAAATCGCGTGCTTGGAACGTATCGACGGCAAACGCGATCCGTTCGAGTTGCTGGGCCCCGCGCGCAGGAACGGTGGCGCCGCGGTCCATCGCCGGCCACTCGACGAAGACGACGGTCTCGACGTAGCGTCGCAGATCCTCGCGGATAGCCTCGCGCAGCGGCGGCGTGAACGCATCCACGACGTGATAGAGGTTTCCAACCGCGTCCACCTCGTTCTCGACGTTGGATACCGCGCCGTCGTATTTCTGCCAGACGACGACGACGACGAAGCCGAGCACGACCGCATAGAGCACCCCGACGGCCGAGAAGAGATACCCCGCGACGTCGTTGTGGCGGCGCAGCATGTCGCTGCGCAGACGCCGCTGGAGAAAGGCGTGGAGCCCGACGCAGAGCGCGACGACCGCCGCGACGATCGCCAGTTCGCCTAAGAGGTCGGGGACGCTCGTCACCGTCCGAGTCAGAACGTTGACCGGCTCGGCCAGAATTCCCATTTCCTTATGATTCGACGAGTTCGGCCAACGCCTTGTCGAAAATCTTCGGCGCCTTTCCTCCGAAGAGGATCGACTCGTTCCCGCCGATTTGCCTGCGCAACTCGATGAGCTCGTCGCGCAGCGCGGCCGCCTTCTCGAACTCGAGCCCGGCCGCTGCGTCGCGCATCTGCCGTTCGAGGTCCCGCGCCATCTTCGTCGCCACCTCGCGCGGCAGGCGGTCGAGCTTGAGCTTCGCCTTGTTCTCCTGCGTCGCGCCGACCATGCTGAGGATGTCGTGAATCTGCTTGCGCACGGACCTCGGCTCGATGCCGCGTTCTCGATTGTACTCGACCTGCATCTCGCGCCGCCGGCGCGTCTCGCCGATCGCGCGCGCCATGGATTCCGTGACGACGTCGGCGTACATGATCACCTTGCCGTCAACGTTTCGAGAGGCGCGGCCGATCGTCTGAATCAGCGAGGTGCTGTCGCGAAGATAGCTCTCCTTGTCGGCGTCGAGGATCCCGACGAGCGAGACCTCGGGCAGATCGAGGCCCTCGCGCAGCAGATTGATGCCGACGAGCACGTCGAAGACGCCGGCGCGCAGATCGCGGAGAATCGCGACGCGCTCGAGCGTATCCACCTCGCTGTGCAGGTACCGCACGCGCAAACCGTTCTCGATCAAGTAATCGGTGAGGTCTTCGGCCATCTTCTTCGTGAGGGTCGTCACGAGAACGCGCTCGCGGCGCTCGGCGCGTTGCCGAATCTCCTCCATCAGGTCGTCCACCTGATTGCGCGTCGGCCGCACCTCGACTTCCGGATCGACGAGCCCCGTCGGGCGAATGATCATCTCGACGACCTGCGAGCTGCGCTCGCGCTCGTAGTTGCGAGGCGTCGCCGAGACGTAGATCGCCTGCGAGATGTGCTCGTCGAACTCGGCATACGTCAGCGGCCGGTTGTCGAGCGCGCTCGGCAGCCGGAAGCCGTGTTCGACGAGGATCTGCTTGCGCGACCGGTCGCCCGCGTACATGCCGCGGACCTGCGGAAGCGTGACGTGCGACTCGTCGACGAAGAGCATCCAATCCTTCGGAAAGAAATCGATGAGACACCACGGCGTCGAGCCCGCCTCGCGGCCGGTGAGATGGCGCGAGTAGTTCTCGATCCCGTTGCAGTAGCCGACCTCGCGCAGCATGTCGAGGTCGTAGCGGGTGCGCATCTCGAGACGCTGCGCTTCGAGCAGCTTGCCGTGGCGGCGGAAGTAGGCGAGGCGCTCCTCGAGTTCGGCCTCGATCGAGACGATCGCGCGCCGCAGCTTCTCTTCCGGCGTGATGAAATGCTTTGCCGGAAAGATAAGCAGTTCGTCCTTGCTCTCGACGTACTCGCCGGTGAGCATGTTGACGACGTTGATCGCCTCGACCTCGTCGCCGAAGAAGCCGATCCGGTGGACGAGCTCTTCGTCCACGCCGACGAACTCGAGCGTGTCGCCGCGCACGCGGAACGTGCCGCGGACGAGGTTGAGGTCGTTGCGCCGGTACTGCATGTCGACGAGTTTGCGCAGCAGGACGTCGCGGTCGATCGCATCCCCGACCCGCACGCGAGCCGACATCTCCATGTAGTCCGAAGGCGAGCCCAATCCGAAGATGCAGGAGACCGAGGCGACGATGAGCGTGTCGCGGCGCGTCAGCAGCGACTGCGTCGCCGAGTGCCGCAGGCGCTCGATCTCGTCGTTGATCGAGCTGTCCTTCTCGATGTAGGTGTCGGTGGATGGCACGTACGCTTCGGGCTGATAGTAGTCGAAGTACGAGACGAAGTACTCGACGGCGTTGCGCGGGAAGAACTCGCGGAACTCGGCGCAGAGCTGGGCCGCGAGCGTCTTGTTGTGGCAGAGCACGAGCGTCGGCTTCTGCACGAGCTCGATCGTCCGCGCCATCGCCATCGTCTTGCCGCTCCCCGTGACGCCGAGCAGCGTCTGCTCGCGGTCGCCGCGCGCGACCCCGCGGGCGAGCGCGTCCGTCGCGGCCGGCTGATCGCCGGCCAGCGCAAAGGGCGAAACGAGGGTGAACTCTTGAGCCACTGCCTTCCCATAGAACAACCTCCGAGGGCCGAACGTTCCAGCCAGCGAAGCGAGCGGCCATGACTCAGAACCCCCTGATCTTCTGCGGAAACTCCAATCCGCAGCTGGCAGAGGAGATCGCCAAGCGCCTGCGGCTTCACGTCGGCAAGGCGCTGGTTTCCGAGTTCAAAAACGAAGAGACGCGAGTCGAGATCGGCGAGAACGTCCGCGGCTCGGAAGTCTTCGTCGTCCAGTCCATCTGCAAAGCTCCCAACGGCAAAGGCGTCAACGACGCCGTGATGGAGTTGCTGCTGATGATCGACGCGCTGCGCCGGGCGTCGGCAGCGCGCATCACCGCCGTGATTCCGTATTACGGATACGCAAAACAAGACAAGAAGACGAAAGGCCGCGAACCGATCTCGGCCAAGGTGATCGCGAACCTGCTCAAGATCACCGGCGCGAAGCGCATCGTCACGATGGATTTGCACGCCGCTCAGATCCAAGGCTTCTTCGACATTCCGGTCGACAACTTGATGGCGATGCCCGTGCTCTGCAACTACCTCAAGAAAGAGGGCCTCTGCGACGACAAGATCGTCGTCGTCTCGCCCGACGCCGGCGGCGTGCATCGCGCCGAACTTTTCGCCAAGCGGCTGAACAGCTCGCTCGCAATCGTCTTTAAGCGGCGGCCGGTGCCCGACGTTGCCGAGGTGACCGACATCGTCGGCGACGTCGCCGGACGCGTCGCGGTCGTCGTGGACGACATGATCTCGACGGGCGGCACGCTCGCCAAAGCCGCCGAGGCGATCAAGGCCCGCGGCGCGACGCGCGTCTTCACCGTCGCCTCGCACGGTCTCTTCGCCGGAGAGGCGATCGACGTGCTCGAGCAGTCGGAGATCGAGAAGATCCTCGTCACCAACACCGTCCCGTTCGAGGATGTCGCGCAGCATCCGAAGTTCGTCCAGCTCTCGATCGCGCAGATCTTCGCCGACGCGATCAGCCGCATCACGACCAACCGCTCGATCTCCGAGCTCTTCGCGGGCGACGAGGCGCCCGAGCCGATCGTCGGGGCGGCGGAAGTCGTAGCGGCCGTCTAGCGCCCTCGCTTATAAAGGAAGCCGTGGCTAAGAAAGAATTGAACCTCGCCGTCGAGCGGCGCGAAAAGGTCGGCACGACCGGCTCGCAGGCGCTGCGCGCGGCCGGGAAGATCCCGGCGGTGCTCTACGGACACGGCGTCGTCCCCGAACATCTCGCCCTCGACGCGCACGCGTTCGGCGAGCTGCTCCATCACGCCGGGCGCAACGCGATCATCACGCTCACCGAGGGCTCGCGAAAGCACCAGACCGCGTTCGTCCGCGAGATCCAGCGCCATCCCGTGTCGCGACGCATCGTCCACGCCGACCTGCAGCGCGTCTCGGCCGACGAGGAGATCGACGCGCGGCTTGCGATCGTCACGGTCGGCGTTGCCGAGGGCGTCCGCAACGCGGGCGCGGTGATGGACGTGATCACGCACGAGCTCGAGGTCGCCGGACCTGCGAATCAAATTCCCGAGAACATCGAGATCGACGTAACCGAGCTCGGCATCCACGAGCACGTGACCGCCGGCGAAATTAAGCTGCCGGCCGGTTTCAAACTGCTCACGCCGCCCGAGACGGTCGTCGTTGCAATCGAGGCATCGCGCACGGCGCGCGAACTCGAAGAGGCGGCGGCGACGCCCGAAGCGCCGGCGGAGCCTGAAGTCATCGGCGCGGCCGAGACTCCCGCTCCGGAGGCGCAATAGCCGCTCGACCACCTCCGCGGCTCGTCGTCGGACTGGGAAATCCCGGCCCGGAATACGCGCAGACGCGTCACAACGTCGGCTATATGGTCGCCGACGAAGTGGCGCGCCGGTACGCCATCGCAAAGTGGAAGAAACACGACGGCGCGTTTCAAGCCTTCGATTCGGCGCGCGGGGTCGTCTTCGTCAAACCGCTGCAGTTCATGAATCTCTCCGGCACGCCGGTGCGGCTGATCTCGTCGTGGTATCGCACGCCGCCGCACGATGTGCTCGTGATCAGCGACGACATGGACCTGCCCTTCGGTAAGATCCGAATGCGGCCGGGCGGCGGACACGGGGGCCACAACGGCCTGCGCTCGGTGATCGCAACGATCGGCGAGGAGTTCCCGCGGATTCGCGTCGGCCTCGGCCGCCCCGAGTCCGACGGCGTCGATCACGTCCTCGGGCGCTTCCGCGACGACGAGCGCCGGGAACTGCCGGCGATTATCTCCGCCGCTGCCGACGGCGTCGAGCGCTGGCTCGACGACGGACTCGAAGCCGCGATGCAGTTCGTCAACACGTGGGCGCCGCAGGCGCCTACGGACAGGCGCTCGGAACCCGGTTGATCGCGGCGACGCGAGCGCCGGTTCCCGGCGCCGTGTAGAGGAAGAGGCGCGCGGTCCACTCCGGACAGACCTCGATCATCCGCTCGTCGGCCGAACGCACGAGCGCCCGGACCGCGGCGCCCGGGTCGCGCGTCAGCGCGACCGCATACTTGTCGGCGTCGAAATCGTAGGCTCGCACCGCGGCGTTGCGCACGGGCACGGCGACGATGTAGACGAGCGCGAGCAGCGCGCCGACGATCGCGAGGCGCGAGAGCGGATCGTCGTCGCGCCGGAAGCGGATGCGATCCGCGATGAAAACCGCAATCGAGGCGAAGACGATGATCACGCCTCCCTCGATCAGTGCGATCGAGAGCGCGTCGCCGTGAACGACGTGGCCGAGTTCGAAGGCGGCAAGGTAGTCGATCTCGGGCGGCGTGCTTCCGGGAAGGCCTTCGACCATCACCGTCACCTGCGAGTGCGGCGGGTGGACGAAGAGCGCGTGAGCATCGGGGAGCGTCACGTACGGGCGCGCGTAGGCCCAGCCGACGCTGGCCGCTAGAATCGCGATAATCGTGTAGACGTACCACTGGTGCGTGCGAGCGACGAGCCCGAGCACGACGGCTGCGATCACGCCGGCGATAACCATCCCCAGGATCGTGTGAAACGCCCAGTAGAGCAGCCACCAGCGCGTCAGCTCGAAGGTGAGATCGAGCGTCCGATCGACGCGATAGAGATAGAACGACGGAATGAGGGCCGCGAGCCGCGCGACGAGCGCGAGCGCCGCGCCGAAGAGGAAGCGGACGTTCCACTCCTGCGCGACGCGCTTGCGCAACCAATCGCGCAGTCCCGCCGCGCCGCCCGAGCTCCACAGATAGAAGAGCGCGATCGCCTCGAAGATCTGAATGAGAATCCAGCCCGTGACGGTCCAATGCGCGCGGCGCAGCGCGCCGGCTTGGCGCGCGCCATCCACGAGCGCCGTCGCCGGCTGCGAGAGCAAGACGCTCTGCGGAATCGAGTCGACGCGGCGGCCGAGCGCGTCGGGCCGTTCGCTCGCGATCGCCGCTCCTGTCGCCAGCACGAGCAGTCCGAGAAGCAGGCCGAGCAGCGTTCTCATTTCTTCGGAAGCGGGCGCGCGGGATTTCCGGCGACCCGTTCGCCCGGCGGAACGTCTTTCGTGACGACCGAGCCGGCGCCGGTGAGCGCGCCGTCGCCGACGATGACCGGCGCCACGAGGGACGTGTTCGAGCCGATCGAGACGTCGCTGCCGACGAACGTCTCGTGCTTCTGCTCGCCGTCGTAGTTGCAGGTGATCGTTCCCGCGCCGACGTTCGTATCTTCCCCGATCGTCGCGTCGCCGAGATAGGAGAGATGGCTCACCTTGACGCCGCGAGCCAGCAGCGACTTCTTGATCTCGACGAAGTTGCCGACGTGCACGCGCTCCGAGACCTTCGTTTCGCCGCGAAGATGCGCGAACGGCCCGATCGTAACGTCGTCGCCGACGGATGCGTCGGTGACGACGCTCTCGCGTACGGTGACCCGCGCGCCCAGCCGCGCGTTCGAAAGCCGGCTGTTCGGGCCGATCGTACAGCCGGCGCCGATCTCGGAGAGGCGCGCGATCGTCGTGTTCGGATAGACGACCGTGTCGCGACCGATCTCCAGTTCGGGCTCGAGATAGGTGGCGTCGGGATTCACGATCGTCACGCCGTCGCGCATGTGACGCGCGCAGAGCCGCAGGTTCATCTCCGCGCGCGCGGCGGCAAGTTCGACGCGGTCGTTGATGCCGAGCACGTGCAGATGATCGCCGGCGGGGATCGGCCGAATTCGCTTCCCCGCGCCGGCCAGGTACGAAACGGCGTCGGTCAGGTAGTACTCCGATTGCGCGTTGTCCGGGCGCAGCCGCGCCACGGCGTCGCGCAGCGCCGCGTCGTCGAACGCGTAGATTCCAGCATTCATCTCCTCGATCGCCAGCTCTTCCGGGGTAGCGTCGCGCACCTCGACGATCCGCTCGACGTTCCCGTCGCGCCGCACGACGCGTCCGAAATTTGAAGGAAGCGGCATCTTCGCGGTGACGAGCGCCATCGCGGCGCCGTCGAGCGACTCCGTCATCGCGAGAAACAGCTCCTCGGGCACGAGCGGCATGTCGCCGGAGGCAATCACGATGCGGCCGCCCGCGCTCGGTTCCAGCCGCTCGAGCGCGATCTGCACCGCGTGGCCCGTGCCGAGCTGCTCGCCTTGGACGACGCCGGCGACGCCGAACTCGCCGATGCGCGCCTCCAACTCGTCGTTGGTCACGACGAGAATCTCGGTTATCCCCGCACCTCGCAGCGCGCGCAGCACGTACCACAGCATCGGCCGTCCGCAGATCTCGTGGAGCACCTTCGTCCGCTCGCTCTTCATCCGGGTTCCCTTGCCGGCGGCGAGGACGATCGCGCGGATCACGCGGTCACCTTCTCGCGCGAGAGCAGCGCGAGCGCGCCGCGCAGCCGCTCGCGCACGATGTCGCGCCCGAGCAACTCCATGGAATCGTAGAGGGGAATTGATGTCGGGCTGCCCGTGACGGCGACGTAGAACGGACGCGCCACGTCGCGCGGCTTCTTGCCGAGCGTCTCCGCGACGCTCTTCACGACCGTCTCGATCGCGAAGACGTTCCAGGCCGGCAGCGCGTCGAACTCCGCGAGCGCGAGCTCGAACGCCTTGCGCGTCTCGGCGTCGTCGAGCTTGTTGGTCCGCAGTTCCTCGGCGCGTAACGGCAACCGTCCGGAGAAGAGAAACGCGAGCAGCGGTCCGAGGTCGCTGAGGCGCTCGATGCGCGGCGCCGCGAGATGCGCCAATCGCGTCAGGCGCTCGGGCGAGATCGCCCACTCGCGCACGCGCTCCACGAACGACCCTTCGTCGAGCCGCTCGCGAATGTAACGCGCGTTGAGCCAGTCGAGCTTCGCGACGTCGAAGACCGGTCCGCCGATCGGCACGTGCTCGACCTGAAAGCGCCGCACGATCTCCGGCAGATCCATCAGCTCGTCTTCGCCCTCGCGCGTCGCGTTGAGCAGCAACGCCAAGAAGTTGACGAGCGCCTCGGGCAGATAGCCCATCGCCTTATAGAAGAGAATTCCCGTCGGATTCTTGCGTTTGCTGAGCTTGCTCTTGTCGGGATTGCGCAACAGCGGCAGGTGCATCAGCTTCGGCGGCGTCCAGCCGAAATAGGAGTAGAGCAAGAGATGCTTGGGCGCGCTGCTGACCCACTCTTCTCCGCGGAAGACGTGCGTGATCCCCATGAGGTGATCGTCCACGACGTTTGCGAGATGGTAGGTCGGCAGACCGTCCGACTTCACGAGCACCTGCATGTCGACGCTTTTATAGTCGAACTCGACCGGTCCGCGGCGCAGATCCTCGACGACGCAGACGCCGTCGTCGGGAACGACGAGACGAACGACGTGCGGCTCGCCCGCGGCTTCCCGCCGCGCGACCTCCTCCGGTGCGTAGGTGCGGCAGAGTCCGTCGTAGCGCGACGGCTGACCGGCCGCGCGTTGGGCCACGCGCATCTCCTCGAGGCGCTGCGGCGTGCAGAAACATTTGAAGGCGTGGCCGCTCGCGAGCAGCTTCTCGGCGTACTCCCGATAGACCGCGGAACGCTCGCTCTGGCGATAGGGTCCGTGCGGGCCGCCGACGTCGGGACCTTCGTCCCAGTCGAGACCGCACCAGCGCAGCGTCTGCAAGATCGTGCGCTCGCTCTCCGCGGTGCTGCGCGCCCGGTCGGTGTCCTCGATGCGCAGGACGAACTCGCCGCCGTGTTGGCGGGCGAAGCAGTAGTTGACCAAGGCGACGTACGCGGTTCCCACGTGCGGATCGCCGGTCGGCGATGGCGCGACGCGCGTTCGTACAGTCAATCTAGCCTACCAGCGCTCGCCGCTTACCGCATTCGCGCTCGACGAAGTCGATGATCTCCTGCAACGGGGCGCCCGGCGTGAATATCTCTCGCACGCCGAGCTCTTTGAGGCGCTTGGCATCCTCGGCCGGAATCGTTCCGCCGCCGAAAAAGACGATGTCGCCGGCGTCGCGCTCGCGCAACTGCTCGACGACGAGCGGGAAGAGCGTCATGTGCGCGCCGGAGAGGATCGAGAGGCCGATGCCGTCGGCGTCCTCCTGAATCGCAGTCTGGACGATCTGCTCGGGGGTCTGGAAGAGCCCCGTGTAGATGACCTCCATCCCGGCGTCGCGCAACGCGCGCGCGATTACCTTCGCACCTCGGTCGTGCCCGTCGAGGCCGGCCTTAGCGATGATGATGCGCAGCGGTCGCTCGCTCATGTTCCATCTGATCCCGGCGTCTGCTTAAGTGCAGCGCCTCTTCGAGTTTGCGCATCACCTGCGATAGCGTCCTGCGAAGGCGGTGCAGCTCGATATCGGTGCGACAGCGGATGCCGTGCTTGTGAGGCATCAGACGACCGCCCGTTCCGTGTAGCGGCCGAAGACCTTCGCCATCGCCTCGACGATCTCGCCCTCGGTGCAGTACGCGTTGACGCAATCGATGAGATGCGGCATGAGGTTCTCTTTCGGGTCGCGGCAGGCGGCTTGGAGCCGCTCGAGCATCTGGGTCGCGCAGGCCCCGTCGCGATTGGCGCGCACGTTCTGCACGGCGCGCGCCTGCGCGCGTTCCATCTCCTCGGTGATCTTCAACAGTTCGATGTCTTCGCGCTCGTCGTCGTGCGCGAAGGCGTTGACGCCGACGATCACGCGGTCTTTCGTCTCGATCGAACGTTGGTAGCGATAGCTCGCCTCGGCGATCTCGCGCTGGAAGAAGCCCGCCTCGATCGCCTCGATCACGCCGCCGTACTCGGCGATCTGATCGAAGTAGGCCTCGGCCTGGCGCTCCATCTCGTCGGTGAGCGCTTCGACGAAGTACGAGCCGCCGAGGGGATCGACGACGTTGGTCACGTTCGTCTCGTAGGCGAGCACCTGCTGCGTGCGCAGAGCGATCTCGACCGACTTTTCGGTCGGAAGGGCGAGCACTTCGTCCATCGAGTTCGTATGGAGAGACTGGGTCCCGCCGAGCACCGCGGCCATCGCCTCGAAGGCGACGCGCACGATGTTGTTCTCCGGCTGCTGCGCGGTCGCGCTGCAGCCGGCCGTCTGCGTGTGGAAGCGCAGCTGCCACGAGCGCGGGTTGCGGGCGCCGTACTTCTCGCGCATGTGGCGAGCGTAGATCCGCCGGGCCGCGCGGAACTTGGCAATCTCTTCGAAGAAATCTATGTGCGAGTTGAAGAAGAACGAGAGGCGCGGCGCAAAGTCGTCGACGTCCATCCCCGCCGCCATGCAGGCTTCGACATAGGCAAAGCCGTCGGCCAGCGTGAACGCCAGCTCTTGCGCGGCCGTCGAGCCGGCCTCGCGAATGTGATAGCCGGAGATCGAGATCGTGTTCCACTTCGGCATCTCGCGCGTGCAGAACGCGATCATATCCACGATGATCCGCATGTGCGGCCGCGGCGGAAAGATCCACTCCTTCTGCGCGATGTACTCTTTGAGGATGTCGGCCTGAATCGTGCCGCCGAGCTTCGCGCGCGGGATGCCCTTCTTCTCGGCCGCGGCGACGTATTGCGCGAGCGCGATGCACGCCGGTCCGTTGATCGTCATGGAGGTCGTGATCTCGCCCATGTCGATGCCGTCGAAGAGCAGCTCCATGTCGGCGAGCGAGTCGATCGCGACGCCGCACTTGCCGACTTCGCCGCGCGACTGCGGGGCGTCCGAGTCGTATCCCATCAGCGTCGGCATGTCGAAGGCGACCGAGAGGCCGTGCTGGCCGTGCTCGAGGAGGAAATGATAGCGCTCGTTCGTCTGCGCGGCGTTGCCGAAGCCGGCGAACTGGCGCATCGTCCAGAGCCGGTCGCGATAGCCGTTCGGATGGATGCCGCGCGTGTAGGGATAGTCGCCGGGCCACGGCAACTCGCTGCCCGCCGCATCGGCCGGCCCGTAGACGCTCTTCAGAGGAACGTCGGAGATCGTCCGGTCGACGGCGCCCGAACCCGGACCCGTGCGGGCCCAAGCCCTGCCGGGGCGCTCGATCATCGTGAGCCGGTCCTTACCATCTCGAGGGGGCATAGAACCCGTCCCGTTCGACAAAGGCGCCGAATTTTCCCTAAAGACCGAGCTCGGAGAGAACGCGATCGGCCGCCGCATACGGGTCGAGGTCGTCGTGCGCGTTCGCTTTCAGCGCGCGGTCGAGGCGCTGCTCGACGCGTCCGAGCGCGAGCTGGCGCACTTGATGCGCGAACGCCTCGCGACGGCGTTGCGCGATCTCACCGGTCTCGTTGAGATACGCGGCGTGGCGTTCGATCGCCTCGACGAGCGCATCGATGCCGTCGCCGGCGAGCGCTTGCGTCACGACGAGTTCCGGCACCCAGCCTTTCCACTCCATCATCTCCATCGTCGATCGAATCTCGCGCCGCAGCTGATCGGCCATCGGGTGATCCGCTTTGTTCACGACGAAGATGTCGGCGATCTCCATGATGCCGGCCTTGAGCACCTGAATGGAGTCGCCGCTGCCCGGCTGCAGCGCGACGATCGTCGTCTGCGCGAGCTCGGCGACCGCGATCTCGCTCTGTCCGACGCCGACCGTCTCGATCAGCACGAGATCGAACCCGAACGCATCCATCAAAAGCACCGCATCGGCGGTGGCGCCGGCGAGGCCGCCGAGATGGCCGCGGCTGGCCATCGAACGAATGAAGACGCCTTCGTCGGTGAAGTGCTCGGCGAGCCGGATCCGGTCGCCGAGCAGGGCGCCGCGCGAGAACGGCGAGCTGGGATCGACGGAGACGACGCCGACGTCCTTGCCGCGCGCCCGTGCGCTGCGGACGAGCCCCGATGCGAGCGTCGATTTCCCGACGCCCGGCGGACCGGTCAGGCCGACGGTCGTCGCGCGCCCGGCTTTCGGATAGAGCGCGCGCACGAGCTCGCCGCCTCGGCCGGCCTCGGCGCGCGAGATCGCCCTCGCCAGCGCGCGCGGATTGCCGAGCTCGAACTGGCGCAGGAGTTCGGCGTTTGAAAATTCGGTCAACTACGCTCCTTGCGGTCGGTGCAAGAGCCCAGCTTCGCTGCGTCTAAGGCAACATCCCCATAGTGCGGTTTGCGCGAAGCGCGGCGAGTTTGGCGCTCGCAACGATCCTGGCGTTCCGATGCGGCGCGACCGCCGCGGCCGAGACGCTGGTCGTGCCGCTCACCGGCGAGCGGGTGCGCAACATCCAGACCGCGGCGCTCTTTCACACGCTTTTTCACGACTTCTTCCTCGAGGACGACGCGACGACGTACGTCCAGACCGGGGACATACCGGCGATGTGGCTGCGCGATTCGTCGGCCCAGACGATCCCGTACATCCGCTACCAGGTCTTCTATCCGGTCCTGCGGGCCCGGTTCGTCGGCGTCATCGAGCGCAACGCCCGCAACGTGTTGACCGATCCGTACGCGAACGCGCTGCAATCCGATTACCACGTATGGGAACGCAAGTGGGAGGTCGACTCGCTCGCGTGGACGGTGATCCTCGCCTCGGTCTACTGGCGCTCGACGCACGATGCGACGTTCTTCTCGCCCGATCTGCACAAGGCGCTCGGCACGATCGTCGCGACCTACGCTTGCGAGCAACGCCACCGCTCCTGCAGCCGGTACGGCTACGCCTACCGGACGTTTACGCGGGACGAGTACAATCCGTCCACCGGCATGATCTGGGGCGCCTTCCGGCCGTCCGACGACGCGGTGAAGTATCGCTTCAACATCCCGCAGAACGCGGCCGCGGTCGTCGCGCTGCGAGACATCGTCGAGCTCGCGATCGACGGATACGGCGACGACGCGCTTGCGGATCGCGCGCAGAGGCTCGGCGCGCAGGTGCAGGAAGGCGTCGAGACCTACGGGCGTTACTACGATCCGGACCGCCGCGCGTGGATGTACGCGTACGAGACGGACGGGCTCGGGCACTACAACCTGATGGACGACGCGAACATTCCGAATCTAACGACGCTGCCGTACATAGATTGGTGCTCCGCCTACGACGCGATCTACCTGGCGACGCGAAAGTTTGCGCTGAGCATGGACGATCCGTATTACTTTGCCGGACGGTACGCGCAGGGGCTCGGAAGCCCGCACACGCCGCACGGCTTCGTCTGGCCGCTCGGCATCATCGGCCGCGCGCTCACGGCAACGTCGTCGATCGAGGTCGCGACCGCCATCACGACGCTCGCGGAGACCGACGACGAAAGCGGGCTGATCCACGAGAGTTTCTATCCCGACGGCTACTGGCGGTTCACCCGTCAGGAGTTCGGCTGGGCGAACGCGCTCGGCGCGGAGCTGCTCTTCCGCAGCCTGGCCGGGGAGCCGGCGACGCAGTTCGCATGGCGCGGGCCGATCCAGCCGTTCGAGCGGCGATCGGCGACGCCGACGCTCGTTCCGCTCTTCACGCAGATCGAAAATGCGGCCGATCTCGTCGTCGCGCTTGGTCGCCTGTTACACACGACCGGAGGCGCGTTGCCCCGGCGGTGAGGGGAGCCGTAAAGCCGGTCGCCAAGCATGCAGCATGGATCGGGGATACTATCGCTATCCGACGATAGCAGGCGACCGCATTATCTACGTCTGTGAAGACGATCTCTGGAGCGCACCGGTTGAGGGCGGCGACGCCGTCCGCTTGACCGTGAGCTTCGGAACGTGCTCGTTTCCGCGGCTCTCGCCCGACGGCGCATCGGTCGCGTTTATTTCGACCGACGACGGCAACCCCGAGCTCTACTCGATGCCCGCGCATGGCGGCGAGCCGCAACGGCTGACCTTTCTCGGTGCGACGATCGCGTGGGCTAGCTGCTGGAGTCCCGACGGCCGCGAGATCTATTTCGTCGGCAACCCCACGACGTGGTACGAGGGCGAGACGCGACCGTTTGCGATCTCGAGCGACGGCGGCACGCCGCGCGAGCTCGGTCTCGGGCAGGCGCGATCGCTGACGTTCGGTCCCGGCGGGCGCATCGTGCTCGGACGTAACGCCGGCGACCCTGCTCGTTGGAAGCGGTACCGCGGCGGCACGGCCGGCGAGATCTGGGTCGATGCCGACGGCTCGGGAGTATTCTCGAAGCTGCCGCTTCCCGACGGAAATACGTGCTGGCCGATGTGGATCGGCGATCGCATCTACTTCCTCGCCGACCACGAAGGCATCGGCAACCTCTACTCCTGCACGCTCGACGGCGGCGACGTTCGCCGGCACACGCACGAGCGCGAGTATTACGCGCGCTTCCCGTCGACCGACGGCGCCCGCATCGTCTACTCAGCCGGCGCGGAGATTCGCCTGTACGACGTCGCGAGCGACACGACGCGGCGCGTCGAGATCGCGACGCCGTCGCCGATGCCGCAGACCGCGCGGCGCTTCGAGAAAGCCTCGGAGTCGCTGGAAGATTTCGCTCCCAGCCCCGACGGGACGCAGCTCTCGCTCGACGCGCGCGGACAGGAGTTCACGATGCCGCTCTTCGAGGGAGCGGCGACGCGCTACTCGAGCGGCGAGCGCGCGCGCACGCGTCTGACGGCATGGCTGCACGACGGCGAGCGCCTCGCCTTCGTCACCGACGTCAACGGCTTCGAACAGGTCGGCGTGCGAAGGGCAGATGCCTCGGGCGACGAGCGGCTCGTTACGAGCGGCGACATCGGGCGGCTCACCGATCTCGCGTGCTCGCCGTCGGCCGACGTCATCGCGTTCGCAAATCACCGCCACGAGCTCTGCGTCCTCGACCTCGACGACGGCAGCATCCGCGTGCTCGACACCTGTCCCACGCAACGCATCGGCGATCTGGCCTTCTCGCCGGACGGCCGCTTCATCGCCTACGTCTGGTGGCCGAAGCACGGCACCTCGATCGTTCGCGTCGTCAAGGTTCGCTCGGGGAAGATCCACGACGTCACGTCGCCCCTGCGCACCGACCGGTCGCCCGCCTGGGATCCCGACGGAAAATATCTCTACTTCATCTCGACGCGCGACTTCAATCCGGTCTACGACGCGCTCCAGTTCGATCTCAGTTTCCCGCAGGCGAGCCGGCCGTTCGTCGTCACGCTGCGCGCCGACGTGCCCTCTCCGTTCGTGCCGAAGCCGCGACCGATTCACCGCGACCACGACCACGACCGCGATCGCGCGAGCAAGAAGCCCGAGAAGCCCGCCGACATCGACGTCGATTTCGAGGGAATCACCGGACGCGTTCTCGGATTTCCGGTCGACGAGGGCGATTACGGGCAGATCGTTGCGACGACCGACCGCGCGCTCTTCACGCGCTTTCCGGTCAAGGGCATCAAGCCGGTGCGGCGCGAGGATCTCGACGACGGAGATCGCGGTTCGCTGCTCGCCTACGACTTCGAGCAGCAGCGGCTGGCGACGATCGCGACGGAGTGCGACGAGATTCGGTTGGGGAACGACGGGCGCACGCTGCTCTACCGCTCGCACGATCGGCTGCGCGCGATCGACGCCCTCGCGGATCTGCCCGAAGAGGGCGACGAACAGAAGCCGTCGAGCGATACGGGCCGGCGCAGCGGATGGATCGAGATAGACCGCGCGCAGGTCGAGATCGTCCCGCGCGACGAGTGGGCGCAGATGTATCGCGAAGCGTGGCGCCTGCAGGCCGAGCATTTCTGGGTCGAGGACATGAGCGAGATCGACTGGGCTCGCGTCTACGAGCGCTACGCGGCGCTCCTTCCGCGCGTTCGCACGCGCGGCGAACTCTCCGATTTGATCTGGGAGATGCAGGGCGAACTGGGCACCTCGCACGCCTACGAATGGGGCGGCGACTATCGCGAGCCCCCGCAGTACCAGCGCGGCTTCCTCGGCGCCGACGTGCGGTGGAACGAGGATCGCGGCGCCTACGCGATCGACCGCATCTATCGCGGCGACTCCTGGAATCGCGAGATCGACTCGCCGCTCGCCGAGCCCGGGCTCGACGTGCGCGAAGGCGACTGCATCGTCGCAATCGGCGGAAAGCGGCTATCGCGCGACGTCGCGCCGGACCGCCTGCTCGTCAACTCCAGCGGACGCAACGTCGCGGTGACGGTGCGCGGGCGCAAAGGCGAGGAGCGCACCGTACTGGCGAAGGCGCTCGCGAGCGAAGCGGCCCTGCGGTACCGTGCGTGGGTCGAAGAGAACCGGCGCATCGTTCACGAGCGAACGAACGATCGCGTCGGGTATCTCCACGTTCCGGATATGGGGCCGTGGGGATTCGCGGAGTTCCATCGCGGCTATCTCAGCGAGTTCGACCGGGCGGGCCTGATCGTCGACGTTCGGTACAATCGCGGCGGCCACGTATCGGCGCTGCTCCTCGAGAAGCTCGCGCGCACGCGCGTCGGCTACGATCTGCCGCGCTACGGGGCTCCGCAACCCTATCCGCCGGAGTCGGTCGGCGGCCCGATGGTCGCACTCACGAACCAGTTTGCGGGCTCCGACGGCGACATCTTCAGCCACTGCTTCAAGCTCTACAAGCTCGGCCCGCTCGTTGGGAAGCGCACGTGGGGCGGCGTCATCGGCATCGATCCCTACCACCATCTCGTCGACGGAACGCTCACGACGCAGCCGGAGTTCTCGTTCTGGTTCGTCGACGCAGGCTGGTCGGTCGAGAACTACGGGACGAAGCCCGATTTCGACGTCGATATCGCGCCGCACGAGTATCGCGACGGCAAAGATCCGCAGCTCGACCTCGCGCTCGAACTGATGGATCGCGCGCTCGCGGGACACGTCGAACTCTTACCCGATCTCTCGACCCGGCCGTCGCTCCCGCTGCCGACGCTGGCGTGAGCCGAGGGGCGATCGCCGGCGCGATCGCGGCGTTCGCGCTTCCCGCGATCGCCTACGTCGCCGGCGCGTCGTTCGAGCCTGCCTCGTGGGACACCGCCGAGCTGCAGGGCGTGCCCTACATCCTCGGCATCGCGCATCCGACGGGCTTTCCGCTCTACGTGCTGCTCGGGTGGGCCTGGTCGCACGCCTTCGTCTTCGGCACGATCGCGTGGCGCATGAACGCGATGAGCGGCGTCGCCATCGCGGTCGCCGCCGTCGCAGCCTACGGCGTCGCGCTGGAGTTCGGAGCGAGCCCGCTCGTCGCGCTCCTCTCGACGCTCTGGTTCGCGTTCACGCAGAACGTCTTCGCGCACGCGATCCGGGCCGAAGCGCAAGATCTCGCGGTCGCATGCTGCGCGCTCGCCGTCTACTCCGCGATCCGTTGGATGCGCGGCGGCGGCGATCGGTGGTTCGCCGCCGCCTTCGCGCTCTGCGGTCTCGGGATGGCAGCGCATCCCAACGCGCTCTGGGTGCTGCCCGCGCTGATCGTCGCGGCGTTCGTCGCGCGGCGGCGCCCGTCGCTGCGGCTCTTTGCCGGCTCGATCTCGCTCGCCGCGGCCTGCCTTGCGCTCTACCTCTATCTTCCGTTGCGGTCGGCGGCCGTCGTCGCGGCGCACCTCGATCCCGCCTCCGCGCTCCCCGGAGCGGGCGGCGGCATCTTCTGGAATTACAACGATCCGCGCACGTGGCACGGGCTGATGACCGAACTGACCGGCAGCGAGTTTCACACGCCATCGTACCTGCTCGCATCGCTCAACCCCGTGCACGTCAGCGCGGCGATCTGGACGTTCGTCGACGGCGTGCACGCGCAGTACGGCACGTTTGCGACGCTCTTGGTCTTCGGCGGGCTCGTCGCTGCCTGGCGGCGCGATTGGCGCGCGACGCTCGTGCTCGCGATCGCCTGCACGGCGGGACTGCTCTTCTCCGTCGTCTATCCTAACGAGAGCGACGTCGGGCGCTACCGGCTGCTCGCCTCGTGGATCGCCGTGCCGCTGCTCGGCGCGCTGACGCCGCAATCGAAGGGCGCCGAGTACGCGATGCTGCACGGCGCGCTCGCGCTCTTCCTCGCGACCGGAGCGGCGCTTGCGTTCCACGCGCAACGCGGCTTCTTCCAGCACGCCGCCGGTGAGGATGGCCGGTGGGTCATCAATGCGGTCCGCTCCGAGGCGCCGAGAGGAAGCGTGATCGTCACGGGTTGGCTCGACGCGACCTCGCTCGCCTACGGCGCCTACGTGGATGGATCGCTCCCCGCGCGCATCGTCGTCTCCGACGACAAACTGCGCGTGGATCTCTACCGCCGCTGGGCCAAGCAGCGTCCCGTCTTCGTGCTCGTCAACCCGCACGACGTCGAGAGCCTCGCCGGCACGCACGATTACGCGAATCTCGACGCCTATCACGAGCTCTTCCAGGTAGAGCCGTGATCCGGCGCATCCCGCTCGCTGCCGCGCTCGTAACGCTCGCCGCTCATCTGATCGGCAATCCGCACTACGGCTTCTTCCGCGACGAACTCTACTTCATCATCTGCGGCTTTCACCCGGCATGGGGCTACGTGGATCAGCCGCCGATCGCGCCGCTTCTCGCGGCGGGATCCCAACGCTTCGGGCACTCGCTCTTTCTCTTGCGGGCGGTTCCCGCGGTCTTCGCGGCCGCCGGCGCCTACGTCACGTGCCTGCTCGCAGTCGAACTGGGCGGCGGCGCGTTCGCGCAGATCCTCGCCGCGATCGCCTACTTCTTCGCGGGCGTTCTCATGAGCTTCGGCATGAAGGTCGGGCCCGATATGGTCGGGCTCTGGCTCTGGCCGCTCGCGGCGCTCTACGTGCTGCGCATCGTCAAGGGCGGCGATCCGCGCCTCTGGCTCGCCGCCGGCGCCGCGATCGGCATCAGCGGCGAGAGCAAATACAGCGTGCTCTTCTTTGCGGTTGCGATCGTCGCGGGGCTGCTGCTCGTTCCGGAGCGGCGCGTTCTGGCGTCGCGATGGTTCCTCGCGGGCACGCTCCTAGCGGCCGCAATCGCGCTCCCAAACTTCGTCTGGCAGGCGATCCACGGTTTTCCGATGTGGGAGCTGCTACGCAACGGTCAGAACGGAAAGAATCTCGTCGCCTCTCCGCCGCTCTATCTCTTCCAGCAACTGCTGCTCACGAATCTCTTTCTCTCGCCGATCTGGCTGATCGGCCTCGTCACGCTCTTCTTCAATCGCTCGGCGCGTTTTCTCGCCTACGCATTCGTCGTGCTGACGCTCGCGATGATCGCGGCGCACGCGAAGCACTATTACGCGAGCGATTTCTACCCGATCCTCATCGCGGCCGGGGGCGCCTCGATCGACGGCTGGACGAAGCGCCGGATCGCGCTGCAGGGCGCGATCGTTTTCGCGGCGCTCGCCGCCGGATGCTTCTTCGCGCCGTTTACCCTGCCGGTGCTCTCCGAGGAAGCGATGGTGCGTTACTCGCAGTTCGTCGGCGCGACGCTGCACCTCAGCCGCAAGACGATGCAGACCGAACGAATGCGCACCTCGACGCTGCCGGAGGATTACGCCGACATGCACGGCTGGCCCGAGTTGGCGGCAACGGTCGCGCAGGTCTACGAATCGCTCCCGCCGGCGCAGCGCGCGCAGGCGGCGATCGTCGGAAGCAACTACGGCGAGGCGGCGGCCATCGATTTCTTCGGCGCTCCGTACGGCCTGCCGCCGGCGCTATCCGGTCACAACAACTACTGGCTCTGGGGAACGCACGGGTTTTCGGGTAACGTCGTCATCGACGTCAACGGCGACTGCGGAGCCTCGGATCGCCCCTTTCGCACCGCGCGCCGGGCGGCGACGTTCGATTCGCCGTGGGCGATCTCGTACGAGCGCCGGATTCCAATCACGGTATGCACCGGAATCCGCGAGCCGCTCGCGACGCTATGGCCGAAGCTTCGCTTCTACATTTAACCAGTCTTCGATCGCCGCGTAGAGCGCCGGATCGAGCGTCGCGGGCGTAAAATACTCGCCGCCGGTCGACGGTTCGTTCGGCGGCAATTTGATGAAGATGTGGTCGTCGTCGTCGAGCGTGACGACGGTCACGGTGCGATGCGCCGCCTTCGCCGCATCCACGAGGCGCGGCAGGTCGGTCGGCAAGACCTGAATGTCTTTGCCGCCTTGCACGATGAGGATCGGACACGGAACCCGAGCGATCAGGTCGGCCGGGTCGATCCCGAAGGAACTGCGCAGCCACGCATTGCTCGCGCCGGGCTTCTTTCCCGCGGCGATCGCGGCGATATCCGCGCTCTCTTTCTGCTCGACCGCCGCCCGATCGGCGGGCGGCGCTTGCGCGACGATCTGCTGCAGCAGAATCTTGTCGAGCGGCAGCGCCGGGGGCGCGAGCAGGACGATTCCGCGAAGCTTGCCGTCGTCGATCGCGATGCTTGGCGCGAGTTCGCCGCCCTCGCTGTGTCCCAGCACGAAGATGCGCTTCGCATCGACGCCGGGCTGCGCGCGCAGGAAGGCGATCGCGTCGCGCGCGTCGGCGATCAAGCGATCGCGCGCCGCGAACGTACCGCCGCTCTTTCCGCAGGAGCGCTTGTCGTATCGCAGCACGGCGTAACCGTCGTTGCTGAGACGGTTGGCAAGCTGCGCGAAGACCTTGTTCGGTCCGATCGTCTCGTCGCGATCTATGCAGCCGCTTCCGTGCACGAAGACGAAGCCGGGAACCGGCTGCGTCGCCGCGGCCGGCACGGTGAGCGTGCCGGCGAGCGTCACGCCGTCGTCCGCCGCGATCGCGACGTCGCGCGACTGGTAGTTCGCGGAAGGCAGCGGCATCGGCGTTGGGACGACGGGCTGCGGAAGCGGCACGACCTGCCGGTCGTAGGAGACGAGCGCGATCGTGAGCTGCTGCGCGGGAAGCTCGAAGCGACGCAGCGCGTAGCTGCGGGGATCGAACGTCAGCGTCGCAGCGAGATCCTGCACGGAGATCGTCACGACGCCGGGGCGCGCCGCGGTCGCCTTGACGGGAACGGGGATGAAGCCTCCGCCGCAGAGACAGGCCAGCGTCAGTTGCTTCTCGCCGCTCGCGTGCAGCGTTGCCGGGATCTGCGCGAAACCCGCCACCATGTTGTCGCTGACGACGAAGGGGGCGCCCGGCGGCGCCGATATCTTCAGCGTCGTTTCGCCCTGGATCACCGTCGCATCGTTGCCGAGAATCGAGACGACCGCGTGCGTCCCGAGGTAGTCCACCGCGTAGGAGATTGTGGCGAAACTCGACGCGTCGATCGTGCGCTCTGAGACGAGCGACGCGCCCGCGAGCGTGGCGCTCTCGCGCACGGTAACGACGTTGCCTTCGTGGCGCACGACGATCGTGCTCCTGCCGGCGGTGCGTCCGCCGATTCGCGTCTCGTAGCGATACGTTCCATCGGGCACGACGGGCGCGGGGCTCGGAGCGCTCGTCGCCGCTGCGAGAACGATCGCCGCTAACGCCACGCGCAGCTCGCGAGGTGGTCGTTGACCATGCCGGACGCCTGCATGAAGGCGTAGCAGATCGTCGGGCCGACGAATCGGAAGCCGCGCCGGCGAAGATCGGCGCTCATCGCCTCGGATTGCGGCGTCGAGGCGGGCACGTCGCCTCGGCCGCGGCGACGGTTGACGATCGGCTTGCCGCCGACGAGCTGCCAGACGTACGCGTCGAACGAACCGAACTCGTCGCGCACGCGCAAGAGGGCGCGGGCGTTGCCGACCGCCGATTCGACCTTCGCGCGATTCCGAACGATGCCGGGATCGCGCAGGATCTTCTCGATGCGGGCCGGCGTGAATCGCGCGACCTTGACGGGATCGAAGTTCGCGAAGAGTTCGCGGTAGCGACCGCGCTTGCGCAAGACCGTCTCCCAGCTCAAGCCCGCCTGCGCTCCTTCGAGCACGAGCAGTTCGAAGAGTCCGTCGTCGTCGTGGAGCGGCACGCCCCACTCGTCGTCGTGGTACTCGATCATGGGCGACGCCTTCGCCCACGGGCAGCGCCGCGGACTCACTCGACCTTAGCCGAGCGGTTCGGGAACGGGATCGATCGCGCCGAGGAGATGCGGGTGCGCGCGATCGGCGAGCCGCCACGGACGCAGCGGCGAGACGATGTCGTGCGAGAGCGGCAGCCCGGTGATGCGCCGCATCTCGATCGCTCCCGGGCGAAGCCGGCGCCAGCTTTTGTAAAGCTTGCGGATCGCGTAGTTGTTCACCGCGACCTCGGCCGCGTTCGAGACGATCGTGACGTGCTCCGCGAGCGGCGAGTGGGTCTGCGCTTCGTCGAGCAGCGATCGGGCGATCCGATACGAGTGGGCGACCGCGTGCGTCGCGTAGCGCGGATATCCGGTGAGGGAGACGTGCCGCTCGCGCAGGATCGGGTTCCACCAGTGAAAGCGATTGGGCATGCGAAGAAGCCACTCGCTGACGGTGCTCATTAACTTGTTCGGAATCAGCGATACGCCGAAGAACGGCGCGACGGGCACCGCTCGCTCGATCGCATAGTGCTGCGCGACCCACGCCGCGAGAAGTCCGCCGAGCGAGAAGCCCGCAACCGTGACGCGCTCGCCGAGTTCGCGCGCGATCGTTACGTAGTCGGCGACCGCTTCGTAGAGCTCGTCCGGCCGCAAGCGTTCGAGCGCCGTCGAGAGCGGGTCCGCGTGGCCGTGGCGCGGCAGGCGCGGCACGATCACGTTGTGACCGCGCTCGTAGAGATCGCGCGCGACGCGCTCGAACTGCGCGGGACTCGCGCTCATCCCGTGTATCAAGACGAAGGCGCGCTTCGGCCGCACCGGGTGAAGGAAGGCGAGCGTGCGCCCTCGTTCGCCGACGCCGGGATGATCGCGGGCGATAAGCCGCTCGAGACGACCAAAAGAGGTAGCCAAGGAAAAGTCCTTAAGAGCATCGGCATGTATCTCCTCTCCGATCGCGCGCGCGAACTGATCGCCGACGAGGAGCGCTACGGCGCTCGCAACTACGCGCCGCTCGACGTGGTCGTCGAGCGGGCCGAGGGCGTCTGGCTCTGGGACGTCGCGGGGAAGCGATATCTCGACTGCGTCAGCGCGTACTCCGCGGTCAACATCGGGCACTGTCACCCGCAGGTCAAGGCCGCGCTCGTCGAACAGGCGGGACGCGTCACGCTGACGTCGCGGGCGATGCGCAACGATCGCATGCCGGCGTTTCTCGAAGCGTTGACGCGCGTGTGCGGCTTCGAGAAGGCGCTCCCGATGAACACCGGCGTCGAGGCCGTCGAGACCGCGCTGAAGCTCGCGCGGCGCTGGGGATACGCAGGCAAGGGAATTCCGGAGAACGCCGCCGAGATCGTCGTCTTCTCGCAGAACTTTCACGGCCGCACGATCGCTGCGGTAAGCGCAAGCACGACGCCGGAGTACCGCGCCGGCTTCGGTCCGTTCGTTCCCGGCTTCGTCGCGGTGCCGTTCGGCGACGCCGGCGCGCTCGAGCGCGCGATCGCGCCGAACACGTGCGCGGTGCTGATCGAGCCGATCCAAGGCGAGGGCGGCGTCAACGTTCCGCCCGACGGGTATCTGCGGAGCGTGCGCGACCTCTGCACGCGCACTAACGTCCTCATGCTCGCCGACGAAGTGCAGACCGGTTTCGGGAGAACCGGCGACATGTTCGCGTGCGATCACGAGGGCGTGAGGCCCGACGTGCTCATCGTCGGGAAGGCGCTCGGCGGCGGATACTATCCGGTCTCCGCGGCGCTCGCCGACGACGAGTTGATGCGCCTCTTTCAGCCCGGCGATCACGGCAGCACGTTCGGCGGGAACCCGCTCGCCTGTGCCGTTGCCCAAGCGTCGCTCGACGTCATCGTATCGGAAGATCTCGCGGCGCGGGCGCGCCGCGCCGGCGCCGAGATCGTGCGCGGGCTGCGAGCGCTCGGCTCGCCGGCGATCGCCGACGTCAGGGGGCGAGGCCTGCTGATCGGCATCGCGCTGCGGATTTCGGCGAAGCGGCTCTCGCACGCCCTGCTCGAGGCCGGCGTGGCCGCGAAGGACACCCATCGCGACGTCCTGCGCCTCGCGCCGCCGCTCGTCATCGACGACGCCGCGGTCGCCTTCCTTTTGGAGCGCTTCGCGCAGGCGCTCGACGCGGCGGCCGCTCGCCCTTGACACTCCCCCGGCGGGGCGTGATATTCTTTCCGAGCCGAAGCAGCGGCTCGGGCCGCTCACCGGATGCCCTCGGGCGATCCGGTCTTCACTGTAAGGGACTCTCGGCGGGTTCCGTAGTGGGGCTGCTCCGGCAGCGCCTTTTTCTTTTTGGAGACTGACACATAGCAAAACTTCTGCGCGTCAACGATCAGATACGCATTCGTGCGGTACGGGTGATCGACGAACACGGCAATCAACTCGGGATACTGCAAACCGAAGACGCGCTCGCGCGCGCTCGAGCCGCGGGGCTCGATTTGATCGAAGTCTCGCCGACGGCGCAGCCGCCGGTCTGCAAGATCGCCGATTACGGACGCCTGAAGTACGAACAGTCGAAGAAAGACAAGGACGCTCGGAAGAAGCAACGGCATTTCGAGCTCAAGGAAGTGAAACTGCGTCCCAAGATCGAGACGCACGACTACGAAACGAAGGCGCGAATGGCCGAACGGTTGCTGCTCGACGGTAGCAAGATCAAGGTAACGATCATGTTCCGCGGGCGAGAGATCACGTATACGTCGTTCGGGCGCAGGCTGCTCGATCGCATGGCGGAGGACATGTCTCCGCTCGCCACGGTCGAACGCGAGCCCCGGCTCGAAGGAAAGAACATGTTTATGATCCTGGCGCCGCGCGCGGTGCCGACCGGTCCGCCGAAGTTCTCAGTCCAGACGAAGGAACCGACGAAGGAGCCAACCAGTGCCTAAGATTCGAACCCACCGGGGCACCGCGAAACGAGTGAAGGTAACCGCCACCGGAAAGGTGATGCACCGTCATCAGTTCGACGGCTGCGGCCACATTCTCAGCAAGAAGTCGAAGAAGCGCAAGCGCAAGTTCCGCAAGGATCAGCCGACGTTCAAAGGCGACCTGAAGCGTCTAGCGCCGACGATTCCCTACCTGGTGTAAAGGAGCTCCGAAATGGCACGCATCAAACGCGGCGTTGGAGGTCTCAAGCACCGCCGCAAGGTCATGAAGCTCGTCAAGGGCTTCCGCGCGGCGCGCCGCCGCAACTATCGGGTCGCAAACGAAGCGCTGCTCAAGTCGCTGGCGTATGCCTTCCGCGACCGGCGCGTTCGCAAGCGCGATTTTCGCTCGCTCTGGATCAGCCGCATCAACGCCGCCGTCCGGCGCGAGGGCCTCTCCTACTCCGTCTTCATGCACGGCCTCAAGAAGTCGGGGGTGAGTCTGAACCGCAAGGCGCTCGCCGATCTGGCCGTCCGCGACCAGAAAGCCTTCGGAGCCCTGCTCAGCCTGGCGAGGCAGGCGGCAGAAAAATAGTAGCCGCCGCCCCGGCCCAGGGTATATAATCCCTTGGTTATGAGGCGCTTCGGTGCCGTCTTAGCGACGGCTTTGGTCGTCGGTTTCTTTGCACTGGGGCTCCCCTCGCCCGCGCCGGCCGACACCATCCCCCCGCTGACCCAGTCGCAGTCCGACCAAATCGATCGCCTGGCCCTCGACCAGGTGCACGCGGGACGCACCCCCGGCATCGCGATCGGCGTGGTCGAGGATGGGCGCCTCGTCTACGCGCGAGGCTTCGGTTTCGCGACGCTCAACCGCCACGCAGCGATGACGCCCGACACCGAATCGTACGTCGGCAACGTGACGATGGAGTTCACCGCCGCCGCGGTGCTGCTGCTCTCGCAGGACGGTAAGCTCAAACTCGACGATCCGCTTTCGAAGTACGTGCCGGAGTTCAAGCTCGGGGCCGACGTCACGATCGCGCAGCTCCTGACGCAGACGTCGGGCCTGCCGAGCTATAACGGCGCCCCCGGCATCTCGACCGATCCGACGCACACGATCAAACTGAGCGACGTCTTGGCGGCCGTCGATAAGATGAAGCCGCTCGCCGAGCCCGGCGCGGTCTACGCGAACAACCCGCTCAACTACATGCTGGCCGGTCTCGTCGTCGAGCGCGCGAGCGGCGTGACGCTCTCCGATTACCTCGAGCAGCACATCTTCATCCCGCTCGTGATGGATCATACGTTCCTCGCCGGCGATAACGGCGTCTCTCCGTCGCACGCCACGGGTTATACGCGCGGCAAGGACGGCTTCAACACCGCGGCGACGTGGGATCCGGCGTGGCTGCGCGGCAACTCGGGGCTCGTCTCGACGATCGACGATCTCGCGAAGTGGGACATCGAGATGCCGGTGTTGTTGCGCATCGACGCCGAGCGCACGATCTTTACGCCGGCCGGAAGTTCCGGACCGACGCATTACGGCATGGGCTGGGTCATCGACCGGCGCGGCGGCAAAGAGTTCGTCTGGAGCGACGGCGAGATCTCAGGGTACAGGGCGATGAACGCGCTGCTGCCGAGCGAGCACGTCGGCGTCATCGTCTTGACGAACGCCGATTCGATGCACGGCCGCGTCACGATGCCCGAAGAGGTCGGAGCGCGCGTGCTCGACATCCTCGTGCCGCCGACGACCGCTCATCTCGACAACGCGGTCGTAACCCGGGCGAAGGAGTGGCTCGAGCGTCTCGCCACCGGGCGCATCGATCGCTCGGAGCTGACGCCGTCGTTCAGCGCCTATCTCACCGACGATCTCGTCGCGCGCGAAAACTTCGCCGCGCTGGGAAAGCTGCAAGGGATCGTGCCGCTCTCGAGCACGTCGGAGACGAACGGCGACACGCTGTACGAATTTCTCGTGCGCTATCCGCGCGCGCAGTACCACTATCAGTTCGAGGTGGCGCGCGACGGAAAGGTCGACGGAATTACGCTGGCGGCCTAACGGCCGTTAGTCGTCGCCGTCCGCGAGACGGCGTCCCGTCGCCTCGACGACCTTCCCCAACATCGTAACCGCTTCGGCGCGCGTCGCGTTGCTGAACATGTATCGCAGGTGCTCGTCGGCGTCTTCGACGATCAAAACCGCGCGCCGTCCCGCGCGCACTGATGCGATGAGCGAATTCAAGTAGGCTTCGTCTTCGGCGGCGAGCACGGAGTGATCCCCGCCTTCGCGCGTGCGCTCCAGCATTCGTTTCAGCACGGCATCAATGTCGCTCGGTATTTCCACGAGTACCCCTCCAAGAGCAACTCCCGCAACGTGGATAGCAGATTTCAAATTTCTTTTCCGCCGCCCTGCAGCCAGTAGAGCGCGACGACCGTTTTCGCGTCGGCGAATCCGTCAGCGACCAGGCGCCATGCAGCCTGAAGCGTGAAGGTTCCAATCTCGATGCGTTCGTCGTCGTCGAACTGCGGCTCGCCCGCTTCCAACTGGTCCGCGTGGAAGAGGTGCATCACTTCGGAACAGAAGCCGGGCGACGTCCAGAACGAGCCGATCGGCGCGATGCGTCCGGCCGTAAAGCCCGTCTCCTCGCGCAGCTCGCGTGCCGCGCCGTCGATCGGCCTCTCGCCGGGCTCGGCCGTTCCGGCCGGGATCTCCCAGAGCGAGGCTTTCGCGGGATGCCTGTATTGACGAACGAGCACCAATTCGTTCGGCGCGGGCGTCGCGACTATTGCCAGCGAGGCGCCGTGCTCGACGACGTCTATGCGGTGCGCGCTGCCGTCGGCGTAACGAATCTCGTCGACGCGAACGTTGAAGACGCGCCCCTCGAAGGGGCGGCTCGATGCGAGCAGGATCGGGGGTTCGTCCATGCGGGGCGCTTGGCGGAACGGCCGCGCCGCGCCTCGTAAGCAAGAGGCCGATGCCGCAACCACGATCTTCCGTTGCAGCCGAGCTGGGCTGGCTGACCTTCTTCCTCGCCGTCTTTGCCGCCGGCGTCTACGTCATGGTCGGATTGGTCGTCCCGCATCACTTCAACGACAAGATCGCGATCGCGCTCGCGGCGATCTTCGCCGGCCTGATTCTGATCGGGACGCGAGCCTGGCTCACCTCGCGATGGCCTCGCCGATAGGGAGCCGCGCGCAGCGCCTGACCGGCGTGCGCGCGCTGCGCAGCGTCAAGGGGCGCCGGGAGCAGGGCCGGTTTGCCTTCGAGGGCGCGACGCTGCTGGCCGAGGCCTATGCCGCCGGGGTCCCGATCGAAGAGCTCTACGTTACCCAGGAAGCCTACGACGCGGTCCCCCTCGTCCGGGAGCTCGACGCCGCGGGCACGCCCACATACGTCGTGGGAGCGGACGCGGCCGCCAGGATCTCCGACCTCTCGACCCCGACCGGGCTCGTCGCGGTCGCCCCGGTCCGCCTGCTCTCGCCGGGCGACCTCATGCGCCGCGGAAGCCCTCTGCTCGTCCTCGCCGGCGTCAGCGACCCGGCCAATGCCGGCAGCCTTCTCCGCTCGGCCGACGCCTTCGGCTGCGCCGGCGTCCTCTTCGGGAGCGCCGGGGTCGAGCCGACCCACCCGAAGGTCGTCCGCGCCTCGATGGGGGCCGTCTTTCGCCTCGCGCTCGCCGTCGCGACTCCGGCCGAAACGGCGGCGGCGGCCGCCGCCGCCGGGGTGCGGCTTCTCGGCCTCGCGGCGAACGGATCCCCTCTCGCACAAGAGAGCTGGCAAGCGCCAGTCGCGATCGTCGTCGGCAACGAGCGCCATGGTTTGGGGCCGTGGGAAGCGGCCTGCGAACGTACGCTCGCCATCCCGATGAGCGGCCCCGCCGAGAGCCTTAGCGCGGCGGTCGCCGGCTCGATTATGCTCTACGAAGCGCAGCGTTTTGCAACTTGTCAAGAGAGTCAATCGGGGGTCAAAAGTCAAGACTACCGGCCTTAAAAAGCCCATGGTATACTCAGGCGACGCGGGCCGCCCCGGAGCCGACGGTCAGAAGGAGACTGCAAGCGCATGGCAACGTCCAATCTCTTCTGGAAGCTTTTCGCCCAAACGGGTTCGATCGACGCATACCTCGCGTATCGCAGGCTGCACGCCTCGCCGAGTCCCAGCTAAAAGACAAAGATTTTACCGCGCGAAGCTAGCGCCGGTTTCTTGGAGGCGCCCGGTACCGTTGAACGAACCGGGCGCTTTGCTTTGGTAGAGCGATGACGGAACTGGCAGAGACGCTGCGCAAGCTGCAGAGCGATTTCGCGGCGGAAGCGGAACGCGCGACCGGCGAGCAGGCTCTCGAGAGCGTGCGCATCGCCTATCTCGGGCGTAACGGCCACGTGACGAGAATTCGCCGCGGCATCGGCGCGCTGCCCGCGGGCGAGCGCCCCGGCGCGGGCAAGGAGATCAACGATGCCGTCGCCGCGATGGAGGCCCTGCTCAACGGACTGCACGAGCGTATCGAAGCGCGCGCGGACGAGGCCGATCTGGCGGTTTCCATCGACGTCACCTTTCCTTCGATACCCGCGCAGACCGGGTCGATCCACCCGGTGCGGCGCATTATCGCGGATGCGTGCGCCTACTTCGTGCGACACGGTTTCGCCGTCGTCATCGGTCCCGAGGCGGAGCCGGATTACTATAACTTCGACGCGCTCAACATCCCCAGCGATCACCCCGCGCGCGAGAACTTCGATTCGTTCTGGCTCACCAATTCGTTGCTGCTGCGGCCGCACACTTCGCCGATGCAGATTCGGACGATGCAAGAACACAAACCCCCGATCGCCGTCATCGCCCCGGGAAAGTGCTTCCGCCGCGACGCGGTGGACGCGCGCCATCTCTTTCAGTTCCATCAGATCGAAGGGCTGCTCGTCGCCGAGGGGATTCACTTCGGCCATCTCAAGGGGATGCTCACCGGCCTCTGCCGCGAGCTCTTCGGTCCACAGCAGAACGTGCGCTTCCGTCCTTCGTACTTTCCGTTCACCGAGCCGAGCGCCGAAGTCGACACGACGTGTCCGAAGTGCCGCGGCGCCGGACGCGTCGGAGAGGTGCAGTGCAACATGTGCGGCGGATCTTCGTGGATCGAGCTCGGCGGCGCCGGCATGGTCCATCCCAACGTCTTGCGCGAAGCCGGTCACGACCCCGAGCGCTATTCGGGCTGGGCATTCGGGTTCGGCGCCGAGCGAATCGGACTCGCGCGATACGAGGTCGACGACATCCGGCGCTTCGTCGACAGCGATCCGGATTTTCTGGCGCAACTGAGTTGAAACGATGCGCGTCCCTCTAGGCTGGCTGCGCGAGTTCGTCGCGCTGCCCGGCGATGCCGAGGCGGTAGCAGAGCGCCTGGCGATGCTCGGCTTTCCCGTCGAGGCGATCGAGAAGCGGCCCGCGATCGCCGGCGTCGTCACCGGCAGGCTCGTCGCCGTCGAGAAGCATCCCAATGCCGATCGGCTGCTCGTCGGACGAGTCGACGTCGGACGAGCCGAGCCGCTGACGATCGCCACGGCGGCAACGAACGTCGCGGCCGGGCAGACGATCGCCGTCGCCACGATCGGCGCGCGTCTTCCGGCGCTGACGATCGAGGCGCGGACGATGCGCGGCGTCGCTTCGCAGGGGATGATGATCTCGGCCGAAGAGCTCGCGCTCCCAGGCGAATGGTTCGAGGACGGCATCATGCAGCTCGAGGCAGACGTTCCGATCGGCGCAAATGCCGTCGAGCTCTTCGGCCTCGACGCCGACGTGCTCGAGGTCGAGATAACCGCGAACCGCCCGGATTCGATGTCGATCGTCGGACTGGCCCGCGAGTTGGCCGCGTCGTACGGCGTGCCGCTGCGCCTCCCGTCCGCGCGCAATCCCGGCGGTGCGAGCGAGAGTGCCGGCGCCGCGCCGCGCGTCACGATCGACTCGCCGGACTGCCGGCGCTTCGTCGCGCAGCGCTTCGAGAACGTCGTCGTGGCGCCGGGACCGGCGTGGATGCGCATCCGGCTCGCACTCGCCGGTCAGCGACCGATCAACAACCTCGTCGACGTCTCGAACTACGTCATGCTCGAGACCGGCCAGCCGCTCCACTTCTACGACGCCGCGAAGATCGCGGGCGCGCTGACCGTCCGCGGAGCGCGCGACGGAGAGAGGATCGTTACGCTCGACGGCGTCGCGCGAACGCTATCGCAGCAGGCGCTCGTCATCGCCGACGACGAACGCGCGCTCGGCCTTGCCGGACTCATGGGCGGTGCGTCGAGCGAGGTGACGGACGCCACGACCGCGATCGTTCTCGAGGCGGCGAACTTCAACGGCGCGCGCGTGCGGCGAATGAGCGCCGCGCTCGGGCTGCGCAGCGAAGCGTCGTCGCGCCACGAGAAGTCGCTCGCACCCGCGCTTACCGATCTCGGCGCGGCGCGCGCCGCCCAGATCCTCAGCGACCTCGGCGCGAAGGCCTTTCGCCCACACGCCTTCGGCGCGGAGATCGCGCCGGCCGCGCCGATCTCGCTCGAGATGCGCGAGGTCGAGCGATTGCTCGGCATGACGATCGCGCAGGAGCGCGTCGCATCGCATCTCGCCGCGTTAGGCTGCGAGGTAACGAGTTCGACGGCCGGCCTGCTCTCGGTGACGCCGCCGCCGTGGCGTCGCGATCTCTCGATCGCCGCCGATCTCGTGGAAGAGATCGCTCGGATCGAGGGCTACGAAAAGATTCCCTCGGAGGTGCCTGCGGTGCCGGCGCACGCGATCGCAAGCGCTGCCTTCGATCTCGAAAATGCGATCGCTAGCCGCCTCGCTGGGCTGGGATATCGCGAGACGATCACGCACTCGCTGCGCGGGTCGGGCGGCGCGTCGTCGGTCGAGGTTCGCAACCCGCTCTCCGAAGAGCAGCGCTTTCTGCGCGAAACGCTCGCCGACGGCTTCGTAGAGTACCTGGCTTCGGTGGACGCGCCGGTTCGAATCTTCGAGATCGGCGAGATCTTCGCGCGCGACGGCGATCGCGTCGCGGAGTCGAGCTCGGTCGCGTTCGGCTTCTCGGCCGATCGCGGTGACGAGCCGGCGTGGCGCGACTCATCGTTCCTTCGGCTCAAGGGCGACTGCGAGGCGCTGCTGCGCGACGTCACCGGCCGCCCGTGCGAGACGCCGGCGGCGGCGCATCCGGGCTTCCATCCCGGAAAGAGCGCAACCGTAACGATCGACGGCCGGCCCGCCGGCGCGATCGGCTGCGTCGATCCGCGCGTCGCGCGGTCGCGCGGCCTCAAACGAAACGCCTATCTCTGTCTGCTCGACGTTGCCGCGCTGCCGGAACGCGCGACGCCGCGGTACCGGCCGCCGTCGAAGTTCCCCTCGACGTATCGCGATCTCGCGCTCGTCGTGGATGCCGCGCTCGGTGCGCGCGAGCTCGAACGCGCGATCGCGCAGACGCTCGGCTCGCTCTGCAGCGAGGTTCGCGTCTTCGACGAGTACCGCGGACCGCAGTTCGGCGATGGGAGAAAGAGCCTCGCGGTACGCGTGACGCTGCAGCGTTTCGACGCGACGCTGACCGACGAAGAGGCCGACGACGCGGTCGCGCTCGTGCTCGACGCGCTGCGCGAGCGCTTCGGGGCGACGATTCGAGCGTGATTGCCGGCGTCGCGTGGCCGGACGTCGTCATCGTGATCGTGCTCGGAATTGCGACGTTCAAGGGATGGTCGCGCGGCTTCGTCCAGGAGCTCGGCGGCGCCGTCGCGGTCACCGCAGCGCTCGTCACGCCGTGGTTCTACAACGGTGCGGCGGATTCGCAGATCCAGCACTTTACCGGCGTCGGGCCGGGTTCGGCGCACGTCATCGGTATGTTCGGAACCGGACTCTTAACCTACGTCGTGCTGCTGCTGGCGGCGCGCGCCTTCGACCGCGTCGCTCGGCTTCCGCTCTTGGGATTGGGCAACTCGCTCGGCGGCGCGTTCATCGGGTTCGCGAAGGGCGCGATCCTCTTATGGCTCGTGCTCTTCATCTCGCTCTTCTTCCCGCTATCGCGCGACATCCGCGAGAGCCTCCACCAAGCGTACCTTCCGCAGTATCTCGTCGCCTACGACGCACCGCTCGACGCCGCGCTGCTATCGACGGTTCCTTGGTACGCGCGCCCGTTCGTGATGCCGTACTTTAAGCGACACCACTTATGACGCGCAACTCGAGCGCGATCGCCTCGATCGCGCCGCGGATGTCGTCCTCGCCGAGCTCACCCATCGTCCCGAAGCGGACGATCTTTCCGGCGAGCTCGCCTTGACCGCCGGCGAGCACGACGCCGTGATTCTCGCGCAGACCCTTTAATAAACCCTTCGGCTCGACGCCCGGCGGCGGATAGGCCGCGACGACCGTCGGCGAGTGCGCGCCCTCGCGCGAGACGAGCGTAAAACCGAGGCGCGTCAACTCGTCGCGAACGATCCCGGCGAAGGCCGCGTGACGGCGGAACGCGTTCTCCATCCCTTCCGCGTGATAGCGCGCGAGCGCGACGTCGAGCGCGTAGACGATCGAGATCGGCGGCGTCCACGGCATCTCGCCCAGATGCGACGAATCGCGCGCCTTCGAAAAGTCGAAGTAGAAGCGCGGCGAGGTGGCGCGAGCGCATCGCTCCCACGCCCGGTCGCTGAGCGCGGCCATCGCGACGCCCGGCGGCGCGGCAAAGCCCTTCTGCGACGCCGTGGCGACCGCGTCGTATCCCCACTCGTCCATCCGAAACTCGGACGCGGCGATTCCGCTGACCGAATCGACGATGCTGATCGCCCCGTGGCGCCGCAGGACCGGCGCGAGCGCGGCCATGTCGCACGCAACGCCGGTCGAGGTCTCGTTGTGCGTCAGCAGCACGCCGGCGATCCGGCGTTTGGTATCGGCCTCGAGGCGCGCCGCGAGCGCGTCCGGATCGAGCGCCTCTCCGAGCGGCGTCTCGAGCGGCTCGACGACGCAGCCGTAGCGCTGCGCGATCGCCGCGAGGCGCTTGCCGAACGCGCCCACGGCGCACGAGAGCACCTGCTCGCCCGGCGAGAAGAGATTGGCGACGGCGGCCTCGAGCGCTCCGGTTCCCGAGCTGCCGAGCAAGACGACTTCGCCGTGCGTTCCGAAGACCGGCGGCAGCCCCTCGCCGATGCGCGCGAGAATTTGCGCGAACGCTTCGCTGCGATGGTTCATCATCGGCCGCGCCGCAGCGTCGAGCACCGGTTGCGCGACGGTCACGGGCCCGGGGAGGAATAGCAACTGCCGGTTCATCGAATACCCTTTCGATGGACGTTGCGAGCATCCGCCTGACCGAACTCTCGAGCTGCGCCGGTTGCGCGGCGAAGCTCGGCGAGGCCGAGTTGCGCTCCGTCATGGAGCGCGTAACGCCCGCAACGGACGACCGCGTGCTCGTCGGCTACGGAAGCGGCGACGACGCGGGCGTCTATCTCGTGCGCGACGATCTCGCGATCGTCTCCACCGTCGATTTCTTCACGCCGATCGTCGACGATCCGTTCGACTTCGGGCGCATCGCCGCGACGAACGCGCTCTCCGACGTCTACGCGATGGGCGGGCGCCCGATCTCCGCACTCAATATCGTCGCCTTCCCCGAAGACCTCGACCTCGACGTGCTCGCGCGGATCTTAGAGGGAGGCTCCCAGGTCGCACGCGCCGCGGGCGTCTCGATCCTCGGCGGCCACACGATCAAGGACGCCGAGCCGAAGTACGGCATGGCCGTCACCGGCGTCGTCGATCCGAGGCGCATCGTCACGAACGCGGCCGCGCGTCCCGGCGACGCGCTCGTGCTTACGAAGCCGCTCGGAACGGGCGTTCTCACGACGGCCCTCAAGCGCGGCGCGATCGGGGCCGCCGATCTCGCGGAAGCCGTCGGCGCGATGACGACGCTCAACGACGCGGCCTCGCAAGCGATGCTCGCGGCCGGCGCGCGCGCCGCGACCGACGTCACCGGTTTCGGATTGCTCGGGCATGCCGGCGCGATGGCGCGCGCCTCGAACGTGCGACTCACGATCGACGCGCGCGCCGTGCCGTTCATGGATCGCGTGTTGGAGCTGATCGCCGCCGGCGTCGTTCCGGGCGGCACGCGCCACAATGCCGAGACGCACGCGGTCTTTACGGAGTTCGACGCAGCGGTCCCCGATGCGGTGCGAGTCGGCCTCTCCGACGCGCAGACCTCGGGCGGCCTGCTGATCGCCGGTGAGATCCCGGGCGCGCCCGTCATCGGTGAGCTGGTGCCGCGCGGCGAGCACACCCTCGTGGTCCGCT
>Ga0335069_10001210_pt1 | contig 41806 bp, 78 predicted proteins | sample Lox_Sample_11_FD_206714 | JGI IMG/M metagenome (GOLD analysis project Ga0335069, IMG submission 206714) | Soil microbial communities from Loxahatchee National Wildlife Refuge, Florida, United States - Lox_Sample_1.1 | ecosystem: Environmental > Terrestrial > Soil > Wetlands | place: USA...
TGGGCACTTCGGAGAGCGTGACCGTCGCTTGTACTGAAGATCTCGAACCCGATCATTCTCCGCTCGCACAGCACGGATCACGTCTACAGGTTTCGGGCATTTGACACAGCCGTGTGCGAGATCATCAATCGCTCGACTCAAGATTTCTTCGGACTCAGCACGCGTACCGGCGTCGGCAAGTTCTTCAACGGCGGCGGGCTCTCCTCTTGGAAATTCATCCAGACCAGCAAGGCGCTGAATCTGTTCCATTGCGTAATCGAAACTAACCATTTTTTCGAAGCTCCTCCTTCTTGCGGCGTTTCTCTAAAATGCGCTCGTACATCAACTCCGTTTTTGTCTTTCCGGTGGCCTTCAGTTCCGGCCACATCTGCTCGATCTCTTCGCGGATCTCGTTTGGCGTATCGGCCGACGCGTACAAACCACGGATTTCATTCGAAGACTGCCAGTGATACTCCATGCGGTATATGACGCGGCTATCGACATTGCGATGCCTGTTGATGGCTCCGTATGCTTCTCGCACGTCCTCAGCCAGATTCACCAATAGGCCCCAACGCTTAAACACGTGGATTCTCTGCATGACTTTGGTTTTCAACGCCTCTACCGGAGCATTCACGGATTCAAGAATTCTTACGGCACGAGAAATTGTCGGAAGGTCTGGACTTTCTAGCAAACGTGGTGTAACATTCAGCGTTAGGAACCGTTCGAGTTCAGTCTCGGATGAGTTAAGCTCCTTAATGTGGTTTGAAATTGAATCCGGGGGTGCTTCAGTAGGCGGCATCTCCGGTTTTTTTGTTTCCAGATGTCCGCTCTCCACAACTGCTATTTTTGAGTCATGTTGCTGAATTGATTGGACCGGAGTGCTTATATGTTCGCGCTCCTCTCGGCGGTCGATCGCGGTCACGTTCTCTACCGCGTTCGCGCTCTGAAGCGTAGCTGACATCTTCGGTCCCTTGCGTACCGTGCGGGCCTTCCGCTCCTCTCCAGCGGTCGCAAACTGATACAGGTTCGACAGAATTACGCGGTAATCTTTCACGCGCTTATCGATCGGATTCATCCTGAATTCCAATAGATTCTTGTCTTCCAGCTTCTTAAGGGCCTTCCCGATCGCATCCGCAGTTTTATTACACTGCCAAGCGTACCGGACCACTAGCGACACGTGCCGTTGCGTCTTATGGTCAAATACCGGGCCTGCCCATTGCGGGCAATCGTGATACGTCTGCGTATCGGCTAGAACGCACATGAGCACGTTCAATTCGATCGGCGTTAGCTTTCGTATCAGGTGAGTGGCAAGGCAAGCAGGAGACCGGAAGTAATTCTTCTTTGGGGATGCTGATAAAGCGAGTGCTGGACTGGCCATGGCTATGCTCCCTGCTCCACGAATAAACCGCTCTGCGCGTTCGCGTGCGTTTCCGCGAATTCGAGATTCTTTACGGCCTGCTCCCAATAGGAGCGCTTCAGTTCAACTCCGACGAACCGGCGCCCGTTTTTGAGCGCTACATAACCTTCCGATCCAATCCCTGCGAATGGCGATAGAACTAAATCATTTGGATTCGTCCACAGTTCGATAGCGCGTTCGATGACTTCTAGTTGCAGAGGGCAGATATGGCGCTCGTCCTCTTCCGCGCGTGCTGATTCTTTCTGGAGCGTATCGGAAGGGTTGATATCCATCCATACCGGCGAGGCGTACCGCTGCCAGCGATCGACTGGGAACGAATCGTGAGTCTTCGTCACGCGCTCGGGGTTCTCTCCTGGCTTCCGCATCGTGACCAGATAATCCGGGATGCCTTGCCGCGACATGCATGAATCTTTCCGCAACTGTTTATAGAGCAGTCCAAGCGCTTTCGTGCGCTGCATCGCGGTAACCGGATCTTTCCAGATCACGACCTCGGAGTGAAAAATCCATCCCTCTTCAACGAACATGCGGATGAGCTCGCCGCGGAAGTCTCGAATCCCGATGAAGCCTTCCATCTGTTTTGAAATCGGAAGGTTCATACAATGGAACGAGAGCAGCCGACCGGGTTTCGTAACGCGCATCAACTCCGGCACGAGATAGCGGAAATGCTTCTCGAAGTCAGCGAAGTCCTTCACGTTTCCCATGTCGCGATCGGAGTTCGAATACGTGTATAACGATGCGAACGGAGGGCTAAAGATCGTGTAATCGATCGCGCTCGATTCGATCTTTGAAACCACATCTACGCAATCCCCAAGGTGCGCCGTCCAGCGGTCGCTCTTGATCGTCTGTGATTCGTAATCGCTTTCTTCCCGCTTCGATCCACGGAGATTGTTGCTCATCTCTGCTTTCATGTGACGAACCATCCCTTCCATCATTTCGATGGACTGTTTTTCTTTTCTTTCGATGTTGCGGACTACAGCGCCTTCCGCTTCTGTCGTGATGATGTAGGCGTGAACTTTCTTCTTTTGACCGAAGCGCCAGCAGCGGCGCACAGCCTGATAGAACTGCTCGTAAGAATCCGATAATCCGACAAATGCCATGTTGAAACAGTGCTGGAAATTCATTCCGAACCCGGCTATCAGAGGCTTGGTATCGAGCACGCGAAATTCCTGATCGACAAACGCGAGCAATTGCGATTCTTTAAACTGGGGCGTATCTGATCCTGTGATCTCGACGGCATCGGGAATGGCAGCGCACAGTTCCTCAGATTCCTGATTCAGGTTCGACCATACGATCCATGGCTCATCGCTATCGTTGACGAGTTTCGCGCAAGCTGCTACACGTTCCGACGTGCTCTGCTTACGAACTGAGTTTCTTTCCTGAAGCGTGCGAGCCTCGACCGGGAAAAGGTATCCCTCGGGGATCGAATTCGCACCGACCGTGACTTGATGAATTTCAAGCGGTGGAAGTACGAAGTCGCCATCTTCGTAGCCGATGTCTGACGGCCTTCGAATGGCGACTGCCCACGATGCAACCCACTTCCAGAATTCATTGACGGCGTGCTTTTTAAGTCTCCATTTCGACGTGTCTCCTCCGTCGTGAACGAAGAACATCGAAAGCATTTCCGTACACGTCATCACTCCCAGAAACTCCGCGTGATTGCCGAGTTCCATGTAATCGTTCGGGGCCGGAGTCGCCGTGCAAGCGATGCGGAACGGGATGCAGGAAGCCCATTCGGTAAGGAGTTTGCGCGTCTTTCCGTCGAAGCCCTTCAGAATTGAACTTTCATCGAGTACGAGTCCGCCGAACTGCGCTGGATCGGTGAAATGTTGAAGTTTCTCGTAATTCGTGATGTTGATCCCGTCTGAAATCTCGGATTGCTTGGCCGCGATAGTGACAGGAATTCCGAACTTGCGCCCTTCTCTGGCGGTCTGCTGCGAAACGGCTAACGGCGCAAAGAGCAGAATCGGCTTTCCGGTATACGCGTTGACGTGATTCGCCCATTCCAACTGCATGAACGTTTTCCCGAGTCCGCAATCGGCAAAGATCCCGCAGCGGCCGCGGGCGAGCGCCCAATGCACGATATCGCGCTGAAACGGCATCAACTTTTGATTTAGGCGCTTACGGGGAATTTTGAAACCGGTAGAGGCTGCTCGGAACTGCTTGGACTCGAGAAATTCCTGGTAGGTCATGCTTTCGACTCCAGCCGGATCAGAACCTCTTCCATGACGGCATCGGTGAGCCACTGATGGATCGATCTATCCATGGGATATTCAAGCGCTGCCCGCTGCTGAGCAAGGCACCAATCTATTTCTTCTTTGGGGGACTTGACTTTAGGTGAGGATGGGTTAGAATTATTCATAGCTTAAGTCGTTCACAATCGCGTTCTACTTACCCGGCTCTCTTTCAAGGTCAGCCGGGTTAAGTATTTTTGGGGATCATCTTCCGCCCTCCGGTCCTGCGGTTCATTCTGTTTTTTGGCATCGGGTTCTAGAATACACCAACCGGTAACATTCCTTCAAGAGCCAAAACTCTAACCGTTACAGTGTGGAAACTTTATTTCCACAGCAATACTCTATGGCTTGGAGGAGGTTATCTGTCTACCTTGTGAAAATGAACTTGACATCTTTCGATGCAAAAACCGCGAAGACGTGGTTTTGGTCTCTCTAGCGGAGATTTCCTCAGAGCGCGAATGCCGGAAACCAGCATGCCTAGAAGACCGCTCTGGAGAGCGCCAAACTATAAAATTGTCCGCTCTCCACAACTGTCAATCTCCGCTCTGGAGAACTGCCATTTGACGGCGTATCATTATTGTCTTTAGAAGTAAGTACTAGAACAAGAGAGAGAAGTACTGTTAGTCAGTTGTACTGTAGTAGGGAAAGCACAGGACTGACCGGACCTCTCCCCCCTCTCTATCTGGAAACGCAAAAAGAACGGCTAGGACGAACCGAAGCAAGGCTGGAGGTAGTTGGGGAACCCCGAAGGTATCATGTCGCGGCCTGTCCAGCCAAATTGCGATCCTTCGGGGTTTTATCGGGCGGCTAAGACGGCAGAATCACGCTTGAGGGAGTTTTAGCGGCGTACCCTCGTTCTTCGTACTGATCCCGGAGCCATGTCATCAAGAGCGTGGCTTCTGGTATCCCTAGCGGAATTTCTGGACTGTCGAACAACTGTGAGACCTTCCCGGCGATCATCTCGTCGGTTACCCGTACCCGCTGGGTATGCATGTGGACTTCATGCCGGGTCAGGTCCTTCTGGTGCTCCAGTTCCGGTTCTAGATTATTGAACTGTGAGACAACTAACAGTCCGTTGAATGCGGCGGCTTGCATCATGATCTGGCTCATCACTTCAGGATGCTCCCGGTACATATGCTCTCCCATGGCTTTCATGGCGCGCTGTTGCTTGGCGTTGAGTGATTCCCCTATGATCGGGATGCCGACTGTCTTGAATGGCTTGTCACAGTGAATGCACTTTGTCTGTGCTTCTGGCATTGGTCCTGGATCGTGTGGATCTAATCGCGGTTTCGTTTTTGTCATACGTTGGCGCTACTCTCGGAGGTCTCGACGCATAGCGGTTTTTCCGCGTTCGCGCTCTGAAGCGCATAAAGTACAGACAGCAATTTCCCCGCTTTATCCAATTCTGAGCCAGGAGGATTCTGCCAAATCTTCCACTCACCCCCAGACCAAACAACGAAAGTTTCCAATACCCGTCGGCACTCTCCAAGCAGTGATTCTAACTTCTTGGTCGATGGCTCAGATTGAGGCTTTCCCGCGTTCGCGCTCTGAAGCACTAAGGCATCGTACTTCCTTCGAAGGTCTAGCACGTCCTGATACGCGACGCTCCAGCCGTAGGAACCCTTGGCCGCTACATCCTTGGTCCCTCCAAGCGCAGCGACGGCGCATCCTGCTAACTGTACGTCTTGCTGTTCTCCGATTCGGCGCAGTTCGTTGCATTTAGCTGCGAGCTTGCGATTCTCCTCCTCCAACTCGCCGACTTGTTTAGCGAAGTCTTGGAAAGTAGATTCCCGAATCAACGCGTAAGGACTGTTATCGCAGACGCACTCTCCGCACGTCAGGTACATTCTTTCGCTCAACGATAACTGGCTCATGAACGGACCTCCCGAGTCGTGATCTCTTTCACCGCGTGCCGGCGTTCCAGGAGGGCACGAAAACCACAATGCTTAGTCTTCATCGTCTTCTTCATCCTCGTCCTCCTCAAGGTCTAAATCGTCGTCTTCGTCATCATCTTCGAGTCCGAAAACGTGTCCGCAGTCTGGACATGTCAGTTCGTCTACGTTGTCATCGAAGTCTGCCGGTACTTCGATGTCTTCTGAGCACATGGGGCATTCTACTATTTCCAGTTCTTCGCTCATGACTTTTTCTTTCCTCCTTTTGAGGCTGATGCTTTTACTGGTTTCGGAGGTTCGATCTCTTCTTCCTCCGGCTGATTCGCGAATTCATAAAACTCTTTGATGAACTGCGGTAGCAAGGCTTCATGCTGAGCAAGGTACTGCCAGCCTTCAGGGACTTGCTTTAAGATCGGCAGCAGTTGTTCTTCCGGGATCGCGTTGATTAAGAAATCGTACCGGGCTTGGCCGTATTTGAAAATCAACTGGTCCGCAAACTGAGCGCCCGTCAATCCAAGGTCGAGCGCTTGAGACGTACGGCCGCACATCTCGATAATCTGTCCTCTCAACATAGAATCCATTTCTCCTTGCTGCTGCTGTTCGGGCTGAGACTGTTGCGGATGAGAGACTACTTCGGGAGTGATCGCGGGCGGGGGATTCACGGGAGCGGGCAATGCTTGCGCGGGCGCCGGATTCGCCGCGGGCATGTTGTGAACCTGCTGAGCCGGGGCCTGCGGTCGAGGCTTCAACGCTTGCGCGGTAAAATAGGATTTCCCAAGTTCAACCAGTTGCGGCAGTCCCTCTTCGACGAGAGTTTCGGTCCATTTCTTCGGGCCGGATGGCATCATCTCGGTGACGGCGGAAACAAGTTCCTTTACCTGGCCTAGTTGACTTAGCAGATTCGGCGGCTCATTTTTCTGTTGGAGCATCTGCACAATCGTATCTTGCTGTTTCGATTGTTGTGCGCGGAGTTCCCGCATCTCTTCCGCGTGCTGTTTCTCGCGCTGGAGCATGGTTTCGTGATGCTGCTTTTCTGCCTGTTCCATGCGTTGCAGAAGGAATTGCAACATCGGATCAGGACCAGACTTTTCCTCTTTCGGAAGGATGTAATCTTTCAAAACGCTCATCAACTTCGTAGGGTCCTGCTGCTGGAGCAACGCGGGCAGCATCGCAAAGACGGAAGTCATCAACTGATCTTTGCCGCTGCTCGATAGATCACTCCGAAGCTTCTCGACCATCTGACGAGTTTCGTTCTGCATCTGCACGAGCACGGCTTGCATGTTCTGTCCATCTCCAGCGGCGGGAGCCGATGTCTGAGCCTTCATCCGATCGGCCCAACGCTTCTCAATCAAGGGAGCGAACGGAAGCCACTTTTTGTTTTTCGGGTGATTGAGCCAGTCACCGGGCGGAAGGTTCGGCGGGAAGTTCGGATCGAAGATCGTTATGTTGACATCCATCGCCGGAGTCGTCTTCCGCGTCTTCGGATTCCTTCGGTTCAATTGCAGTTGGTACGTTCCCGATCCGTATTCCTGCTTCAGCGATTCTTCGGTAACGGGCGCGGCCTGACAGAAAATATATTTCTTCTGTTGGCCGCCGTTGGTTGAATCGTAAACCGGGTCCCAACGATAGCCGTACAAAAGAAACTGTTCCCATCCGACCGAAGAAAGGCCGGAGATGAAGTCAAGCATCCCCTCTTGCGTAATTGAATCGGCATTCTTCGGTAATTGTATAACTCCGGCTGGCCGACCACGTTGCGGAGGGCTTGATTCCGCTTGCTGGTCAGAGTTATTAACATCCTGTTCAGCGATTTGCGCTGAATCCTCCTGCTCTTCAACAGGGTCTAAAGTTCCGGTTGCCATGTTCCTCCATGATGAGTTGACTTTCGGGACTAGAATACTGTATCTTACCTTTCGTGGTCAATGATAAAACATTTCGTGGTACAATTGTTCCGATCCATACATGACTCCTCAAGTCCAGCTTCAGCGGGTCCACATGGGAACAAGCGCTCCTACCGAAGCCGTGACACGCGAAACAGTGCGCGAAATGTGCCAGCACATTATCCGGGACATCAACGATCCGGTAGTGCGCTCGGTCGCGAGTAAGATCACGCCGGGTATTGAGGCGCTAACGAAGCTCTGGCTGTGGATCAAGTCGCACGTTCAGTTCGTGCATGACGACGTTCAGATAGCGCAACTGCTCGGCGAGCAGGGGCACTTCGAGCTATTGATCTCCCCGGCCGTGCTGCTTCGGATGCCGCAACCCAAGGGCGACTGCGACGACTTTACGATGCTGGTCTGCGCTCTGGCTGGCTGCTTGGGCTATCAATGCCGGATCGTGACGCTGGTCTGCGATCGCAAGCGCCCGGGCGAGTACTCGCATGTCTTTGCAACGGTATCGGCCGATGGAGAGAACTGGTTCCCGATGGACACATCCCACGGCACATATCCGGGATGGCAAGTCCCGCAACGGGATGTCCAACGCCGCACGGAGTGGGATATGCAAGGCAATCAAGTCTTTGATCGCACGTACTTTACGCTCATGCCGCAGTCTCAGGGCTATCAAGGCATGGGGGCGACCGACGCGCAGCAGACAGCCTTTGATGTCATGAAGACGCTGACGTCTGGACCTTATTTAATGATCGGCGCGCCCGCGGCTGTAGGTTTGATGGTTGACCGCGGCAAGGGAGCGGTGATCGGGGGATTGATCGGGGCGGCGTTCTATTACCTTGTCCTTCCTAGACTTACGAGTCTGAATCCTAGCATGGGGGTTCCTTACAGCTTATGATGCGACTTCGCAGGCGTGGCCGTGGCATGGGAGACGACGGGGAAGTAACGATCACGAGTTACCCTGGCGGTGCGATCGACTCAGAAGGCAACGTTTACGGGAATCCGATACTTGATGGTTCTGGAGGTTCCGTTGGCGGATCGACTCCGATCGACTGGTCCAAGATCATCAACTCTTCGATCGGCGGGGCTCTCAACATATTTAAAGCCACGTCCTCTCCATACGTAATCCCTGGCACCACTTCGGTTTACGATCCTGCAACGGGCCGGGTGTTAGGACAGACGCTTCCTGGACAGGTGTCGAATCCGTTTTCGAATGTTGCCGGCTCTATTGCTGCTGGCAGCGGCGGATCTTTGTTGCTCATTGGTGGTGGTTTGTTGGCTGTGGTTTTACTGGGTAGCCTTTTTAAGAAATGAACGCTTTTATGTTGGCGCTCTTCATGGCGGTCTCTACGGTAAACGTTGACAGCGTTCGCGCTCTGAGGCACCTGGCGTGATTGTGCCCGTCAATGCCCGAAGAGAACTCAGGGAGTTTAATCCGCCGTTGCTCGCTCCACGTTCGATCTCAAGAATCGTGAACGGACTCGGGGCGGTCAGCACGGCAGAGCGGTACGCGAAGTTCTACGGCGTAAGATCTCCTCGCGGCATGGGAGATATTTCCTCGCAGCAGATCAACGCCATTGCGTCGACCGGGGCATCTACCACGGTAGGAATTCTAACCGCTCTCGGAACTATCGGAGGTCCAGTGGGAGCGGCTATCGGCGGGCTTATCGCGGTCGGATCGCTCATAGCGAATATGTTCCACGGATGCGGCCAGACTTGCGTAGCGGCTACTCAGGACGCAAATAAAGCAGCGCAGTTGCTCCAGCAAAATCTGGACAACTACATGAATGCTCCGGTCCATTATGAATCTCTTCAGCAAGCAGCGCTGAACAACGTCGATACTCTGTTCAATGCGCTCCGTCAGGCGTGCTCCGATCCTTCGCTTGGAGCGGCCGGGCAGCGCTGCATTTCTGAAAGACTCGTTCGCGGTGGAACGGCTCCATGGTGTCCGAATCCTGGCAATACGGGCTGCGATTGGTACGTGCAATACCGGGATCCGATTGCGAATGATCCGAAAGTTGTTCCTGATCCGACTGCCGCGGCTTCGGTGTCGAATGCCGTCAGCAACGCAGTCTCGAGCGTGACGGGCGGAACGTTTGACATTTCGAAGTTTCTGCTACCGGGCGGGCTTGTGCTCGGCGGTCTGATCCTCATGTCTCTCGGAGGTAGCTCCAAGTGATCGTAGCTCAGCGCATGCCGATGACGAGAGGACGAGTCAACTATCGCGTTCGTCCGAGAATGCGCGGCATGGGAGCGGATGCGCTTCAATCGTCCGATCCGGCTGTGTTCGCTCAGCAATGCGCGGCTGTCGGCGCTTCTGTATCGAATGCCGGAGGAATTCCGCACTGTGTTCTGAACTCTTCTGCGCTTCCGAATGATCCGACGGGAGCTAACGGAATCGCAGACCAATTCCCTCCGGGCTTCAATCCGAATGCTCCAGCGGTCCCTGGCGCCGTGTCGATCAATTCGTACATGGCGAATCCAGCGGGCGGCGGATGCGCGGTGATTGACTTAGGACGTAATCTGTGCATGCTCGGGAATGATCCGTACCCCTGCAATGGCATCAGAGAGTGCGATTCGCTCACGAATGCGGTTCATAAAGAACTCGCTCTGCCTTCCGGTATCCCAACGGGAAACGTCGACATCAACGTAGTCGGTCCTTCCGGGACGACGTACGTAGGGAATCCGAATGCAGGAAAGAGCACGGCAAAGTTTACAACATCTCCGACTTCAGGGCCGCAGTCCAATGCTCCCGGATCTACTCCGGTAGGCGGGGGAGTCGCGCAGTCGAATGCTCCAAATGCAGCGGTAGCGGTTCCGTCTGGCGCGGCTGCATCGTCCAGCATCTTCGGTTCGATCCCTTGGTGGGTCTGGCTTGCTGGCGCCGGAGGAATCGGAATCCTTGCTTTCGCGGGAGGGCGGCGATGATTGCGCGTGCTCGTGGATTTGGAGACGCATCGGTTCCTGGGAATCCTGTTCCGGTGGCTGCTCCGTCTGGATTAAGTTCGATTCTGACGCCTATCTACGGAGCGTACAACAAACTTCCTCAACCGGCCCAAAACGCAATTTATAACTACTTGATGCTTCCTGCTCAACTTGCAAGCAAGATCGGGGTTCCAATCCCCGAAGGATTTGGAGCGATTCCTATTGTTTTCGGATCAGCCGCTTTAATGATCGGGCTTACTGGTTTTGGCTTGTTCAAACTCTTTTCGGGAGGGCGACGATGAACAAGATTCTTGGTTTAGCAGTAATCGGCGGAGGCGTCTACTTCCTCGGCGACATATTGGGCTGGTGGGGATCGAGCGCGGCGGCATCAACGACGGCTACAAGTGGTGCTCCCCCGACTACCGGATCTACTAATGTTCCAGTCAATGCGGCGAATCCTCCGAACGTGCCTGTAACGGCTCCTCCGGCTACATGGTCACTTGCGAGTCCCGTTTCTGCAGACATCAATAACGCGTTCAAAGCAGACTTCCTCATCAATGGAACGAAGCGAAATCTTGACGTTCTGCCCGATGGCCGAGTGTTTGACAACTCAGGCACGGACGTCACGGCGTCAATCACAGCGTTAGGAATCGACACGAGCGCGATGTTTGTAGCGGCTCAGGCTGCTTATGCAAAGCAAGGATCGGCGGCTGCTCCTGCGGTCCAGACAATTGCACGAACGATTCCATACGGACGATATGGAGTAGCGCTTCCCGTGGCGAGAATCGGAACAAATCCGAATTCTGCAATGGCGGGATACTCTCCGGGATTCGCGAGTCGGAGGAATTACGTGAGAAAGCCGAGGCATGCATGAAAGACGCTCTCTTGCTCTTAGCGGCTGGCCTAGGCGGCTATCTCATCTATACGAAGTTCTTCCAGCATCCGGCCGCTGTTCCGGTCTCTGCTCCCGTAACGGCTGGACCTGGTGGGCCTGTTCCGGTCAATACGCCGGTAGGCAGCACGACGGTTGCAAGTTCTCCGGTTCCGGTCGCTAGTCCTGTTGCTCCTTCATGGGGAAATGGTGGGAGTCTGTCGCAGTTGTTGCAGAATCTTGGTCCATCCGGTTGCCCTGTTGGATATTTCTCGCGCCCGTCCCCTGGTGGCGGGCCGGGGCAGTGTTATAGCGTAGCGAATCCAAGCATCAGCTTCGATTACGGTGGACAACCGGGTGCGCCGGTCATCGGCGGCGGATCGATTCAGCCGATCTGGAATCGCTTCTCGTGTCCTGAAGGTCAGTATCTCGGATCTGGCTTCACTGGCGGGCAGGTTTGTATGCCGATTGGAGCGGTTTCCTAATGCGCGTTCGACAAAGAACTTGGATTCAGCGTGCTCCGTCGCTTCGTGAACTGGGCATGGGGATTGCTCCCGGAGATATCGGATTCACTGGTCCGTTGACGCCGGATCAGCAAGCAACGCTCGATGCGAATCAGACGCAGAATATTGCGAATTTCTTCTACCAGCAAGGGCAGATGAGCGCTCAGTCTACCGGGCTGACGTTTCAGGACTGGATTTCGCAGAACTGGATGTACGTAGCGGGCGGCCTTGTCGGAATCGTTGTGCTGAAGAGGTTAATGAAGTAATGAGCGCCGGCCGCGTGGATCTCTTGCTTATGAATCTCGGGAAAGCTCTATCGGCTAGCGTGTACTCTCAAACGGGCTTTGATCCCTGGCCAAATGGCGGGGAACTGCTAGTGCAGCGATTCATCGAGCGGGCGAATATTCCAACGGAGCCGATCAACATCGGACAGACGTTAGTGAATCATCTCGTTCCTCCGAAGCGGAAGAAGATCGGGAGGGCTGCTTGATCGCACGACGGCGCGGAGTGGGCGATAGCGGCGGTCAGAGTCTCGTTACCGCATCCGGCGGATCGGGCGCTCAGTACAATTCTGCTGGTCAGTACATCGGTGGATCTCCCATGATGGATTTCTGGTGTAACTCTGTTTTCGGATCCTGGACCGATACCTGCAAGATTTCAACTCCGGCTCAAATCAGAGCGCAACAAATTGCAGAGCTCCAGCAGACGAGCGCTCCCGATGATGCCATTCAGCAAGCGATCGCGTCTGGCGATGCAGCGGTAATTGCGGACGCAGTTTCGAACGCGCAAGGCTACCAAGAGCAGATCGCGGCTTCGGAGCACCCGACTCTTTCAGCGGTCCTCGGAACCGGCATAACGTCGATGCTTTTCCCGAAGGATGTCAGCGATCCAAACAATCCGACTAGTGGGTTTCCGTGGCTCATGATCGGGATTGGAGTCGGAGGATTCTTTCTTTTGAATTCGCTTATTGGAGGACGGCGGTAATCATGTTTCTACCAATCAACACTCCTCCATCGAACATCAACGGAATGTCTGGATATCAAGGCATGGGATGCGCTGGAAAGAAATCCTGCTCTTGCGGATGCGGGATGGGAATGTTCGATTCGATGGACTTCACGACTTGGGGTTTACCTGAGTGGGCTTCCATCGGAGGCGCGGCTTATCTTGTTCTGAGTTTGATCGGCGACACGAAGCGGGCGGCGAAGGGCGTGCGGCGCCGCGTGCGAAAGTTGAGGGCTGCGTGAACTTCGACGGGACAATCCACGGAGGCGATCTAATATTGCTTGCCGGAACTGTTCTTACGCTGCTCACTCTGCATCGGCAGAACATTCAGAAGATGTCCAAGATGAGCACGAAAGTGGACTTGCTGTATCGATGGTTCGAGCAGCACATCATATTGGGCGGGCGGAAAGCAAGTTTCAAGGATGATTCCGATGGCGGCTAAAAAAGGATCATTTGCGCGTTGCGTTCAGAAGGTCTCACGCAAAGGCGTTGACGATCCTAACGCTGTGTGCGCCGCGGCGAAGCGGAAGGCCGGCGAGAAGCTGAACCGGAAGAATCCAGAAGGGCTGGCGGCTCGAGCGTTTGAAGCGACCCACGGATATCCGCCGGACGCCATGATTGAAGTAACGGAGCAGGAGCATTATCACGAGTACCTGCCCGCGTGGGGAGAGTTGATCGAATTGGTAATCGTGCCGGAAGGTGAAGAAAAGGGCGTGCGGCTGATGGGATTCGGAGAGGCGTTTCTGACGTTCTCTGAGCATAAGGACCGGCCGCAGTTGTTCATCACTGGCGGGGACCAGGAGTTGAGCAAGGACACGCTCCGACTCTTCGGAATCGAGGTGATCCACGAAAAGGAAGTGCTTGGGAAGGTAGTCGATATCACGTACTACACGATCAAGACTCATTTGGATCCGAGAGACGGCGGGGAAGCGAACTATAACCATAAATTCGCTGAAGAGTCTGCCGGGAACAAAAAGCACTTGCGGATTCTCGAATCGCCAACGGCCACGTACGACACGTTGAATAAGACCATTCATCTATGGGGCGGAAAGTATACGAATACGCCTGAAGGGATTAGAAATTGAGCACGGCAATGCATGCTTTGGCGATTCCCTCATCGGTCGATTCACGGACTGAAGCTAACGGCGTGCGCGCTACGAAATGTTGGGTCTGCTCCGGTAAGGGATTCCTGAAAATCTCCGGCAGTCAGCAGAAGTGCGAATCCTGCGATGGATTCGGATGGCTTCAGAGCGCGAACGCGGCAAGCTCGCAAACTGAGACCGCCGAGAAGAGCGCGAACACAAAAGGACAATCGTAATGGCGAAAAAGAAACGGAATCGATCTCAAAAGCCCTGCTTAACAGCAAAGTCAAATCGTGGCCGGAAAGTCAACGGGAAAACAAAAGTCACGATGAAGCTGAGCACATTACGGCGCATGTTGACAGCGGCCCGCAAGGGCAAGACTGCAACGGCAAAAGTGAGGGCGCGGTAAATGTCCTTTCGGAAGGATTTGCTGTCAATCGCAGAGCAGACCGCAACGACGGTTGCTGTTCAAGAAGTGCAATCGCAATTGACGCACTGGACCTGTGCATGCGGCCACGTGAACCCCATTCAAATCACGCCGTGTAACTCGTGCGGAGAATGGAACCCGGAGGCTCCGAAGCAAAACTGATGGATCGTCTCGACATACTCATGCGCGTCTTAACCCGCATCGACGGACTCATAGGAGAAGCCTACGAGAAGCGGTACAGAGGCTTAGACTGGCCCAAAGACGCAGAGACGATGGTCGGCATCGAGCGGCTGCAGAACGTCCGCAAATTAGCAGAGGACGTAATCGAGCGCGGCATACCGGGCGACTTCATGGAGTGCGGAATCTGGAAGGGCGGCGTAGGAATCCTGCTCGCTGCGATCGCTAAGGGAACCGGACGAAAGGTCTGGCTTGCCGATTCTTTCCAGGGATGCCCTGTGCCGGACGCGCGATTCGCCGCTGACAATGGAGATCCGCATCACACGTTCGAATTCCTGAAGGTGACTCTCGGCGACGTTTGCAAGAACTTCGAGCGGTACGGACTTCTCAGCACAGACGTGCTGTTCTTAGATGGATGGTTCAAAGACACATTGCCCAGTCTCGTCCAAAAGCTTGCACTGCTCCGCATCGACGCGGACATGTACGAGTCCACAACGCAAGTATTAGAAGCCCTCTACGATAAAGTCTCCCCTGGCGGATACGTTATCTGCGATGACTTCCAGAACATTCCAAACTGCCGACAAGCCATTCTCGACTTCCGCGCTAAGCGAGGAATTCAAGAGCCGATCACCCCTGTGGATTGGTGCGCTGTGTACTGGCAAAAACAAGCTGTAGCTAAGGAGGTAGCTGCATGAGATTTTCTATTCTTCACAGTTCGGCAAGGCCGGACAGGTGGAAAGAAGTTCGTGATGCATGGGCCGCTTCGTGCGACAATCCTGAGTCTGTTGAATACGTTCTAGTGTGCGACAGGCGATGGGGCTTTGATGCACTGCCGGAGCATAACGAAGACTGGCGGCGCATCAAGCACATGTCCGTCTGGAACACTGGACGTCGCTGCTACGTCGATGGAGTCAACATCGCAGCGCAGTACGCAACGGGCGACGTTCTCATCGTGATCGCGGATGACCAGTTCCCCTGCGAGCACTGGGACACGGAACTAGAAAAAGCAATCCAAAAAGCGTACGACGGGATGCTTTCAGGATGGGAATCTAGGGATCATGTCGTCGTCGAGGTCAACACTGGCACGACGGCAGAGCACGAGCGCGGCATCATGGTCATGCCGATCCTCTCGCGTGCGCGTTACGAAAAACTGGGCTACGTGTTCTATCCAGAATACGAGTCCATGTACGCCGATAACGACTTCTGCGAAATGGCAAGGCGCGATGGAGTCGTGATTGACGCTCGCCATTTGACATTCCCGCACGAGCATCCGCTGATGAAACCGGATCTCAAATGGGACGCTCAGTACGGAGCGCAGAACCGGAAGGAAGCATACGCGCTCGGGCTTCAAATTCTGGAAAAGAGGCGCCAGAACGGATTCACCGAAGTCGGACACGTTCCCTCTGTAGCGCTTAAAGAAGTCAAGCAAAAGCCGAAACTGGCCGTCATGCTCGCTGGAGAGAATTTCTCTCAGCCGTTCGTAGGCGCATGGACTGAACTCGTTACCGCGCTCGGCGTGACATTCGATGTATACGTGACGTTCGGCTACTCCTCAAACGTGTACTTCACCCGGCAGCAGATGTCAGAGACGATCTTGAATGGTCCTCACAAGTACGAATACGTGCTTTGGATCGATGACGATCAGATCTTGACCTACGATAATTTCAAACTGCTATTCCGCGACTTGCAGGATCATCCCGAATACGAAGGCATCGTCGGTTGGGCGTGGTGCCAGAACAACTACTACGCATCGAGCATTCCGATGATGTCCTGCGGGTACATCGGATCCGATGGCAAGCCGGTACGGTTCACTCAGGCCACGATGTTTTCCGGGACTGAGGACGTCAAAGAAATCGACTTTTCGGGATTCCCTGCCGCATTATTGCGCGGAGACACGATGGACAAGGTAAACCCAGAGGCTTTCATGCCCGTCATCGACCGGGAACAGTTTCCGCCTTACGGAGTATCGGGAGAAGACGCCGGATTCTTCTACCGGGCTCGCGCGAAGGGTCTCAAGTTCGCAGTAGACAGGCGAGTAAAGGTTCCGCATCTCAAAATGGGGTTTGCTGAACCAGCATCATTAGACATGCCAGTACCGGCGGTACGGGCAACTTAGAAAGGAAAGGCAAGATGGCAACAGTAAGCTACATCAATCCAACAGCAACGACGCCGACAGCCGCTGGTATGCTAGCACTACCTGAGGTAGTCTCGCAGGTGGTATTTAGCGATGCGGACACAACGGCTACCATTACTCACAACATGAATATTCCGCTGGCTTCGACGCCGTTAATACACGGCCAGAACTCAGGGAATCCGTGGGTTTCAATCGTTCTATTGGCGGGATCGACAATCGCTCCGATCATCAGTTTTGCGCGCGGAACGAACACGATCACGCTAACCAAGGGATCGATTCTCGGATCGAACTGCACGGTCGAAGTCCGCATCGAGCGGTACGAACCGTTGCTGTAACGAAGGATTCTCGTCTGCGGCCGGCCAGCCGTGGATGAGATGTTGTAAAACTCGCCAAAAGCCTTTCTAGAAAGGGGCTGAATCGAGGGGATAACACCTCTTGGTTTGGCCTCCTTTGCTTTTGGCGGGGAGAAGAAAGGAGAAATCGAGTGGCGGTAGCCGCAAAAAAACGAGTAGTGATAAACCGGGGCCGGAAGCGGAATCCGCGGCGAAAGCTGTCGGCCAAGCAAATTAAGTACTTCGGGACTCCCGCACAGAAGGCGGCTCAGAAAGCAAGCCGTCACCGTAAGCGCTCTAAGGCCAATAAAGGAGCGCCGTTCTCGCGTAAAGCAAGAATGAACCGCAAGGCCAAATCTCACCGTAGGCGTACATCCCCGCGCAGACGGACCAATCCAGGGGACATTCTATCGCTGGCCTTCAATCCGGGCCAAAAAAGGAGAAAGACTATGGCAGCAACTAAACGTCGGCGCCGTCGGGCGCGTGCGGGCCAGCGTCGGAATACAACCCGTCGTCGGCACATGCGGGCAAACCCCGCCGTACGTCGTCACAATCGGCGTCGTCACCACACGGTACGGCATCGCCGCAATAGACGCAATCCGTCTTCGAGCGGCAACGTAACGATGAAATCAGCAATGATGATCCTCGGCGGGGGAGCAGTTGGATACTTCGGTTCCAAGGGGCTCACGCAGGCGGTCCTCGGCGCAAACAATACCGGCGTCAATGGGTACGCCGTCAACGCTCTCGTAACGGCTGGACTTGCACTCGCAGCGCACATGTTCAAACTGAAGAACGTTTCAGTTGGCATCCTGGCGGGCGGGGCGATTCAGCTTATTCAACGCATCGTCACCGATAAGACCCCAATCGGTCAAATCGGACAGTCGCTCGGTGTGGGCGATTACCAGATGCAGAATTTCGTCACTCCACAACGGCTGGTCGATCCGCTCAACTCTGCGGCTATCGAAATCCCGGCCGGTTGGGGCGCTCCGGCTGTAGTTGTAAACGGCGCGGCTCCTCCCGGAGGAGTCCACGGGTACAACGCTCCTGGACCGGGACTTTACAGCGGAAAGGGGCTCTACTCTTAAGGCCGTTGAGGTCCCAAGAAGGAGAAAAACACTATGGCAGGAAGAGACATCAATAGCATCATGGCAGGTTGGGTGGACCGTGGACCCTGGCAGTATTGGGACACAATCCGCGTAGCTCCATCCACACAATTTGCAGCGCAGTACAATCCGTTCTCCGTACCAATCGGGGGCGGTGATCCGCTGTACGGCAACGCGCCGAAAACCAAACTCATCACCAACATGCAGCGCGGGAACCAGTTTCCCCCGCCTCGATGCTTGGTCATCATGCAACTCGGCTTCTATTTCTCGTCTCAGATGGCGAAACAGGATATCGACTACTTGCTCGATAACTGCTACGTCGAACTGAAGATCGACGATAAGATTTACATGGAAGGCCAATTGTGGCAGTTCCCGGCCGGCGTCGGCTTGGCGGGCGTCTCAACTCAAACCGGACAGGCCGTTTACACGAACGGGCTACCAACTCTTGAGGCAACCCGTCGATACGGCGAATACTCGAAGTACATCGCGCCATTGCAGCAGTTCACAATGACGCTGACGTTCTCGGGCACTCCTCCGACGACTACGGCCAATGTAATCTCTGAAGCGGGCGGCGCGACATCGACCGCCAATGCTGTTTACATGCAGTGCTTCATGGATGGTTTGACCGATCGCTCGGTCCAGTAATATGCTCTTTCCCGGTTCAACCTCCTCCGAGGACCGGGAAATACCAGGGGATACGTTTTCACAGGGGCGTATCCCCTCTCCCTCTCTGAAGATGTAATATTTTCAGGGTGTTTATTGACTTCGGTAGTATTTAGGATTCATAATTATCTTATATGTTGGCGCTCTCCTCAACGATCGAAAACGAGCAGAAGTCTGACGGCGTTTGCGCTCTGAAGCATCGGATCGTTTGCCCTGTTACGTTCGGTCATGAATTCGCGGATGCAGTTGCCGGAGATCCAGGATGCGAACGTAAGGCTATGCAATTTTACGTTCGGGATGAGAACGGGAACGAAAGAGAACTTGCATTTGTAGAATTCCATTCTCAAGCGCGATGCACTGTTTTGGTGCTGGAAGAGAGGCGCAAATGATAATTCCGCAGACCGACGCTTGCAGCGTACCGAACTCGGCAACGCCAGTATCACCACAGAAGATTGCAGACTCGCAATCCTTTCTGAACACGGTAAACAACATCATCGCGAAAGCAAACGCAGACTTCACGCAGTTAACAGACCGGAAGGACTTGAACGCGGTAGGGCAGCAAGGCACTACAATGTTGCCGTTCGACAATACGCCGATCCCGCATTCCTCCGTCATCCGGCTTGAAGTGACGCCTCCGATTTGCGCGAACACCACGCGATCGAATGCGGTGCCGACTCCTCGCGGCTGCAACATCGTAACAGGCAAAGCGGCTCCGATCCGCGACATCACGCGCTTGACGCTTGCTCCGGTAGGCGTCCCGGCTCCGGCTCCGCAACCCGTACAGGCTCCCAAGCAGCAAACTACCGGGAATCCCTGCATGGACCTTCAGAAGGGCTACATCGCGCAGTCGCAATTGACCACTCAAATGCTCGATCAGTGCAGCGAGAAGCGATATTACCAGGCCGGATTGAAACCTGCTCCGATCGACATCATCAAGGCTCAGATAGCGGGAGTGCTGCCGAAGATCCCAGATCAGAACGTTCCGGAATACGATCAGGCAACGATGGGACTTGCGGGATTTGGTGAAGACGTGACGTCTGGATTCGGATGGGCGGTAGGCGCGGCGGCCGCTGGAGTGGCGCTCGCGGTCCTCGGAAAGTACTACCACAAAGAAATTGCAGGATGGCTCCGATGGTAATGCTTCAGAGCGCGAACGCGGGAAAGAATCAAACCGTTGAGATCGCCGAGAGGAGCGCCAACGCATAATGAATCTCTCGGCAGCAGACATCATCAACGATTGCAGATTCGTACCACCGGATCAGCCATACGTAGAAATCCCGCACTCTCTGTTCTACACGTCTCCGCTTCTGAATCTCGGAGACATCCGATTGAACGAGCGTCAGCCGTGTCCAGGGAACGGGATTTTCATCTGTACTGGGATCCTCTGCGTGATGCCTCCATCGCCGGGAGGACTTGAGCCGCTCAATACGACGCCTCAGTTATCCGGTATCGCGTACATCCGGTTCCGCTGGCCGAATGGCCGGTACACGTCAAACGTGCGCGTGAATCAGAACTTCGTATACAATCCGTTCAACTTCCCTGCTCCGGGAGGAAATCCTGGACAAGTAGAGAACGGCTCGACGCGGCTAAACAAGCCTCTCCGTATTACTCCGGTAGCGCTTGCGCCGGGATCGGATATCGGAATCGAAGTCGAGAACCGGGCGTCGACGAATCAGGCTCCTATCGTTGTCCAGGTCGAATTTAGAGGAAAGTTGAGGGTCTTCATCAAGAATGGACAGTAACTTCTATCCTCTGAATTCGAATATTCTCGCTCCTTCGTGGCGGCTGAGCAAGTACGACTTTTCGGAATTGTTCGGTACTGGCAAGTGTCCGATGAAGGCGACGTATTTCAGTCCGACGATTTCGCTCGCGGCTCTTGCATCGTCGTACAACAACACGATGCAGATCGATCAGTTTTCTGATTTCGTATGGAACGAATGGCGATTCGCGCTAGTCAATGTCGGATTGTCTTCGAACTATCCGAACGTGCAAGTTCGATTGCGGGATTCACTCGGGCGCCGCATCTGTCCAGACTTTATTGATGTCCCTCAAGCGTGTGGGACTATCATGGGGCTGATGTTTCCGAGAGCGACGCAGATCTTTATCGATGCTCAGGCCGATGATGCTCCTGGAATAGTTCCGGCTGACATCGCAACGATACAGTTCCAGTTAATCTTTAAGGGGTTCAAACTGTTCGATGTTTAAGGCTGATAGTTTGGCGCTCTCCTCGACGGTCGGTAACGCTCAGCAGTCTGACGGCGTTCGCGCTCTGAAGCAAGACGCGCGTGAATTTGTTCGTGGATTGGCTGAGCTTTACGAATCGTCTCAGAGCGCGAACGAAGGAAAGCAGCAACCCGTCGAGACCACGGAGAGGAGCGCCAACGTATGAGCGCCGTAACATTCGATCCAACTCCCTACATACCTCTCTTCACTCGATATCCAGCACCTCCAGACGGGTATGAAGATTCCTTCTTTGTTCATTACTACGAACTGACAGTACCGACAGCAGGATTGCAGCGCTACCCGCTTCCGATCGAGCAGGACGCCGATTTCTACTGGCGGGCCACGATGGGATCTCAGGACAGCATCTTCACGCTTCAATTCTTCGATTCGTTCGGCAATCCGGTTGAATCCGGCCTCGACTACGCTTTGAACACAATGGCCTTTCAGCAGCCGGTAGGAAAATGGCCGGAGTTGTACTGTCCTCGTGGTTCAACTCCGACCGTTACCGTGGCTAATTCTGGAGCGGGTGGCGATACGCTCACGATTGCACTCGTGGGAGTCAAGAGGTACCAGAAATGATCTTCAACGGCGTCGATGTTCGGCATGATGCGCAATTTGGATGGTTCCCGCTGGACGGTCAGATTTATACTCTCGATGGAGAGACCTTTCAAGTGTGGGATCAAAAGTTATTTCTGTCCGTCGTTGGCGCTATTCAGCGAGGGTTAGATCGTGCATGGGAGATTTTGAATGGTTGACGAACGGCATAGAGATTACGTTCTTCCAGTATCGGCAATCCCGGCCGGGGGAGTGCTGACGGCTCAGAACTTCCAGTTAGACTTCGATGCTCCATTTGTGCTTTCAGAAGTTGGGGTAACGCTCGATTACACGGTTCCGTCAATTCTTCTGAAGTTCACCGATCCGAACGGCCGATTCGTTGAGCAGGACTTCACTCCGTTCGCTGGTGAAATTCCGTACTCTGGATCGGCGATCCCGGTACTCACTCCGATCTACCCGAACCTGGTCTATCCGCTTGGCGGGAACATTCGATACGACATTTCGAACACAAATCCGAACACGGATATCGATACTGGAGACATCAACCTTACGTTCCGTGGCCGCTCTCTGCATCCGCCTCAAAGCGTGATGAATCGCGATGCGTACCCCAAGTACTTCCGCGAGATCCCGCATTCTTACGTTTTTCCGATTACGGTAGCGACTTCTCCGCAGTTGAATAATCCACTGCAAATTCAGCCTGACGCTGACTTCGTTGCGCGTGCGCTGGTAATTGGGAAAGGGAATTATAATAGTCCGTTGACGAATCAGTTCTCTTTCCAGTTCAAAGATCAGATGGGGCAGTTCTATCAGAAGCAGATGACGCAGATAAGCCAGATTGCATCATCGAAGAGTCCGCAGCGTCCAGGAGTGTTTGTTCCTGAGATCTACATCAAGCGGAACTCGCTCATCTATGTCGACATTCTGCGGAACTCCGGGCCTGCTCTTCCTCAGACTCTTTACCTTCGATTGGTGGGATCGAAGATATTTCCGAGTACATCGCCATGCTGAGAAGTGATGATATGTTGGCGCTCTCCTCGAAGGTCGATAACGCTCAGAAGTCTGACGGCGTTCGCGCTCTGAAGCATGAGCATGTCCGCTGTTCGGTCTGTCGTAGCGTTTTTAAGGGGCGAATTCCAAAAGGCGGCGATGGATCAGCGTTGGTCCCTTATCGTCACTCGCGGATCGTTTCAGAATTTCCGCATCATGATCGTTTAGAGACTTGCCCTGGATCGCTTCAGAGCGCGAACGCGGGAAACCTTCAGACTGTTAGCGACTGCCGAGAGGAGCGCCAAAACATCGCATGAGCATAATGAACGGATACTCGCTCGACGGCAACTACAGGCCCTACTGGGGAGAGTGGGATTCTGAAGCAGTCGAGAACCTCGAAGCAATTCTGCCGCGTTTAGGATGTCTTGAGCCACGCTTCTATAGAGCTCCATCGGGCAACATATCGAATCAGTTGAAACCGGGCGGATACCTCTCTTACGTACTACAGTTGGTTCCCGGATCTTTGATCTTGGGGTACATGCACAAACCGCAGGTATTCACCAATAAGGCAAAACTCACCGTCATCGATTCGTCCGGCGCCGGGTTCCTCTTTACTGCGATCGCGTCCAGCGGGAACGGGAATTTGGTATCGGTCAACATCCCGAATCCTCCAGCGTCTCAGGCTCTTTCGATAGCGGTAGCAGGAAATGCGATTACGATCAATCTCGCGTCGGACGGGAATGGTTTCATCACGTCCACTCTTTCGGATGTTCAGACCGCGTTCCAGGCTTCAGCAGCAGCGGCGGCGCTTGCGACTTGCACGATCTTAGGAGGAACAGCCACGGCAGTGAGTCCGACGACGCAGCAGTCCTTGCAATTGGCCGGCGGATCGAACCTCACGGATGTTGCGAACTTCGTCAACTACAATTTCTCCGTGATGGATGAATCGTTGCAGATTCCGTTTTCGTCCGCTCCGATTCGGGATGACTTCGTTAACGGGCAACCATCGCTTTTTGAGGAACCGTATCCCGTCGTCGGATCAGGAAACTTTCACGTTGAGTTTTGGAATACGTCTCCGTCATTCTACTGTGCTGTGCAGTTGATCTTCATCGTTCTCGAGCCTCAGCCTTCCGATCTTCTGAGAGGAGTGATTGCTAAGAAATGAAAACGGCTAATAGTTTGGCGCTCTCCTCGGCAGTCGAAAACGCTCAGAAATCTGACGGCGTTCGCGCTCTGAAGCATAAAGTTTGGGTGCTCGCCAAGGATCGTAAAGAAGCCGAGGCGCATAAGGATATACTTCGAACTTTTCCGACAAAAGGGTCAGCGCTGAACTATAAGAGGGGGCTCAAGGGAGAAGTAGACTCTTATTATCTGCAATCGTGCTTCAATCCGTACGAAGTCGAATTGAACGCGGCCAGCATCAAACCGGAATCGACCGCCGAGAGGAGCGCCAACGTATGAGCAGTCCAGCAGTTCTACCAATCGCGCAAACGTTACAGCGTGCGGCTCAGTTCGCAGCATCAGGGAAATACAAGGCTCCGTTTCCGTGGGATACTCCTCCTCCGGGACACGTGGCGCGGAATCCGCAGGGATCGAAAGTCGTTCCCGATGTCGTGTTCGCGACAACGCAGCAAGTCAATCAAACGATCGTGCTGCAATACCAATGCCCTGCTAACAAGTTCTTCGTCGTGAAAAGAATCTTGATGCGATACGACGGCGATGGTCCGTTCGTGCAAGGCTCTGGCGATGTCGTGTTCACGATCGACATCGACAATCCGAACGTCATCAATCAGGGCTACGTGATCTCGCAAGGACGATCTTTGCCGGACTTCGGACAATGGCTCTTCAACGTCGGATCGTTCGACTTTGGGCCGGTCGATATCTGCGGCGATCTCATCATCAATCCGAACGAAACGATCCGCGTGAAAGCATACGCGACGGCCAACGTTGCAACTGGCGGAAACAATCGCTTCAATGCGTGGATCTCAGGATGGGAATGGGATCAGAACTACACTGGTAGAGACATCTGATGACGACAGTAGTTGAAGGACTTCCTCCGAGAGTAGATCCCAACACACCATGGGAGGAAGATCCAAGAAACCTCCTGCATCAGTACACGCTTTCAAAACGAGCGCTTCAGAGCGCGAACGCGGGAAACTCGCAAGCCGTATCGAACACGGAGGAGAGCGCCAACGTATGAAGAAACTTCTCTTTTTAATCGCGCTACCATTACTCGGTCAGCAATCAAACGTAGACGTACAGCCAGACTGTTCTTTCAACTTCGGTCCCTTCACAGCAGCCAACACAGCACCTAATCCAGGATTCTCAAACGTGCAACCAGGCTGCACCTACTGGGTATTCGAGTACAAGAATACAGGCTTCAGTGCGCTCTCAATCGTGCTGCAAGGTGCTCCAGACTCTTCAGGGAATCCGGGTAGCTGGACTACCTACGCCGGGACAGTAGCGACAGGAGCGAATCCACAGACTAGCACAACGGGCGGTTACACGACGATCTCTGGAACGGCAACGAATCTGCCGGCATGGGTTCGGATCAATTTGACAAGCGCAACCGGGACCGGGCAAGTAACGGGCAGGGCATACGGCTGGAGAGCTACTGCGGCATCGATAGCTGGCGGGGGAGGCGGCAGTAGCGGATGTGTTGGCACGGCGGGGACTCCATGCATTGTGGCTGGTCCTGATGCTCCGGGAGCGGCATCCACCAAGAACCCGGTGCAGGTTGCTGGAAATGATGGGACGAACGTCAGGGCAATCAAAACGGATACGGCTGGAGACTCTCAGGTGGTTGGACCGGACGCGCCGGCCGCTACCGCTACGCAGAGTCCGGTCCAGATCGCGGGATACGGATCTTCTAGCGTTGTACTGCCGTTTCAAAGCTGCGACCAGCAGTCCGTATTCACATCGAGCGGAACTGGAGAGACGCGCATTGTAGCGCTTTCGAGCGGAAAGAAAGTCCGGGTTTGTTATCTCGATTTCACGCCGGATACTTCAGGGAATGCGGTCAACTTTCAATTGGACTACGGGACCGGGGCGACATGCGGAACAGGAACGACTCAGTTGACGAGCCTGCTTTCTAACGTTCTCGCGTATTCGAATTCCTGGAGCGGTCCTCAGGGCGTGCCAGTAACGCCAGTATCGCAGTCCGTCTGCTTCAATCAGACGTCCAATTTTGCCTTGCACGGCATGGTTATTTACGCCTTCACAACATATTGATTCGAGGAGATCGGATGATTCAGAGTAAGACTCTCTTGCGCTTTTTGGCCTTCATCGCTTTACCGATCATTCTCTTTGCTGGAACCGTCCAGGTTGTCATAACACTCGGTGGAGACGTGACTGGAGCGCAGAATGCGACTGTTGTAGGGCACGTCACTGGAAGCCAGACGGTAGTATCGTTCTCTGCTACTCCAACGTTCAATGCTGCGACCGCAAACGGTTTCAAGATTACTCTTACGGGCAACGTCACATCATCGACTTTAAGCGGGGCTTCAGCCGGAACTCCAATCTATTTTCAGATCTGCCAAGACGGATCTGGGAGTCATACGTTTGTCTGGCCCGCGAATATGCTTGGGACGATGACGATCGGATCGACGGCTTCTAAATGCAGCGCTCAGTCTTTTCTTTATGACGGATCGAACGCGTACGCTCTAAGCACTGGTGTCACGAACCAATGAAACACTTGATAAGTGGAATCGCTGCAGCGGCTCTTGTGCTTGCGTTGGTGAGTGCTCAGTCCACGATCAACGGTATACCTGGCCAGTCGGTGAGCGGCGATATTGGAGTCGCGACGGGAACAAGTCTCGCGCTCGGCGGATGCACGATCGGAGTCAAAGCGATCTGCACAACGCTCGGCATTGCTCCTGGAGGCGACGTCGATATGTCAGGCGGAAGCGGAAACGTCATACTCCCTCAAACGACTTCCTATAAATGGCTCAGCCGCGGAAGCGTGGCGGCATCGGCAGACGGTCGATTCCTCTGGAGGAATAACGCTGGAACAGACTTCGGAAGAATGCAGTTCGGTGGAACAACCTCCAGTTTCCCGGCATTCAAGCGATCTGGAACGACTCTCGCTTTTCGTTTGGCTGATGATTCAGCGGATGCTCCGATTAGTGCTTCTGACTTTACAGCGTCCGGGGCCAATGTCGTGCTGAGCGGGCTCGGATCGGCGACAGGAACCCCGAATAGCCTTTGCCAGAACGGGACTACTGTTACAGTGAATGCCGCGCTGACATGCACGGTATCGGCTCGGGATGCCAAGCTAGCAATCTCTCCATTGAATGTTCAGGCATCCAAGGAGATCATGAAGCTTTCTCCTTCGCAGTTCGCTTACAAGGATGCGCCTAAGCGTTCCCGTTGGGGATTCATCGCTGAGGATCTCGCGGCCGTCGACAAGCGGCTCGGGGATGCATACACAAAAGAAGGCAATCCTCGATCGATCGATCAGAACGCAATCCTTGCACTGGCCGTCAGAGCTATTCAGGAACAGCAGATCGAAATCGATCAATTAAAGAAAACTTTGCGCGAGAAACGGTAATGAAATGCGGTCATGTTATCATCACAGCGGAGGTACCCGCAGCATGACATTTTCACTGCTGACGCGTCAGCACGCTACTTTAAATGAGGTCCCAGTCCAAGCGGACGGAACGACTCCAGGCTCAGCAACCGGAGTGACGGCAACATCGAGCGACGAGACTATCGTAACAGTTGCTCCACACGAAGGATTCCCGGATCAATTCGTTGTTCATTCTTTGTCCGTAGTAGGATCGGCCGATATCACGATTTCAGGCACCAATAAAGATGGAGATCCTATCTCGACTTCGTTCACGATCTCTGTTTCGCGGCGCCCTCCGTCGCCGGATGCGGCAGTCGGATTCACCGCTACGCTTACCGGCGTTGGCGACGATTAATTGATTTGTTTTGGGGGAGGTAGCGGTATCGCCTCCCCTTGTTTCAATCCTTAACGCCTCAGAGCGCGAACGCGGGAAAGCAGCAACCCGAATCGAAAGTTGAGAAGAGCGCCAAACCATGAGAAAGACCCTGCTAACAATACTCTTTGGAGCCACCTGTGTAATATTCGGTTTCTTAACCTTACTCGCTCAAAACTGGATACAGGTATCAACCGGAACAGTGAGCGCAGTAGCAGGGTACACCACTATTCAGGTGAACGGTAGCCCTCTCACACAGAGAGCCATACTCAACTGGATCAATGGCACGAACAACACGGCATCCTGCTCTGATAATGCCGGTAACGCTTCAACGGACTGTACTTTCAATGGATCAGGCGGCGGCGGGGGAGCCACGATCAGCGGCCTTTACGCCAACTACAGCAGCACGGACTGGTCTCCGCTGTATCAGTCCACCAAGCCGGCTACAACGGGATCATGGACGGCCGGCGGATCGACTTCAACGCTGGCAGATATCACGGGTGGGGGGCTTTCTTTTTTGAGCCCTGCCGCTCAGAGTCCAGGCGGATGGACTGTCGCGACTGCTGGATCAACTTGGACGTTTACGGCTTTCATGCCGGGATCTCAAGCCGGAACTGGAGCTCTCGGACTTTTCTGTGCTGACAATGCCGGGAATGCAAGCCTGTATCATAAGGACAATGCATCTTTGTCGGTCTCTCATTGGACAGGAATGCAGAACGGCGGAACTCCTGCATTTGCCGGAGCGGTAGCAAACAACTGGAATCCTCAAAACTGGTCCGGCTGGATGAGAATGGTAGTGGATTCCACGAACCGGAGCGTATGGTACAGCGCGAACGGAATCAACTGGTTTGAATTTGTTGGCGGTCGAGAGACCAAGACATCGTTCGTGACCTGCACTAAAGTAGGATTCGAAGGGTACGGAGACACAGTGCAGGGCAGTATTTCCACGATCCTGTCGGTAACAAATACCACTCCCTAGCGAATGGTATAATGTGACCCATGGTTACAAACATAGCCCGCAACTGGAAAACAACCGTCCTGGCCGTCGTGCTCGCCATCATCGGAGTAGTTCAGGCTTCAAAGGTTGGCTTCGTACAGGCCTTCACTGACCCGTTAACGCAGGTTTCTTTAGCGGCAGCGGTCGCCGCGGCGCTTGCGAAGGATGCCGATCAAACCGGAGTAGCCGCGAGTGCTCCGACTCCCCAAGATCCTCCTAAATCATGATCCGAAGAGCGAGAGGGCTAGGAACCACCGATCAGGTAGCGCAAGCTATCCAGACAATCGAGGGATGGTTTCCAGGTTCGATCGCTTACCGGAACAATAATCCTGGCAACTTGCGGCCGGCCGGACAGCCGGGATGCACTTCTGTATCTACCTCTAGCGGGCAGTTCTGCTCTTTCCCTGATTACCAATCCGGGTATCAGGCTCTCATAAATCAGATCAATCTCGACGCCTCACGCGGTCTCTCGATCGCGGATTTCACGTCCAAATACGCTCCAGCATCGGATGCGAATGATCCCAAGTCTTACGCAGCAAGCCTGGCGAAAGCTACCGGGCTATCGGTTTCGGATCCTCTTGCGGCGGCGCTCGATTCATCGTCGGACTATGCTTACGTTGGAGAGGACACGAGCGGCGGTCAGGATCTTTCAGGATTGTACTGGGGGATTGGGGCGCTTGCTTTGGGAGCTATCTTGTTTGCGGTAGTTTGAACCCGTCATCGCCTATCTTCTGAAACATTAGCTCTGGGTTCGGTTGGATGATCAGGAGTCCCAATGTCCGAGGGACCTTCAGAAGTCCAACACTCTGCTACGTTACGTGGTTCACTAAGACCGCTAGTGCCGCACGAACGCCAGCGAGCACTAATTCTACCCGCTGCTTTACATTTGGATTCGAGATCGGCAGAGCTCCATTCTGAACGTCTGTCGTGATCTCATCCAAGACAGGCTGGATGCTCGCTAGGATCTTTGCCTTGCTCGAAGTGTCGAGCACGCTCAATCCAGCCGTGATGCGCTCCGCGGCTTGGTTTGCATCCGAAACACGGTTGATAATGGCGCTCACCTGAGCGCGTTCGTTTGCATCCGTCACTACAGCCGCTACGACGGCCTGAGACGTTGCGACTCCGATATCGATGAAACTCTCAGCCTGCTTGACCGCCGAGAGATCCTGAGCGGGCGTACAAGCGTACAGAGCCAACGTAGCGAGCGCCGTCAGCACGATGATGGAATAGCGAATGGCGGTTTTCATGCCGTTATCTGCGAAAGGACCGAAGCGCACAACGACGCTAGATCGGGTTTGCTAAGTTCCGCGGCGAGCGATGAGGCCGCGGCCGAAGCTCCGTTCACGAGCACGTTTCTAACGACCTGGCCGGCCGTGTGGTAGTCGTTTCCGTCGAACACCTGGAACCAGATCTTATCGGTGTCGGTTAGCTGCAAATCTTGGATTGAATCTCCACCTCCGGCGGGCGGGAATTCGGGCAGCATCCCTTGCGTTCCGGCATTCATCGGATTCGCAAAGATGGACGTTGAGAATCCTAGCGATTGAACGGCATCGCGGACGATCTTAGCATTTGCGTACGTCGTGTTGAAATCAGGGTTACCGGCTTGAAATAGAGCCAGATTTGAATGATCCATGTTTCTCCTAGTTGAGGAATTCTTCGGGGGATTCGATATCGAAGACATCAAACTCTGAAAATTCAATGAACCCCTGCCGAACACCTCCCCCAAGAGATAACCCGGCAAGGGTCCACGAATGCGGTTGACGGCGTGTCTTATTCTGCGGGTTCGTGTTTGGCGAGGCAGTACAGAAAACCGTCATACCGTGAACTCAATCTATCAACGAAACCTGAAACGGAACAGAACCAAAGGTACGATTACTTACCAGGGTCCGATAGTTCCAAAAAAGTGTTTAGCGCGACGTCTGGAGAAATTCCGAGTCTCCCCGCGACGTCCTTAAGGTACTGCTCAGTCCGGTTATTGTCAGACGGCGGCGCCCATGCAAAGATCAACTGCCGTAGCGTCCAGCCGCGTGCGATGTCGAGCGCAACCTGATGATACAGTCCAGCGATTCCTTCCGCTGTCGATCGGGCGTGCCAGAATCCATGCTCGATTGCTGGATTGACTAGCCACGGAGCGGAGCGGAGATCGCCGGGGTTATTGTTTCGCGCGGGCAATGCTCCAGCAACAAAGAAGCCCTCTTCTTTCGCGATCGCTGAGCACAGCTTATCGAGGAATCCAGTCATGCGCTAGCCTTCATAGCTTTACGCGGCTTGACTTCGCAACGATTAAACACAAGATCCATTTCATCCCTGGCGTTACGTTTGGACAAAATGCTCCGAACGTGAAACTTTACCGTATGGCGCGATATTCCAAGAATTGACGATATCTGCGATCGGTTTCTTCCGGTCAAGATAAGATTCTCTATTTCCGCTTCCCTCGGAGTAAGCCCGACGAGTCTTGGGAGTCCAGCATTCATCGCAACAACTTACGTTCTTCGATCACTTGAAATTCTGCTGGTATAGCAACAGGGCGGCGTACTGGCGTGTCTGAACCTCTTTCGATACGGCGGGCGTCACGGATCAATCGGAGCACTTCTTCTGAAAGTCCGTGCTCTACTACTATTTTTTTGGATTGTCCGGTATCGTAGAGGTTGTTAGCCATGAGATCCTTATGTGTTGGCGCTCTCCTCGGCGGTCGATACGCCCACAAGATTTCCCGCGTTCGCGCTCTGAGGCACAACCGGTTGGGGAATCCCAGGGATTTCACGAGTCGTTCCGAAGCTCTGCCGAGCACTCGTCTGTCCTGAAATTCCCCCGTCGCATTGTGGGTTGTATTTTGATTGTCTACTGACAAATTCGTGAGCACACCAGTCAAGCTGCAAAGAGGTCAAGCGCTGTCCGGTCAGCCGGTAGAACAGTTCCGGCATGTTCTTCAGCCACGCGTTGACGGCGCATAGATCGGACCATCTGGGAGACGATCCCCACGTAGCGGCTGAATTGGGAACTTTAATGATGTCGTGCCAGTTCCGAATCAGAAAGCTATCAAGAAAGTTCGTCGGAAGTTCCTCAGTCGAGATCTCTTCCCCGCCGACTGCTTTCCACGGGATCACGGCAAGGCGCATTTCAGCAGCAACTCGTTTATCCTGCGCCTCTTCTTTTTTCGCCTCCGCTTCCCGGATCGCGCTGAACGCGGCGGACATCGCCTCATCGTGGATCTTCGCTTGCTTCAGAGCGCGAACGCGGTAGATCTTCTGAGTGAAGAGACCGCCGAGAAGAGCGCCGAACAAAAAGACACAGAATACCGCAGCGATCATCATACCTTCACGTCCTCATACAGCGTAGCATCGGAAACTGTAGGATCTTTCACCACGTCCAGACTCTTGTCGCCTTGCCTGTTTCTTCCGTCTGTGAACCATTGTACATCAGTAAACCGTCCCTTGACTTCCCCTAGCCAGTACTGCCCGTTTTGATCCTGCATGAGTGTCCAAATGCGGGCCGTGTCGCCATTTCGCGTCCAGTACTCTTTGCCCGCTTCAGGAGCGAGCGGCGGCATATCGACTAGCATATGCTCGGTCGCTTTTGCAACTTCGGACGTTACCGGATCGTGCTCTAGGACGTGCGCCTGCTGGATCACGATATCGTCTCCGTACCGTAGGCCGTGCGCTCCCTGAAACTGCGGATGCGACGCGATGCGGATTCTCAAGAACCCATTCGGAGAAACGCTTGATATCTGGCACGTGATGAATTCATGCACGTTGCCGGATTCCTTCGGGTATTCGGGGAACTTCAGCAGGATCTTGACGTAATCCCCGCGCTTGACGAGTCCCATCTTCGATACATTCGGCGTGAACTTGCCCTGGAATTCCGATACTGCATTGTTGAGCGGGACGAATACGACGCCTACCGGAAGATTTTTATCAGCCATTTCCACTCCTTACCAAACTGCGGTATCAACCATTCCGTCGAGAGTCACGCGTACTTTCAACGGCTCTTGCAATTTTTCCCAAGATCCGATCAGAGAAAAGTAGAACTGGGTCATCGGAGCTATGTACGCAGGCTCATCAACCCACTGCTCGAAATGAACCCGAGAATCCAGATAAGCGTATGTCTGCAATGGTTTCCTGATTCTACGATTCGGAACCGAGATCCTCAAATCGGCAATAACGAATCCAAGACACTTCCACTCGCTGTAACTCATGCGGTCTAGATCCACGCAAATCTTCGTGAACAAGAGCGCTTGCGGAGGAGGAAGCTGTCCAGATCGAACCATGTTCGTTTCCGAATTCATCCTGTTCTTATCGTTCAATACGAAGAACGGGATCTCCATCGGATCACCGGGATTTATGACAACTGTATCGTAGACACATCCAGGGCCGCGCTGAAGCCAGCCAGCCATCACTGAATTGATGTCTTTATTATCAGCCATTCGACAAGCTCTTTTCGATGTGCTCCCGTATCACTGCTGAAAGCGTAGCGTCCTGAACGCGCTTCTGTTTGCGCTTCGATACTTCCCGGCTCAAACGCTCGAACATGCGCGGCGGAAGCGTGATGCTCAACTTCGCGAAGTCTGCTCTCTTTGCTCTAATGGACATGACAGAGTAGGAAATAGGATTGTACACTGAGAAGGAGAAGAACGTCAAGTACGATGTGGTACTGAAGGACTATGGATTGCAGAATAGCTTTCAGAGCATCATGATTATGCGTTGGCGCTCTTCTCGGCTGTCGGAAACAGTCAGACATGATAAGCGTTCGCGCAAATGAGGCAATGGAGGATCACGATTGATTGACGCACGTTTCGTTCCCTGTGAGCAATGGCCGAAAGAAAAGACTCCGAGGCATAGCCGCAGAACCCTTTCTGGTAAGGCGATCCCGTACGCACGTCTGCTAGATGATCTCGAATACGAGTTACGGAAGCTAGGAGCGCGGGACATCATCATCCAGGCGTATTTCAAGCGGGACGACATCCGCAATGACGGCTGGCCGAGGTCATCGGCTAAACCATCCGAATCCGGGGTTATTGTCTCTTTCATCAACCGGGATCGGCAGGAAATCTCTTTCCCCTGCGATACGTATCAGGCTTATGAAGACAATCTTCGGGCCGTGTCTTTGACGTTGACCGCGCTCCGCGCTATCGACCGCTACGGCGTCTCTCAGCAAGGCGAGCAATACAATGGATGGGCTAAACTGCCAGAGGCTCCGACGCGCATGAGCCACAAGTCCGCTATGGAATTCTTGGCTCTGTATTCGGGGATCGCAGTCACTAGCAAGGAATCTTTGACCAAGGCGTACCGGGAAGCAGCGCAGCATCTTCATCCCGACAACCAACGAACCGGAAATCACGATCAGTTCGTTTTACTTTCCCAAACTAAGCAGGTAATCGAAGAGGTTCACGGATGGGCATAACGCTTCAGAGCGCGAACGCGGGAAATCCGCAAGCCGTCGAGACCGCCGAGAAGAGCGCCAAAATAAAAGGAGGAATCTAATGGTAATAACAGCCATCATACGCTTGATGCACTATCCAGCGACACAGAGGAAAGAATTCGTACGAAACGACTGGGACGGTCCAGACTCGCACAAAATCAAGTACTGGGAGGTCTCAGCCTCATCGTGGGACGCCATTCGAGAAGGCCTGCGGGATGACAACATTCTGAAAGCCAGCCGAGTAGCGAAAGAGACCGTTGAAACCTGGCGGAAGTCTGACGGGGAGCAGTTGTTCTTTGGCATGAGTCCCCTTACGAAGGAGGAGGCGCTTATGTTTTCGCGCTCTTCTGAGCCTTCGGACTGTCTTAGCAGTCCTACTGCGTTCGCGCAAATGAGGCAGGAGAACTAGATGCCGAATGCCGACCGGAAAATACGACAGACCAAAGTGGACGCAGTACGCGGGAAAGCCAATCTGCGAATGCGGGGAGTGCAGGACGTGCCGCGCTCGGGAGTCAAACCAGCGGTATCGGATGCGGGTAAAGGGAGCAGAAGTTCCACGCCTAGGACCTCAGGGAAGAAAACCATCGGAGAACGGCTATGCTCGTTCAGTCCAACGGAAATCTGGACCGAATGTTCCGGCAATCCCACGCTACGACTGGGACCGGACAGACCCGAACGAGAAATGGTGAAGCATCCCGCACATTACGGCGGCGACACTCCGCACGAGGTCATCAAATGCCTTGAAGCGTGGGGCCTTGAGAAGGACGCCTACCTGTGGAACGCCGTCAAATATATTGCTCGATCCGGCAAGAAAGGGAAAGCGCTCGAAGATCTATTGAAGGCTCAGTTCTACCTGAATCGCCGTATCGCAGTGCTTCAGAGCGCGAACGCGGGAAAGCCTCAATCTGAGCCATCGACCGCAGAGAGGAGCGCCAACGCAAAATGAATCTGAAGCCCTTATCGCAAGCAACAGGAACCAGTGTAAAACCAGAAACATGCTCCAAGCATCTAGCAGCTTGGCCGGATCATCACATGAACCAGCAACGCTGTCTGCTGTGCCGGACTCCCCTTATTGAAGGACCGGAATTTTTGGAACCGGGCGCTTGGTTCTCTGTTTCTGGAGGTAAGATCACTTTGCAGGTTAAGAATCTGCCGGAGTGCAAGGGATGACATGGCCATCTGAAAGACGGTTCGATTATCCAGGGAGCGTTCCGAATGACCGCGAATTGCTCTTGGAGATTATCGGGCGCCTCAGGTTAATAGAAAATATGCTTCAGAGCGCGAACGCGGCCGGCCATGGAACCGGAGAGACCGCAGAGGGGAGCGCCAAATCATGAAACTGGAAGTCTACAAGTGCGACGAATGCGGAGAGCCACGGAAGGAAACAAACCATTGGTGGGTTCAAACGATAAGGAACATAGATCCAGGCCCATGTATCGGCCTGCACACGTGGGCCAAGGGGATCGAAATGCAATTTGACGAAAGGACCGAAGTGAAGCATCTCTGCTCAGAATCCTGCGTTACAAAAGCTCTCTCGAAGTGGATGAGCCAGAGGAGTAATGGCAAATGACCATCTATATGCTCTCCATGCAGGATCACAGCGGTTTCTTTCGAGTGTTCGGATACTCTACTCGCGAATTACGCGATGCGGCCAGACAAACAGATCCGTACCCTTCAACGCTTGAAACATTCGAAATTACCGTACACGAAGAGCCGGTTATCGATTGGAGCAAGGGAGGTCCTGGTAAATGACAGACGATTCTGTATTGGCGCTCCTCTCAACGCTCGGAGTCAATCAGACGCTTACGGGCGTTCGCGCTCTGAGGCAACCCGTAACGGACTGCCCTGCTCCGAAGTTCCTCCGTCCTCGGGAATGGAAACAGCGGACGTTGCATCTTTGGGAGAAAAAGGGATGGATCGTTGAGGCTCCCGACGCCGTGATATTGCAGCGTGCCTTCGGCGACCGGATGCCGCATCGGGAGCACATTTCAGACCGGCAGATTCAGCAGATCGTTTCGATTGTGAAGGAGTTAAGACAGAAATGAGCGGCTGTGACGTTTGTATCGGGACGAGCGATGTTGAATCGATGAAAATGTACTCGCAGAATATCGTGAAGGCTCGGAAGCCAGCGAAGTGCTGCGAATGCAGACGGCCAATCAACAAAGGGGATAAGTACGAATACGTAAAGGGCCGCTACGACGGAGACTGGTACGTTTACCGAACCTGCGCTCTGTGCGTCGAGATTCGAACCGTCTTTACATGCGGGAAAGGATTCTATTTCGAAACCCTCTGGGAAGACATGGCGGACTATGCCTTTGAACGACTGACGACGGCAAGCGAGTGCTTCACGCAGTTATCGCCGGCCGCGAAGGCATTCGTGCTGGAACGTTGGCGAAATTGGAAGGGCTTATGAGGTGTCCGCGATGCGCCGGGTACGGCTACCTTCCCGATCTTCCGTTGTCTGACGATACCTGTACGCTCTGTCACGGACGCGGCCTAACATCCGTCACGAAGGCTCTCAAGGAACTGAAATCGCTTCAGAGCGCGAACGCGGGAAAGCAACAGAACCGGGATCGACCGCCAAGAAGAGCGCCAACGCATAATACCCGCATCGGCGTCACAAAATCAGTACTAAAGTAAGCTTCCACCAAATCCAATCCGAGTAGCATAATCGAACCATGATGAACATGGCTTCAGTTCTTCTGATCGGGTTCGGAGCGGGCGTATCCTCGGTAGCAGCTTTGACTTGGGGATTAGGACCGCGACGCATCGGGCGGTTCTTTACTGCTTTCGCGGATGCTTGGGAGTCTACCGCTCGGCCAGCGCGAATTCCATCCGAGGTTAAAACGATGGAGTCTGAACGCTGCAAGATGGATGTTATATCGGCACTTGAGAATCTCGGAATGTCGCACGCGAAGGCCGTCATCGTTACCAGAGAATCAATCGCCTCTACCCGATCGTACGATTTTGAAGTTGTGTTCAAAGAAGCTACAAGGAGGATCGCATGAACAATCATTCTAATCTCTCGTGGACCGCGGCATTCTTTGCCTGCGTGATGTTGGTAATGGCTCTACTGGCGCAGTTCTTTCCAGTGGACTTTGAGACTGTTGCTAAGGTATGCACTCTTGGTGTTTTTGGCGGATGCCTGAGTGCTATGCTGAGAAGTTTTCAGTTTTTCGCGCCGAACTGGAGTTTCGGCGCATCGGAGGTTGCGTGATGAATACGTTTCAGACCCGCAAGCAAGAACTGGATGGCTTTCTGGATTCCATCGATGCCAGGAAGGTTCAGGAGTATGTAAGCCCGACTGGGGTATGCCGCTTTTACGTTGACGGAGACGGTATCGGATTCATAATCCAGATCACCGGCAATCCGAAGAAGGCTAGCGATGATTTTAGTTGGGAGGCTTTCGTTCCTCCTACTTCCGACAATCGCGTCTCCGTAACTTTTGAGCGCATCAAGTCCGCGCTCGCGGATGTTAGAGACAAGCGTGTCTAGCGAGAGGACTCAAGAATGAACATCCACGACGAGCAACGCACAATCGAATCCCAGTACTCCTTCCAAGACTCTATGCGCTCGATGCGCTGGAGCTTGTTAGCGGATGACTTTATCGCTCCGAGAAAGCCTCAGAGCGCGAACGCGGGAAAGAAGCAACCGGCCAGCGACCGCCGAGAAGAGCGCCAAACACAAAAGGAGAAAGCATGAAAAACGAACTCATCTCAGATCTCATCAAGATCTTTCAATCAACAACAGAACCACTGGATGACCCTAAGACTCATCAGGCTCCTCCAAGTCCAGAAGAAGAATTCGAGCCGGAACTTGAATGGGTGCGGCGATGAAACAGAAAGGAATCGAAATGAAGAAAGAACGTGCAGTGCTTGTGACGACCGCTTACCGAGGGGTCTTTTTCGGATACGCTTCTGAGACTGGAGGAGAAACGATAAAACTCAGAGCGGCCCGTCTCTGCGTGTCATGGTCAAGGGATTTACGCGGATTCATGGGACTTGCTTCCGATGGCCCTAATAACAATTGTCGGATCGGTCCAGCAGCGGACATCGAACTGCGGAACATTACATCTGTCTCAGAAGTTTCTCCAAAGGCGGAAGAGAAATGGAACAAAGCTCCCTGGTGCTGAGAGGCACGATACCGGACTGGGCTGAACAGTTTTCCGGCTACGGCGACGGCTACGGCGACGGCTACGGCTCCGGCTCCGGCTCCGGCTACGGCTACGGCGACGGCTACGGCTACGGCGACGGCTCCGGCTCCGGCTCCGGCTACGGCTCCGGCTCCGGCTCCGGCTACGGCTCCGGCGACGGCTACGGCTCCGGCGACGGCGACGGCGACGGCTACGGCGACGGCTACGGCTCCGGCTCCGGCTCCGGCTCCGGCTCCGGCTCCGGCTCCGGCTACGGCTCCGGCTCCGGCTCCGGCTACGGCTATTGGTTGCACGTTTCAAAGCGTGCCATGCAAGCATGGCCCGCTTCTCAACGTGCCCGGATCAAAGAGTGTATCGCTGAGGGACACTTCATCGCGTTCTGGAAATCCTCTAAGGATGGGATGCCTTCAAACGGAGGAACTTCGCCTACTCCCGCTACTGCCGGATTGAACCAAAAGATTAATGGTCCACTTGCGATTTGCACTGCGCGAGGATTGCACGCCACTCTTAAGCCCGAGAAATGGTCCGGCGAGCGCTTATGGATCGTTGCACTGAAAGGCGAGATCCAGATCCAAGACGACAAGTGCGCTGCTCTGGAACGGGAGATCCTTGGAGAAGTGCTTCAGAGCGCGAACGCGGAACACTCCCTGAACGTTGAGACCACAGAGAGGAGCGCCAGAACATGAACTGGATTTCGCTAATCCCACAGAAGCGTTTATCAGGTCCAAGACGAGGACCTGTACACGATGAGGCTTACAAGGCTTTCATCCGTGAATGGCCGTGCGCGATCTGCTCGCTAACATCCCAGATGATCGACATTCGCGTGAGTGGACGCATCCAAGGGGTTGTGATCGAATGCGCCCATGTCGGAAATCGCGGACTCTGGCAGAAGTGCTCCGATCACGAAACGATCCCGCTGTGCCGATGGCATCACACGCTAGGACCAGAATCACATCATGTACTTGGAAGACGATTCTGGGAATACCATGGAGTCGAAAGAGATAAGCTGATTCAGTTTTACCAGAATGCTTATGGGCTGCCGTCGTCTCGCGCCCTCCTGGAACACGGGCGCGGAGGGGAAGCGGAGCATGGTTCGGAGATCCGGTCATGAATCATACACCTGGTCCGTGGACTGCTGATTGGGACGATGACGGTCAATGGTATGTAAATATCGGTGGATGTTATACGAGCGGCAATGCGCTTCGTGGCGATAGCGGAGAATGCATTGAATCGGCTAACGCCCGTCTGATAGCAGCGGCTCCAGATCTTCTCGAAGCGTGCCTTGACGCTCGCGGATGGTTTCCGATCAACGGTCCTGCAGCTAAGACAAGAGCTAAACTGGACGCGGCCATAGCCAAAGCTATGACTCAGAGCGCGAACGCGGTAGGCCCTCGGAACGTATCGACCGCCGAGAAGAGCGCCAACATAAAAGTACCCTCAAAAGAGTAGAAATGCCAGTACCAACAGTCCATTCCTCATTTCGTACTTTCTTCGTATCGTTATCTCATGACGATTCGAGACCACATCCGAGAGCAGGAAGACTTCTTTCACGTCCCGGTAGCTGCACTACCATTCGACAATTCGAACGAATGGGTTCCAGCGCAATACTGTGAGTCGTGCGAGCAACTGACAACCTTTTCAGACTCCGTTGAAGACTGGCTAACATGCGATCGATGCGGAGCGCCAGCAGACAAGCAGAATATTCAGATGATCCTTCAGCCGGAGCGTAAGCCTGCCGGGAAGGTGGTACCGATTCGAAAGGAGAAACGCGCATGACGACTAGGGAAATCGAATTAGAAGACCATGGGCAGGACTTTACCAGCTTCATCGTGGACGAGGATGGAAACGTCGTCGAAACGAAGCCTTGTCAGGGATGGGTCTGGAATGGATCGAAGGTTATGAACAAACGCATCCGTGTGGGATCTCGCCTGATTCTTAGAACTCCAAACATGGCTCCCGTCAGCGAGCCACTCACTTTACGATATCGCGTCATCGCAATATCGCGGCCTCAGAGCGCGAACGCGGAAAACTCGCAGCCAACGAACGAACCCCGAGAAGAGCGCCAAAAACAAAAGGAGTAACTCCGTGCATCCAGCCAACTACATAAAGTTAGAACCCAACTCACCCGTAACAATAGCACTCCGTTACCCGGCTCCCACAGTCGCTGAGAGGAGCGCGAACACATAAATGGAATGCTGTGACTGGAACTACATCCCTCTTCCCCCTTACCTAAGGGAAGAACCACCAATTTACAATCCCATCATCATACCGGATCTTACGTACCTAGACGCTGTTCCGCCGGCTGCGATTCAGTGCCCGAATGTAACTGCGTCTCCCGTACCGGAGCCTTCCGCATTGCTGCTTCTGTGGATTGGACTGATGCTGATTCTGCTTGCGCGAGTTCGATTCTCTTCCTCTGCCAGTAAGCGCGGGTAGCTTCCCGCTGCTTGATGAATCCCCGGTTTCTTTCCCTCATCTCCGCGGCGTGACGCTCTCTCTGCTCACGCCGTGGAATGTACCTCAGTTTTCTTCTTTCTGATTTACAGACTCTGCATTGTCCGTGCTCCCAGAACTGTATTCCGTGCGAGCATTCGTTCATCATATGTTGGCGCTCCTCTCATCGCTCGATACGGTTTGAAGGTTTCCCGCGTTCGCGCTCTGAGGCAGATGCTCGAAAATTAGTTTCCCGCTCTTGGTGGTACCGCATCTTCGGTATCCAGCCTTGATGAAGCATCTTCCAGGATCGCGCTTATGTCTCACCTTGGATGGATCGACGTATGTATAGAGACGTTCCCCCGGCCAGCGCTCCCATGCCTTTCGGTCTGCGGCTTTGATAAGTTCGCTAGATCGGCCGGCTGATGTTCCCTCGTTCCTGAAAACTGCACAGTTCACGCCGGACTCTCCCGCATCGCTTATAAATTTGCGCCACACGAACAGCGCTTTGGCGTCTGGACTTAGAAACACCATATGCTCGCCAGGCCCAACAAACTGATAGATCTTGCGGTTCTGCCGCGCCGGATAGTGCCGAAGAAAGATGCTCATCGCGGTAGGATTCCCGTCCTTGATCGGAATCCACGGTCCATCTCCGAACAAGAATGGCTGCTCGGAATGCTTCAGAGCGCGAACGCGGGAGACTTCCTGATCGTGTTGGACCGCTGAGGAGAGCGCCGGCATAAAATCATCCCTCTCCCAAAACTGCTAGAACCTTGTCAAAACATCCCTGACATAATCCATTCCCTGGTTCAGCAGAAACTCTTACAAATTCATGCTTCAAAACAGATCTCGTATCAGGCTTCTTTACCCTCTCGGATCTGCACAATGTCAAACAAGTATGCGGCTGAGGAAGGATATGTTTCTTAGGCGTGATGAACAGCGGGGAAGTCCCGGCCATGAACCGCTTCAATGCAACGTGCTCGATCTCGTTATCGGCGGTAACCTGAAAGCACGGACATGCCAGACCGTGATACTCGGCTCCGCACTTCTGGCAGTACAATGCGGCGGTCGAATGCATCGGAGCGGATTTCATACTGGCACCTCTTCCTGTTTGACATTCTTACCTGGATGGCAGACACACATCATCGATCCATCGAGAATCTGCTGATTCGGCTGTAAATTGGATCGCACAGCCTTTATCTGAGCATCGCTTTTCAATTCCTGAGAGGTGACCCAAGCGTAATCCTCTTGTGCGTGCTTCGTCACAAGGAACGATCCGTGAATGAAACGTGCTCCATCGCAATGTGGGCACTTCGGAGAGCGTGACGGTCGCTTGTACTGAAGATCTCTAACCCGATCATTCTCCGCTCGCACAGCACGGATCACGTCTACAGGTTTCGGGCATTTGACACAGCCGTGTGCGAGATCATCAATCGCTCGACTCAAGATTTCTTCGGACTCAGCACGCGTACCGGC
>Ga0335069_10001212_pt1 | contig 41778 bp, 33 predicted proteins | sample Lox_Sample_11_FD_206714 | JGI IMG/M metagenome (GOLD analysis project Ga0335069, IMG submission 206714) | Soil microbial communities from Loxahatchee National Wildlife Refuge, Florida, United States - Lox_Sample_1.1 | ecosystem: Environmental > Terrestrial > Soil > Wetlands | place: USA...
GGAGAGGAGGCCGAACCCGGGACCGGCGCGGGCGTCGACGGAACGGCTGGCCACGCGGCTCGCGAGGAAGAGCATGACGGAGAGGAACACGTGAAGGCCCGTCGGCCCTCCCGCCGCCCCGTCGAGAAGCACCCCGACCACCGCCGCGGCCACCGCTCCTTCCACCACGCCCGCCTCGAGCCCCAGCCAGACCACGACCGGTATCGCGAGCGGAAGCGACAGCGCGCCGCCCACGACCCGGGACAGGCTCGCCCCGAGGCCGACGAGGACGAGGACCGCCACGAGCGCGAGCAGGGTGCGCAGCGTCGTCTTCACGGGATCGGCGCCTGGGCTGCGGGGGTGTTCTCCGGCGCGGGGGCGCCGGCGACGAGCACGAGGACCTCCTCGAGCTTGTTCACGTCCGCGGCCGGGACGACCTCGGCCGCCTGATAGAGGCCGTAGCCGGCGCGGCGGACCCGCGTCACCTTCCCCACCGGGAGCCCGCGGGGATACACCCCGTCGGTGCCGGAGGTGACGAGGAGGTCTCCCTCGATGAGGTCGTCGGAGCGCAGCGCGTAGTCGAGGCGGCAGGGCCCCGGCGCCCCCTGTCCGCGCACGTTCGCGCGGGCGCGAGACCGGTCCACGCGGACGGCGACCGAGCTGTTGCGGTCGATGAGGAGCAGGACGTCGGCGCTGTGGGCGGCGAGCGTGTGGACCCGGCCCACCACCCCGTCGGCGTTCACGACCGGCATCATGCGCTTCAGGCCGTCGCTTGAGCCGCGGTCGATGGTCACGACCTGGAGGCCGCCCGGGTCCATGCGCGCCCCGATGACGCGCGCCCCCACCTCCCGCTGGTCCGGGTGGGAGCGCGCGAACCCGAGGAGGCGCTCGAGCCGCTCGTTCTCCTGCTTGAGCCCCGAGAGCCCTCCGAGCTCGCGCCTGAGCCCGTTCACCTCTCGGGAGAGTCCCTCGGCCCGCTCCCGGATGGAGCGGAGCGACGCGTACCGTTGCCACACCGACAGGGCGCCGGTCACGGTCCAGTCGACGACCTTCTCGATGGGGCTCGTGAGCGCGAGGACGAACCGGTCCCCCGGCGTGCGATCGCTCGGGTGGCGCGCCTGCGCGAAGAACACGCCGAGCGGGACGACGACGAGCGCCGCCACGACGAGGAACTCCTTGTACCGCCTCAGCAGTGAGAGCAACCGAACCCCGCGCCCGGCGGATCATCCGTCCGGGCCTGGAAATCACTTGCATTTTAGCCGTCGTTGGCTAGGTTCATCAACCCCGCGGCGCTACCCCGTCGCGGCGCCCTCGAGAAAGAAGCGGGAGCCACTGTTCCATGCTGGACATCCTCCGCGCGAAGAGCCGAAGCGTCCTCACCTACGTCCTCTTCGGCATCATCATCGTCGTCTTCGTCATCAGCTTCGGCCCCGGGTCCCAGGGCTGCCAGGTCCAGAGCCTCGCGCAGTCCTACGCCGTCGAGGTGGACGGGTACGTGGTGACGCCCGCCGACTTCGAGCAGCACTACGGGAACCTCTTCCGGACCTACCAGGCCCGGCTCGGGCAGAACCTGACCCTCGAACTCGCCGACCAGCTCGGCCTGCGCAACGTGGCGATGAACCAGCTCATCGACCGCGTGCTCGCCGTGCGCGAGGCGAAGCGGCGGGGGCTCGCGGTCAGCGACGACGAGGTGAACCGGGTCATCTGGGGGATCCCCGCCTTCCAGAGCCAGGGGAACTTCGACCTCGACCTCTACCGGAAGACCGTCCGGGCCGTGTACGGGTCCGAGGACCGCTTCGAGCAGCAGATCCGGGACGACCTCCTCTACACGAAGATGATGGCGCTCATGCGGGAGGGCGCCCAGGTCTCGCAGGAGGCGGTGAAGGAGGCGTGGACGAACGAGTTCGACCAGGTCGACCTCGCGTTCGTGCGCTTTCCGCTCGCCGCGGCCCGCAAGGACGTCAAGGTGACCGACGCGGAGGTCAAGGCGTTCCTGGCGGCGAACGCCGCTCGGGTCTCCAAGTACTACGAGGAGCACGCCGCCCGCTACGAGACGGCCAAGCGCGTCCAGGCGCGCCACGTGCTCGTGCGCGTCCCGGAGGGCGCCCCCGCGGCGCAGGACGAGGCCGCCCGGAAGAAGATCGAGGCGGCGTCCGATCGCATCCGCAAGGGCGAGGACTTCGGTGCCGTGGCCCGCCAGATCTCCGAGGACCCCGGCACCAAGGAGAAGGGCGGCGAGCTCGGCTTCTTCGGCCCCGGGGTGATGGCGAAGCCCTTCGAGGACGCCGCCTTCGCCCTCCAGAAGGGCGAGCTCTCGCAGCCGGTCCGCACGCGCTTCGGCTGGCACGTCCTGCAGGTCGAGGCGGTGGAGGAGGCCAGGAAGGTCCCGCTCGCCGAGGCCCAGGCGGACATCGCCCGCGAGATTCTCTCCGACGATGCGGCGAGGAAGCTCGCGGACGCCCGGGCGGCCGCTGCGCTCGCCCAGATGAGGTCCGGCAAGAAGCTCGTGGAGGTGTTCCCGCCGCCCCCCAAGGCGGGCGACGCGAAGACGAGGGCCGCCGGCCCCGAGTTCGGGGGCGAGGCGCTCGTCGCGCAGGAGACGGGCCCCTTCGGGCGCGGCGGGAGCATGGTCCCCCGCATCGGCGACGCCCCGGCGCTCGCCGCGGCCGCCTTCGCCGCCACCGCGGCCGGGCAGCCGCTCCCCGACGTCTACGCGACGCCGCTCGGGCCGGTGGTGGCCCAGGTGCTCACCCGCAGCCGCCCGGACCCGGCGAAGTTCCCGCAGCAGAGCGAGGAGGTGGCGGCCCGCCTGCGCGCGACCCGGGAGACGCAGATCGAGTCCGCTTGGCTGAAGCAGCTGCGCGAGGCCGCCACGGTGAAGGTGAACGACGCCTTCCTGCGAAGCCCGGCGTCCTCCTCCTGATCGCGGCGCTCAGGCGCGGCGCCCGGGCAGGTCGCCCGCCGCGGCGATCCCGTCCCGGGTCGTCTCCTTCACCCGGTACATGGCGGCGTCGGCGAGCTGCAGGAGCTCCTCCGCGGTCTTTCCGTCCTCCGGGAAGCTGGCGATCCCGAAGCTCGCCGTCACCCGGATCTCGAGCCCCCGGGACGCGAGGAAGGCGGCGCCGTTCACCGCCGCCCGGAGCCTCTCGGCCGCCTGGCGCGCCGCCGGCGCCGTCGTCTCCGGCAGGAGCACCACGAACTCGTCGCCGCCGTAGCGGACCGGCACGTCGATGGAGCGCATCTGGCGGTGGACGAGCTCCCCGACCTCGCGGAGCACCGCGCTGCCCGCCTGGTGGCCGTGGGTGTCGTTCACGGCCTTGAACCGGTCCAGGTCCAGGAACACGAGCGAGAACGGCCGACCCGTCCGGCGCGAGCGCGCCACTTCCAGTCGCAGCTGCGACCAGAGGTGCCGGGCGTTGAAGAGCCCGGTGTGGTCGTCCCGGAGCGTGAGCTCGCGGATTCGCTCGTAGGCGCGGGCGTTGTCGATGGCGATGGCGCCGAAGTCGGCGAGCGCCTGCAGGGTGCGGAGGTCGCTCCCGTCGAAGACGCGTCCGCCCCGGGGGTTCACGAGCTCGATGACGCCGAGCGCCCGCCCCCGAGAGACGAGCGGCGCCGCGAGCACGCTGCCGGTGACGAGCCCCGAGGCCTCGTCGAAGCGTCCCGCGAAGCGCGGATCGACGCGCGCGTCCTCGAGCAGCACCGGCTCCCCGGAGGCGACCACGTGCCCCGCGATCCCCTCGCCGATGGGGAGCCGGAGGGGCTTCAGCCGCTCCGCCCCCTCGCCGACGACGATCTCGAAGACCAGTTCCCGCGTCGCCTCGTCGACGAGCAGGAGCGACCAGTGCCCCGGCCGGAGGACCGTGCTCACCTTCTCCATGATGAGCGAGAGCACCTCGTGCAGGTCGAGAGTGCTCGCGAGCGTGCGGCCGATCTCGTTGAACGCCTGGAGCTCCCCGACGCTTCGCTCGAGCTCCCGCAGCAGGTCCCTCGACTCCGTGGCCACGGTTCGTGGTAGCAATACCCCCCGGTCGAGTCAAAAATGCGCCTCGTCCTCGCGTCCCAGAGCCCGCGGCGGCGGGAGCTGCTCTCCTCCGTGGGGATGCCTTGCGAGGTCCGGCCCGCCCGCACCGACGAGTCGGCCCGCCCCGGCGAGCGGCCCGAGGACTACGTGCGCCGCGTCGCGCGCGAGAAGGCCGACGCGGTCCGGGCCGGGGCCGGCGAGGTCGTCCTGGCGGCGGACACGGCGGTGGTCCTCGGCGGGGAAGTGCTCGGCAAGCCCCGCGACGCGGACGACGCGCGCCGGATGCTCCGGGCGCTCTCCGGGCGCGTTCACACCGTGCTCACGGGCGTCCACGCCCGGCGCCCCGCGACGGTGACCCTCGAGGAGGCCCGCCGGGAGGCGGTGGTGTCGAGCGCGGTCCGCTTCGCGACGCTCTCCGACCGGCAGGTCGACTGGTACGCCGACGGCGGGGAGCCCCTCGACAAAGCCGGCGCCTACGCCGTCCAGGGCGCCGGCGGGGCGTTCGTCCTCTCCGTCGAGGGAAGCGTCTCGAACGTCGTCGGGCTCCCGCTCGCCGAGACGCTCGCCTTGCTCGCCGGCCTCGGAGTGGCGCTGCCCTGGGAGGGCGCGTGATCGCGGAGACCGTCGCCGCGCGCCTCGCCCGCGTCCGGGAGGGCATTCCCCGGGGGGTCACGCTCGTCGCCGTGTCGAAGTCCCAGCCGGCGTCCGCCGTGCGGGACGCGTACGCGGCCGGGCAGCGCGTCTTCGGGGAGAACTACGTGCAGGAGTGGCGCGAGAAGGCGGACGCGCTCGCGGACCTCCCGGACCTCGTCTGGCACTTCGTCGGCAGCCTCCAGACGAACAAGGTGAAGTACCTCGCCGGTCGCGTCGGCCTCGTCCACACCGTCGACCGCGAGGACCTCGGGCGGGAGATCGCCCGCCGCTTCGGGCAGCGAGGCGCGACCGCCCGGGTCCTCGTCGAGGTGAACGTGGGGCGCGAGGCGGCGAAGGCCGGTTGCGACCCCGGGGAGGTGCCGGCGCTCGTCGGCTCGCTCGCGGCTCTCGCCCACATCGAGGTCGCGGGCCTGATGTGCATCCCCCCCGCCGACAGGGATCCCCGCCCCTTCTTCGACGCGCTGCGGGAGATGCGGGACCGCCTCGGGCTGCGCGAGCTCTCGATGGGGATGAGCGCCGACTATCCGCAGGCGATCGCCGCTGGCGCGACCATCGTCCGGGTCGGCACCGCCATCTTCGGGGAACGCCCCGGGAAGGCCTGAGCCACCGGGCGGGGCCAGACCCGGGGTCCGTCGGCACTCACCGCTCCCGGAGCCGGAGCCGTCCGTCGTCGGACACGCGGACCTCGTACTCCTGGCCGCAGTAGTAGCAGAGGACCTCGTCTCCGTCGCCAAAGCCCTCGTCGTACGGGTTGTTGGCGTTGCAGGAGGGGCAGTCGAAGTCGCCGAACCGCGTCCGGCGGCCGAGCTCCTCCCCGCTCGGCGACTCCTCTTCGTACGCGTGTGGATCGAGCGGCATCCGTCACCTCGCGGGCGCATGGCCCCTTTGCAGAGGGTACGCCAGTCGCTGCCGAGGCCGCGACATTTTTGTCGCGGTTCCCCGGGCGCACCCACCCCCGGACGCGTAACCTCTCGGATCCAGAGGGCGAGCGCCGGGGCGCTCGCTGGTCACGGCCTTGCATTCGCAAGGGAATAGACCGGAGGCTTCGGTCGTCAGAGGTCCGATGGCGCTCAACCGAAATGCCCTTGCTGCACTCGCCCTGCTCGTCGCCCCGCTCGCTGCGCGGGCGGAACCGGGCTTCTCGCCGGGGGAGCAGCTCGACTTCACCATCGACTACCTCGGCGTCCGAACCGGGCAGGCGCGCATCTCGGTCGGCCAGCCGGAGGGGGACATCTGGCCGGTCATCGCCCAGGCGCGGACGGACGGAATCGCGAGCATCCTCGACATCCGCGAGCACCTCGTCTCCTACTGGGACGCCGCGCACCGCCTGCCCCGGGGCTCCGACCTGCAGGCCATCGAGATCGGGGACCGGCACGCCGACAGCGCCCGCTTCGACCGCGAGAGCGGGAAGGCCCACATCCGCGTCGTCCGCAAGGGGCACAGGTCCGAGAACACCTATGACATGGACCCGGTGGCACTCGACTTCGCGAGCGCCATCCTGTGGCTCCGCTTCCAGCCGCTCGCCGAGGGCGCCCGCTACGAGGTCCCGGTCTTCACGACGAAGGGCACCTTCGTCCTCGTCGCATCCGTGGTGGGGCGCGACCGACTCGAGACCCGTGCGGGGACCTTCGACGCGCTGAAGGTCTCGGTGGGGACGAACTTCGCCGGGAACTTCGCGTCGAAGCGCGACACGCTCATCTGGTTCTCGGCCGACGAGCGCCACGTGCCGGTGCGCGTGAGCGCCGACTTCGCCGTCGGCAGCGTCGTCGCCACCCTCTCCGGCTACCACCCGGGCGAGGCGGTGGCGCGAAACTAGGCGCTCCCCCCGGACCGCACACCTCCCCGACGCGGCCGCGCTATGCTCGTCCCCGTGGGGAGGGTCCCTTGACGTCGCTTTCCGTCGTCGTGGCGCTCACGCTCGCCGCGGATCCGTGTGGCCTGCCCGCGCTTCGGCCCGGGGGGCCACCCTGGAAGACGGGCGAGGTCCTCTCCTTCGACTTCGACGTGATGGGCATGGTGCGGGCCGGCACGCTCCAGACCGAGGTCGGGCGCCCGATGTTCGAGGGCACGGAGATCCCGCTGAAGGCCAAGGTGCGCAACTCCTCGATCTTCGCGAAGGTGCGGCGCATCGTGGGCGGGGCCTTCTCCTGGGTGGGCGCGAGGACGCTCCTCCCCGAGCGCTACCGCGACGAGGTCGTCGAGGACGGGGTGAAGAAGATCACGGACGCGCGCATCTCGGGGAGCGGCCCGGTGACGGTGGAGACCCAGTACGGCGACGCCCGGAACTCGATCCCGTTCGAGCGCCAGGGGCAGGTCCTCGACGTGGTGTCCGCCGCGTACTACCTCCGTGCGGCGGAGCTCAAACCGGGCGAGGCGCTGTGCTTCGACCTCGTCGCGAACCGGCGCTACTGGCGCTTCCGCGGGAAGGTGGCCGCCGCGACCGAGCGGGTCGAGACGCCCGCCGGGATCTTCGAAACCGTTCGCATCGACGGCACGGTGGTCCGGGCAGACCAGCCGGCCGCGCAGCGCCCGCTGCACGTCTGGATCGCGACCGAGGGCACGAGGCCGCTCGTCGCGGCCGTGAGCGAGATCGACCTCGGGCCGGTCTCCGCGACCCTCTCCCGGCTGCGGTAGCTACCGGGACAGCCGGGCAGAGACCTGGGCGATGCGCCGCCGCAGGTTCCCGACCGCGCCGGCGAGCCGCTCGATGCCTTCGTCCGGCCCGCGCGAGAGCGCGATGGCGAGGAGCGCCTGGCGCCCCGTTGCCCCGTCGTCGAGCGCCCTCTCGGCCCTGTCGAGCCAGGTCGCCACCTCGCGGAGCGCGCGCCTCCCCTCGGCGAGGTCGTCCTCCAGGAAGTCGAGCAGCAGCGCGTCCCGCCCCGAGGTGCCTGCGAGCCGACTGCGAAGCCCGCCGAGCACCGTCGCCTCTCCCGCCACAGCCAGCGTCCCCGCCCTCCCCATGGCGCCTCCCCTTCCCCTCCCGGAGGCAAGGGTAGCGGGGCGATATCGCCCGTCAAGAATCGGGGGGGGCCGAGCCGCGAGGGCCGGCCCTCAGATGAGCCCGCGCGACCGGCGAAGGAGGTCGACGGTCTTCTGGTACTCGACGTCCCAGGCGCTCGTGCCTTCCTGCAGGTGCTTGAGCCGCGCCCGGGCCTCGCGGTCGATCTCGTCGTCCACGTCGAGGTGGCGCTTGAAGATGAGGAAGATCTTCCGGCGCAGCACCTGGTCGTCGGTGTAGACCTCCTCGACGTTCCGCGACACGAGGAGGAATTCGATCATCTGGCCGATGACGTACTCGATGCCCTCGTCGCCCATCTTGAAGCCGCGCACGTCGGCCATCTCGCGCTTCACCTGGTTGAAGCGCGACTGGTCGTAGCCGCGCCGCTCGAGGGCCTCGCGCGTGGCCGCGTTCACGCGCTCCTCCGCGGCCAGGTACTCCTTCATGATCGACGCCATGTCCATCTCGGCGTCGGCGATCCGCATGGTCTCCACCTCGATGTCGCCGTCCTGCATGAGGGTCTGGACGACCTCGCGGGCGATGGTGGGAATGACCTTCGGATAGAGGCGCATGGCTCACTTTCCTCGCAGCGCGGACTATACCGCGCCCGAGCATTGCGATTGCGATTTTCTCAAGGGTTTTTCCTATAGACTCCGGGCGCCACCGAGGGCAAGAAAAAAGGGGCGGCCGCCCGTTCGGGACGGCCGCCCAATCGCCCGGCGCCCGGGCCAGGCCCTACGAGGCGTAGATCTTCATCACCTCGTCGAGGAGCTTCAGCCCCTCGGCCTTGGGGCGCTGGAACGAGTTGCGGCCCATGATCGAGCCGAACGCGCCGCCCTCCTTGAGCCCGCGCACCTCGGCCAGGATCTCGTCGTCCCCCTTCGCCTCGCCGCCCGAGAAGATGACGATGCGCTTGCCGTTGAAGGCGCTCTGGACGACGTGGCGCACACGCTCGGCGAGCGTCTTCGTCGGGATCCCGTACTTCTCGTAGACCTTCTTCGCCTCGGCCTGCTCCACGTGATCCTTCGGCGGCTTCACCTTGATGAGGTGTGCGCCGAGCTGTGCCGCGATCTGGGCGGCGTAGGCGACGACGTCGACGGCCGTCTCGCCGTCCTTGGACAGGCCGGCGCCGCGCGGGTAGCTCCACACCACCACCACGAGCCCCTTGCGCTTCGCCTCCTCCGTGAGCGCGCGCAGGTCCTCGTACTGGTGGTTGCGGGCGCCCGAGCCCGGGTAGATCGTGTATCCGATGGCGACGCAGCCGAGGCGCAGGGCCTCGTCGACCGACCCGGTCACGGCCGAGATGGGCTGGTCGATCTTGGCGAGGCTGTCGGAGTTGTTGAGCTTGAGGATGAGCGGGATCTGCCCGGCGTACTTCGCCGCCGAGGCCTCGAGGAAGCCGAGGGGGGCCGCGTACGCGTTGCAGCCGGCCTCGATGGCCAACTGGAAGTGGTAGTCGGGGTCGTACCCCGGGGGGTTCGGCGCGAACGAGCGCGCGGGGCCGTGCTCGAAGCCCTGGTCCACGGGCAGGATGACGAGCTTCCCGGTTCCCCCGAGCTTGCCCGTGCCGAGCAGGCGAGCCAGGTTCGTCAGGGTGCCCGGGCTGTCCGACGAGTACCAGGAAAGGATTTCTTTCACCCGCGGCGTGATCTTCATGGACCTCTCCGTGAACTGGGGTTGGCGCGAGACGATCTGGGAGCGAGCGCTCCCGGCGCCTGTATAGCATGCCCCCGGCGCCTTGCGTCGTCCCCGACTCGGGTGTCCGGTGGCGCGATCGCGGGAGGGGCCGCCGGCGCACCCCGAGGAGTCCGCTGTACCGCCCGCACCGCGGCGAAGCAGTGATCGGTGTAGCCGCAACCCTCCGCCCGGCAGCGGGCCTCGCTGCGCCCGAGATCGGCCGGGCCGAGGTCGCGTCCGCTCGCCCGGGCAGCCCCGCGCGCCAGCGCGGGCGCCTCCCGCGCGAAGCGCTCCAGGTCCGCGAGCGAGGGCGTCACGTCCGCACGCGCCGGCGCGCCGCGCAGGAACCAGATCTCGGCGCCCAGGCGGCAGCCAGGCCAGGCCCGCCCCGCCGCGAGCGCGTAGGCGGTGAGCTGGAGCCGGTAGCGGGCCAGGGCCTGGCGCCGGAAGGCCGCGTACTTGAAATCGAGGACCCAGGCCTCGCCTCCGTCGACCGCGAGCGCGTCGATGGCGCCGTCGAGGTAGACGGGCGCCTCGGTGGCATCCAGGCGAAGGAGGAACGGAACCTCCCGGCGGAGCACGCCCTTCTTCTCGAAGGCGGCGAGGCGCCGCCCCGCCTCGGAGTCGAGGAACCGCTCCACGTCGCGAACGACCTTCCGGACGCCCGGTCCGCCCGGGTCGTGCCCGCGCCTCGCCGCGGCCGCGGCGAGGAGCGCCCGCTTGGCGAGCGGCGGCGCGAGAAGGTCCACCTCCGCGAGGAGAGCGTGCGCGAGGGTGCCCCGCTCCGTCGCGCGCTCCGGGTCGTCCTCTCCCGAGGGGGCCGGCCCGGGCTCCGGCAGGCGGAGACTGCGAGCGAGGAAGTGGCGCCTCGGGCAGCGGGCGTACTCGGCCAGGGCCGTCACCGCCACCCGCACCACCGGGGTCGGGAGCGCGCCGCGAAGGACGGGCGGCCCCGGCTCGGCCCCCGCGTCGGGGGCGGCGAGGGACGGCGCGGCCCGGGCGACGGCGCCTGCCTCGGGCGGCGCCGCGGGCTCGACCCTCCGCACGAGCTCGGCGGGGGCCTCCGCCACGGCGGCGGCCCACGAGCCGGCCGCTGCCCGGCCGGCCGAGGACAGCACGAGGTAGTCCCGGGCCCGGGTGAGGGCCACGTAGAAGAGCCGCATCGCCTCCTCCGCCTCCGCGGCGCGCGAACGCTCGCGCAGGCGCGCGAGCGAGGCCGTGTCGACGAAGGAGTCGCCGTCCGCGGCGAGGGGAGCGAGGCACACCCTGCCCTGCTCGTCGAGCGCCGCCCGGGGCCGCTCGCCGGGGAGGCGCGCCCCGAGGTCCGGGATCACGGCGACGGGCCACTCGAGCCCCTTCGCCTGGTGGATCGACAGGATCGCCACGGCGTCGGCGACCTCGAGATCCGCCTCGGGCTCCCGGGGCGGGCGCCTGGACATCCGGCGGAGCCGCGCCGCGAACGCAGCCGGGTCCTCGCCGCGGCCCGCGGCCCGGCACGCGAGGTCGAGCGCCTTCCGGAGGTTCTTGCGACGCCGCTCCCCGTCGAAGCCCGCGAGGAGCGCCGCCTCCAGGTCGAGCTCGCCGGCGGCGCGCGCGAGCAGCTCACCCACGTCGAGGCGGCCCCGCCCGGCCCGGAGCGCAACCCAGGTCGCGAGGAAGCGCCGGAGCCGCTCGGTCTCTCCCCCGAGCCCCGCCAGCGGACGCGCCGCCCGGAGCGCGGCCGCAGCCTCCTCGGGCGCCATCCGGGCGAGCCGTGCGAGGCCTCTCCCACCCGGCAGGCGCGAGAGCACGAAGAGCGAGCCGTCGGAGAGCCCGCACAGGGGCGAGCGCAGGAGCGCCGCCCATGCCACCTCGTCCCCTGGATCCGCGAGGCTCGCGGCGAGCTCGCCCAGGTCCCGGACCTCGGAGGCCTGGTAGAAGCCCCCGCCCCGACCCACCCGGCAGGGGATGCCCGCGTCCCGGAGCGCGCGCTCGTAGGCGCCGACCGTGGTGAGGCGCCGGAGGAGGACCGCCACCTCCGCGCACCGCGGCGGCCGGCGCTCGCCGCGCGCCCCGTCCCACACCTCGACGCCGGCGCGCCCGCTCACGAGGTCTCCGATGCGCGCGGCGACGAGCCGGGCCTCGCGCTCGCGCCGCTCCTCCGCGGACCCGTCGTCGCCGGCCTGAAGGAGCTCGGCCGCCGGGGCCGGGCCGCCGCCGCGCATGGCCTCGAGCTCGTCTTCGGCCCCGAAGGCCACCCCGAGCGAGCCCGCCCGCCGCCGCAGCACGTCGTTCACGAGCGCCACGACGCCCGGGACCGAGCGGTGGTTCTCGCGCAGGTGGAGCACGCGCCCGCGACCACCCGCGCCGAGCTCCCCGAGGAGCGAAGCGAAGACGCCCACGTCCGCGCCGCGGAACCGGTAAATGGACTGCTTCGCGTCGCCGACGGCGACGAGGACCGGGTGCCGCGCCTCCCCGGCCTCGCACCCGGCGAGGAGGTCGAAGATCTCGGCCTGCAGGGTGTTCACGTCCTGGTACTCGTCGACGAGGAGCGCGCGGATGCGCTCCCTTTGTTCCCGGCGGACCGCCGGTGCGTCGCGGAGCAGATCGCGCGCCTTGGCGAGGAGGTCGTCGAAGTCGAGCGAGCCCGTCTCGGCCTTCGCGGCCGCGTAGCGGAGCTCCGCCTCCTCGACGAGGCTCGCGAGAGCCCGCGCCAGGGGCGCGGCCTCGACCTCGGCGGCGAGCGCCGGCAGGGCCGCGGCGGAGGCGAGGAAGCGGTCCCTCGCCGCGCGGACCGCCTCGCCGTCGCCCCGCCCCGGCCTCCACCTCCGGAGCGCGGCCGCGAGGTCGGCGAGGCGTCCGGGGACCCCGGGGAGCTCCGCCCGAACGGCCGGCCAGCCGGCGGACAGGGTTTCGAGCGCGGCGCGCCCGCTCGAGGTCGCCGCCGAGGCCACCCGCAGCAGTTCGTCCGCCGCGTGCGCGAGGTCCCCGGCGCGGCGGGCCAAGGCGTCCGCGTCGCCGGGGGCGGCCGGGACGGCGCCCCCGAGGCCCCTCGTCCCGCGCTCCCGGACGAGCCGGGCGACCATCGACGCAAGGCCCCTCGCCCCTCCCGGGCCTGACGCGAGCGCCGCCGTCCCGGGCGCCTGCGCGTCGAGGGACGCGACCACCGCGCCGACCGAGGCCCGTGCGAGCGCGTCGTCGGCCTGCTCCTCCTCCAGCACCGCGAAGTCGGGCTCCACCCCGGCGTCGACGGCATGCTCCCGCAGGAGCCGGCCCGCGAAGCCGTGAATGGTCCCGACCGCCATCGCCGGGAGACCGCGGCGCGCCTCGGAGAGGCACGCCGCCCTCCGGCCGTCTCCCGAGGCGCTCGCCGTGCGCTCGGCGCCGGCGCGCGCCGCCTCGAGTCGTTCCGCGAGCTCCGCGCCCGCCTTCTCCGTGAAGGTGATGGCCACGACCCCCCGCGGCGCGCAGGCACCGAGCGGCGTGTCCCCGGCGAAGATGCGCAGGAGCAGTTCCACGAGAGCCGTCGTCTTCCCCGCCCCCGCCCCGGCCGATACGCCCGTCGCGCCCTCCAGGCGAAACAGGGCAAGCGCGGCGTCGCTCCAGGCGATCCCGGGCGCGCTCATGCCTCGTCCCCGGGGCGCGGGAAGCGGCAGACCGCGCCGAACGGGCACCCGGTGCAGTCCTCCGAGGCGACCGGCAGCGACCCGGACCGGATCCGGGCGACCCTGGCGCCCACGGCTTCGGCGAACGAGCGCGGCGCCGCACTGCCGTCTTGCGCGCCGCCCGTGGGGTCGAGGAAGGGATCGTCGGGCCCGCTCCGCCAAGGATCCACGCGCTCGCCCGCGCGCAGGAGGCCGTAGGTGAACTCGTAGGCGGTGCGCCCCGGAAGGGCGCCTGCCGCCGCGAGCAGGTAGAGCGGCGGCTGGAAGCTCGTGCTTCCGAGTTCCTCCGCCCCGAGGCGGCGCCGGTGCTCGGATGCGCCCCGCGCGTTCTTGTAGTCGATGACGCGCAGGCGCCGCGCGTCGGCGTCGACGCGATCGATGCGCCCGCGCAGGAGGATCGGCCCGTCCGGCCCTCGCAACTCGACCGGCGGCGATCGCGACCGGCCGCCGAACGCGTGCTCGACGAGCGCCGGGGCGAGGCCGTCGTAGTCGCGGGCCTCCGCTTCCACCCAGCGCTCCAGGCGCCGCACGAACGCGGGGCGCCGCGCCCGGAAGGCCTCAAGATCCCCGACCCGCCCCTCCGCCTCGAAGCGCGCGAAGACGCGGGATGCCGCGCGGCCGACCTCGGCCCGGTCCTCCTCCCCGCCCCGCACCGGCCAGGCGCCGCGCATCCGGCGCTCCGAGAGGAACGCCTCGAGCACCGCATGCATGAGGCGGCCCTCGTCCCGGGGCGAGATGTCGAGCTCCGCCGGGTCCTCGTCCGCCACGCCGACGACCTGGAGGAAGAAGCGGTAGGCGCAGCGCGCGTGCGTCTCAAGCTGGCTCGCGCTCCATTCCGCCGGGAGCGCCGCCGCCCAGAGCCGGGAGAGGTCCGCCGGCAGCGCGCCCGAGGCCGGCGAGGCCCGCCCGTCGGCGCAGGACGTGCGCCGCTCGAGCTCGAGCGCACCCCGCGCCGCGGCGCTCTCCGCCCGGCGCGCCAGCGCGGCGGACCCGCCGGCGGAGAGGACGCCCCCGCCACCCGCCGCGGCGCGCCTCGCAGCGGCCCGCACCGCCTCTGCCAGGCTCCGCGCGCGGTCGAGCGGAGGGTCCTCGGCGAGCGCGAGCGCGGGCGCGCCCGCCCGGGCGAGCGCCTCGGCCGCGAGGGCTGCCGCGCCGACCCCGTCGGGGCTTCGCGTGAAGCCAACGGCGAGGACCTCGCGCGCGGCCGCGAGCGCCGACACCCCCAAGAACTCGGCCTCGATCTGGCGCGCCGCCGCGGTCGGAACCGCGCGCCGGCCGAGGTGGTCGTTCAGGGCGGCGCGCCCGGCGTCGCCGAGGACCGGGTCGGCACGCGGGGGCGGGGGCCACGAGCCCCGCTCGGCACCCAGGACGAGGACGGCGCGCGCGTCGAGCCCCGGCGCCTCCTCGAGCGGCCAGAGCTCGACCGCCCCCGAGGCAGGCGCCGGCGCACCCGGGACGGAGGCCGAAGCCGCGGCGAGGTCGAGGAGCTCCGCCCACTCGCCGGGCGCCAGCAGCGCATCCCCGCGGCCGGCCAAGGCGAGCGCGCCGGCGAGCTCGTCCGCGAGGTCCTCCATGCGGCTCATCGCGGCGAGGTCCCTGCGCGCGAGCTCGGCCTCGCCGCGTGCGGCCCGCCGCCTGGCCCCGGCCCGGTCGAGGAATGCGCGCACCCGCGCCGCCCAGGCCTTCGGCCTCGCCGCCGTGCCGAAGGGGGTGATCGTCCGCCGGAGGTGCTCGAGGGATCGGGCGGTCCGAGCGAGCTCCGCTCGCTCCCGCAGGGTCGCGGGTCCGGGTGCGAGGAGGTCCAGCCGGGCCCGCACCCGGGCCTCGGGATCTCCCCGCCCCTCCAGCGCGCCGGCGCGGTCGAGGAGCCGCGCGAGGCCCTCCGGCGCTCCCGGGAGCCGGAGGTACGGCGAGGCGAGGAGGACCTCCGCGGCACCGCGCGTGAGACCCCCAGCGCAGGAGAAGGCCGCCCGTACGTGGCGGAAGGGAGCCGTGGCGGACAGGGGCGCGTCGAGCGGCGCCGAGAATGGGATCGAGAGACCCTCGAAGGCCCCGGCGAGGCCGGTCCAGAGCCTCCGGGGGGCGACGACCGCGATGTCCTCGGGCGCCACGCCTCCTTCGACGAGGTCGGCCGCGAGTCGCGCGGCGCCCTCCGCCTGCTCCCTGTCGCCCGGCGCCGGCAGGGAGAGGACCCGCCCGATGCCCGCCGGGTCGCCCCTCTCCTCGCCCAGCGCGTGGGCGATGGCAGGGGCGCGCCCCCCGCCAGGGAACGAGAGGGAGACGTCGCGCCGCGAGGCGAGCTCGTGCCAGGACTCGACGCGCTTCACCCAGGGCTCGACGGGCGACGACCGGCGGGGGTCGCCGGGGAGGTACGGGACGCGAGCCACCACGGCCCGCGCCCTCGCGGCGAGGGCACTGACCAGGTCCAGAGCGGCGGGCCAGGGGGGGAGGAAGCCTTCCAGGACGAGGAGGCCGAGGTCGCAGGTCTCCGGAGAGGCGGTGCCCCGGCGGGCCGCCGCCGCCGCCGCCCGGAGCGCCCCGGCCGCGTCGAGCGCGTGTAGCCTCTCGAGGCGTCCCTCGTAGGCGGCGAGCGCCGCGGCCGCAGCGAGGAGGCGCTCCGCGGCCCGCGCCGGGGCCGCGGCCGCTGCCGCGCGGACGTCGGACGACGCCACCTCGCCGCGGCGCAGCTCGGCGACGAGCTCGGCCGCGGCGCGGGCGCCCCCCGGGCGCTTGGCCCCGGCCAGGCCGGCCTCGACCACGCAGTCCAGCGCGAGGAGGCGCTCCGCGAGCGGCGTGAGGAGCGCGCGTGTCTCCCCCGCCCCGGCGAGCAGCCCGGGCGCGAGCGACGGGACGGTGGCGACCCGCGGGCCGAGGAGGAGACCCCCCTGCGCGTCGCAGAGGCGGCGCGCTGCGCGTCCCTTGCGCAGGGAGGACGGGACGAGGACCAGGTCCGGCACCGGGCGAGCTTACGGCGCGGGTACGACGGCGCCGCTCCCCCCGCCGTCACTCCTCCCGGTACACCGCCAGCGACCCCTCGTTCTCCCAGACCTCGACCTTGGACACGGTCACGCGGCCGCCTTCCTGCTCGTGCAGGCGCCGCGCGGCCTCCTCGTAGAAGAAGCGCGCCAGGTTCTCGGCCGTCGAGTTCCGGTCGTCGAAGGGCGGCACCTCGTTCACGTTCCGGTGATCGAAGCGCGCACCGATCTCGGCGACGATCCGCTGCAGGTCGGCGAAGTCCACCACCATGCCGAGCCGGCTGAGGGTGGAGGCACGTGCGTGGATCCGCACGCGCCAGTTGTGGCCGTGGAGGCGCTCGCACTTGCCCGGGTGGAAGCGGATCTGGTGGGCGGCGCTGAAGAGGAAATCCTTGGAGATCTCGTAGACCGGGGCGCCCATGCGCCGCGCAATATAGCCGCTGGCCGGCCGTCGCGCATCGCGGGAATCGCCGCGGGAATCGCCGTCGCGCCGCGGCGGTTCGTCGGTTACGCTGTCCCGCCATGCGCACCGGTCCCACGCTCGCGCTGTTCGTCGCCTCCGGCGCGACCCTCGGCCTCGCGGCAAACGCCCTCTCGCCGCACCCGGCCCTGGTCGGGCGGCCCGTCGTCTCCGTCGCGGAGGCCGGCGGGGGCGCCTGCGCGGCACCCGGCCCGCTGCCCGCCACGGCCGCCCCGCGGATCTCGGTCGCGGAGGCTGCCGCCCTCTGCCAGGCGTGCCAGGCCGCGTTCGTCGACGCGCGCAGCGCCACCGAGTTCGCGCGCGGTCACGTCGCAAACGCGGTCCACCTTCCCCCCGCGGGCCACCCGGACGAGGCGGCCGCGCTCGACGCCCTGCGCGGCCATCCGCTCGTCGTCGTCTACGACGGGGACTACAGCTGCGCGGTCGCCGACGACGTGGCGGCCCGGCTCCGCCGCGCCGGGCTCGGGGACGTGCGCGTGCTCGCGGGCGCCTGGCCCGCGTGGGCCGCCGCAGGCGCGCCGGCGGCGGCGGGAGCGTGCGGAGTGTGCGGCGTCGCGGAGGCCCACCCGTGAGGGCGCGCGCCGCCCTGCGGATGGCGCTCGGCGCCGTGTTCGCCTGGGCCGCCCTGTCGAAGCTCCCCGACATGGCCGCCTTCGCCGAGCTGGTCGCGAACTACCGCCTGCTCCCGCCCGCCGCCGTTCCGGTCTTCGCCGCCGTCCTCGTCGGCGTGGAGGCCGTCGTGGGGGTGGCGCTGCTCGCCGGCCTCGGCGCCCGCGCCGCGGCGGGCCTCGCCGCGGCCCTGCTCCTCGCGTTCACCGTCGCGCTCGCCCAGGCGCTCGTGCGGGGGATCGACCTCGCCTGCGGCTGCTTCGGGGGCGGGGACTCGGCGAGCTGGTGGACCGTGGCCCGGGACCTGGCGCTTTTCGCGGCGGCGCTCGCGTCGGCCGCGCTCGGCCCCGGACGCCTCGGCCCGCGGCCTGCGGCGCCGGCCGCGGGGTAGCGTCGCGCGGCACGAGCTCGACGAAGTACTGGTAGCGGAGGAAGCGGTGTTCCCGGACGGGGCGCAGACCGGCCCGCTCGGCCGCCTCGAGGAACTCGGAACGGTCCACCTTGTGGTCGAGCGGCGGCCCCACCGGCATCTCGCGCCGGTGGAAGTCGATGTTCACGAGCCGCCCGCCGGGCGCGAGCCTCGCCGCGAGGCGCCTCAGGTGGGCGGCGGCGGACCGAAAGTGATGGAAGGTGTTCACGACGAGCACGAGGTCGCAGAGGCGTGGCGGGAGCGCCGGGCGCCCGGCCCGGGCCAGGATGGGGTGGACGTTCTCGATCCCCGCCGCTCGCATCCTCTCCTGGAGCGCCCGGATCATCCGCGGCTCCACGTCGATGGCGTAGACGGCGCCGCGCGGTCCCACGGCACGCGCGAGGCGCAAGGCGAAGTAGCCCGGCCCGGCGCCGACGTCGCACGCGACCGCCCCCGGCTCGAGCGCCAGCGCCGCGACGACCCGGTCGGGCTCCTGCCAGCCGGCCCGCTCGTCGCCCTCCAGGCGCTCCAGGTATCCCGAGAGTTCGAGGGGGTTCCCGTGCCGGTCGCGGCCAGCGCCCGAATGCCCACCGTGGGCGTGAGGGTGGACGTGCGGGTGCGCCCGGCCGCGCCCGTGGCGATGCGCCCCCCTCTCGCCGTCCGGCGGCCTCACCGGCGCTCCGGCGCCCGAGGGGACGCGCCCAGCACGGCCGCGAGGAGCGCGAGCACCGTGGCAGCCGGGTCGCTGGCGGCGGTCCACGCCCGGATGGCCCCCACGCCGAACGCGCCCGCGCTCACCACCGCCTGCGCGTTCCCGGGCTCGACGCCGCCCAGCCCGACGAGAGGGAGACCCAGGGACGCGGCCTGCCGGAGCCGATCGATCCCCACCGGCGGCCCGTACGCGCGCTTCGACGGCGTCTCGAAGACCGGCCCGAAGTGCGCGTAGTCGGCCCCGCCGTCCCGCGCGCGCCGCACCTCGTCGAACGAGTGGCAGGAGACGCCCACGATCGCGCGCGTGCCGAGCACCCGCCGGGCCTCCTCGGGTGGGATGCCGAGCGACGGGAGGTGGATGCCGTCCGCCCCGGCGAGCGCGGCGACGTCGAGGCGGTCGTTGACGAGGAGAACCTGGCCTGCCTCCGCGGTCGCCTGTCGGAGCGCTCGGGCGAGTTCGAGGAGATCCCGCCCCTCCATGTCCTTGGCGCGCAACTGGACGCCCACCGCGCCCGGGGGCAGGCCGCGCAGCGCGGCGGCCACACGAGACCGGAGTTGGCCCGCGGCAGGATCGGTCACGAGGTAGACACGCGGCAGCGGCGAAGGCATCATCCTGCGGACTCGCAAGCCAGATCGATCCCGAGGGGACCACCGTGAACGGCGACCTGAAGACCCTCCTGGAGTTCGTCGAGGGCCAGAAGAAGAAGCAAGCGCCTCACTTCCCCACCGTGAAATTCGAGAAGGTCCTGAGCTTCATGGCGACGACGAGCCTCGCCGGCACGCACGCCGCCGTCGCGGTCCTGCCCCTGGCACGCCTCGAGCCGGGAGACAACCCGTCGGAGATGCGGGTGCACCTCCGGGGCCAGCTGCCCCGACCGCTCACGCGCAACGAGTGCATCAGCGTCCATGTCGACAAGATCGAGCAGTATCAGGGTTACCAGATCAAGACCAAGCCGCTCCAGGCGGTGGGCGGCGAGGCGCAGCTGTTCAGCCAGTCCGGCAGCGACCTCCTCGTCGAGGGGCGGCAAATCTACACCGTCCACCACAGCCCCTACACGATGAAGTTCTTCGAGCAGGTGCCCTTCGAGGAGGTCCAGCAGATCGTCGGTGGCGTGAACTTCGCGCTCGTCGGCGTCGGCGAGACCGCCAACATCTCGCCCCGGTTCGTGTTCCACGTCGAGACGAAGCTCGACCGGCCGGTCTTCTTCCACGGCGACGGACTCGCGCTGAAGACCTACATGAACCTGAAGCAGAACCGGCAGGAGACGCGGCTCCTGCTCGACCTCGACACCTTCGAGGGCTACTCGCTCCGCGGCACCGTCGAGGAGTTCGCCCCCCACCAGCACCCGGAAGCCTACGACCGCATCTGCCGGGGCTTCGCCGCCGGGAACTGGGGCCGCCCCTCCCGCGTGTTCCGCTTCGTCGCCGACCAGTGGGCGCCGCTGCGCCCCTTCGGGGGGTAGCCTTCCCGCGCTAGCGGGGCGTCCCGACGAGGCCCGTCATCGGGCTCGAGGCGGAGGCGTGCAGGCGCATGGGCATGCGCCCGGCGAGGAATGCCTTGCGCCCCGCGCTCACGCCCTCCCGCATGGCCTCGGCCATGAGGACCGGGTCTGACGCCTCGGCGATGGCCGTGTTCATGAGGACCGCGACCGCACCGAGCTCGAGCGCAACAGCCGCGTCGCTCGCGGTCCCCACGCCGGCGTCCACGAGCACCGGCACCTTCACGGTCTCCATGATGATCTTGAGGTTGTAGGGGTTGCGGATCCCCAGTCCCGAGCCGATGGGGGCCGCGAGCGGCATCACCGCGGCACAGCCCGCGTCCTCGAGCTTCTTTGCCGTGACGGGGTCGTCGTTCGTGTAGGGGAGGACCGTGAACCCCTCCTTCACGAGGACGCGCGCCGCCTGCAGCAGCCCCTCGACGTCGGGGAAGAGCGTCCGACGGTCGCCGATGACCTCGAGCTTCACGAGGTCTCCCATGTCGAGCTCGCGCCCGAGCCGAGCCGTGCGGACCGCGTCCTCGGCCGTGAAGCACGCCGCCGTGTTCGGCAAAAGCGTCATCCCCTTCGGGATCCACTCGAGCAGCGAGGCGGCTCCCTTCGCCTTTAGGTCGAGCCTTCGGACGGCGACCGTCACCACCTCCGCGCCCGAGGCCGCGAGCGCCTGCTGCATGGTCGGGAAGTCCTTGTACTTGCCGGTCCCGACGAGCAGGCGGCTCGTGAACACGTGCCTCCCGACACTCCAGGTATCCACCGGCCGAGCCTCCAAGGCTACCCTCCCCCGACGAAGGCGACGATCTCCACGGCATCCCCGGAACGGAGCACGCGGGCACCGTGATCCGCCCGGGTGACGACGGTCTCGTTCACCTCGACGGCCACGCGCTGCGCCTTGATGCCGATCTGGGCGAGCAGGCCGGCGACGGTCGTCCCGTCCGGCAGCTCGCGGACCTCTCCGTTCAAGGTCACCTGCATGCACTCGCGATCTACAGCGGTCCTCCCGGGAACGCAAACCCTCTCGGCCGCGCCCGGTGCGCGGCCGATCGTTCGATGCTAGAGTGGCGAGTCTGGCGTCCCGCGCAGCACCGGCGGGCGCGGTCCGCGGGGCGGGCCGCAGGAGGCGTGGGTGGGTCGGGTGGCGGCGGGGGTTCGCGCCGGCGAACGGGTCGGCGAGCGCACGGGTCACGGGCGGCACGGGCCGCCTCGCCTGTCCCGCTTCCACCAGGTCCTGGCCGCCGAGGCGCTCTCGGCCCGCGCCGGCGGCGGCGCGGCGCGGCTCGCCCCGGCCCTCGCCCACGCGGCCGTCGACTTGAACCCGCACCAGGTGGAGGCCGCGGCCTTCGCCCTGTCCGCGCTCCCGACGGGTGGAGCGGTGCTCGCCGACGAGGTGGGCCTCGGCAAGACCGTGGAGGCCGGGCTCGTCATCGCGCAGCTCGCAGCGGAGGGCCGCGGGCGCGCGATCGTGCTCGTGCCCGCTTCGCTCCGCATCCAGTGGCGGGACGAGCTGCGCTCGAAGTTCGGCCTCGAATCCGAGGTCGTCGACGGGGAGCGGCCGATCCCCGCCGGGGCGAACCCGTTCGACCTCCCGGGGGTGGTCATCGCCAGCCACGCCTTCGGAGCCCTGCGGGCGGACGCCCTCTCGCGGGTGGCCTGGGACGTCGCGGTCGTCGACGAGGCCCACCGGATGCGCAACGCCTGGCGGCGGGACCACCGCACCGGCCAGGCGCTCAAGCGCGCGCTCCGCCGCTGCCCGAAGCTCCTGCTCACGGCCACTCCCCTGCAGAACGACCTGCTCGAGCTCCTGGGACTCGCGAGCTTCGTCGACGACGCGCTCCTCGGGAACGAGGAGTCGTTCCGTCTCCAGTACGCGAGCGGCGAGCTCACCGAGGAGCGCATCGCCGACCTGAAGGCCCGGCTCGCGCCGGTCGTCACCCGGACGCTCCGCCGCCAGGTGAAGGAGCACGTCCGCTTCACCGCGCGCCGCTCCATGGTCGAGGACTTCGAGCCCACGCGGGCCGAGCAGGAGCTCTACGACCGGGTGAGCGAGTACCTGAGGCGCGAGGACGCGCTCGCGATTCCCCGCGCCCGCCGCGCCCTCATGGTGCTCGTCTACCGGAAGATCCTCGCCTCCTCGAGCTTCGCGCTGGCGGCCACCCTGGAGCGGCTCGCCGAGTCGCTCGAGCGACGGATCGCGGGCGTCGCCGCCTGGGAGGGCGCGTGCCCGGAGCTGGAGGCCTTCGCCGACGAGGCGGAGGAGTGGGACCCGGGCGGCCCGGACGCCGAGGGGCGCAGGCCGGGCCTGCGCCGCCGCATGGAGGAAGAGCTCGCCGAGCTCCTCGCCTGTGCCAAGGCCGCGCGTGCGCTCAAGGCCAACGCGAAGGGCGACGCGCTCGCGCGGGGACTCGACCGCGCCTTCACGGTGGCGCGCGCCTGCGGCTGGCCCGAGAAGGCCGTGGTCTTCACCGAGTTCCGCCGCACGCAGGATTACCTCCGGGACCTCCTCTCCGCGCGGGGCTATCGCGTCACCTGCCTCTCCGGGGACGCCGGCGGGCCGGAGCGGCGCCAGGCGCTCGTCGACGAGTTCCGCGACCGGAGCCAGGTCCTCCTCATGACCGAGGCGGGCGCCGAGGGGCTGAACCTGCAGTTCTGCAACCTCGTCGTGAACTACGACCTGCCCTGGAATCCCCAGCGCATCGAGCAGCGCATCGGGCGCTGCCACCGCTACGGACAGTCCCGCGACGTCCTCGTCGTGAACTTCCTCAACCGCCGCAACGCGGCCGACGCGCGTCTGTACGAGCTCCTCGGCGAGAAGCTCAGGCTCTTCGACGGGGTGTTCGGCTCCTCCGACGACGTCCTCGGCGCCCTCGGCAGCGGCGTCGACTTCGAGCGCCGCGTCCTCGAGATCTACCAGGCCTGCCGCTCGGGGGCCGAGGTGGACCGGGCCTTCGAGGAACTCCGCCGGGACCTGGAGGGGCGCATCGAGGCGCGCATGGCCGCCGCCCGCTCGCTCCTGTTCGAGCGCTTCGACGGGGACGTCCGGTCGCGGCTGCGCCTCGCCGCCCGCGACGCGCAGGAAGCCGTCTCCCGGCGGGCGGAGGAGGAGCAGGCGCTCGTCGACTCCGTCCTCGGCTCGGAGGGCGCGGGGCCCTCGGCCGCCTCGCCGGCGCGCCGCGCCCGTCTCGCCCGAGCCGCGGCGGACGCGGTCCGGGCGCGCCCCGCGGAGGACGTCTACCGGCTCGAGGTGGGGGCGAGGGGGCTCCCGGCACGCCTGGGCTTCCTCGCGGGCCGAGAGGGCTGGTGGTTCGCCTGGCGCTCCTCCTTCGGGGGGCTCGCCCCCGAGGAGCGCCTCCTCCACGTCGTGCTGTGGTTCGACGGCGCCCGGTGGCGACAGCTGGAAGCGGCGGACGCGGCCGTGTTTGCGACACTCGCCGCCGAGGAGGCCGGCGGCGCGGCCGGGAACGCGCCCGCGCTCGGGGCGGTCGCGGAGGAGGCGCTGTCGCGGCTCCAGGCGGCGGCGCAGGCCGAGGTGGAAGAGCGGAGCTTCGCTGCCTTCGACGAGGCGCGCGAGCGCTGGGATCGGGCGGCCGAGGACGCGCTCGTCGCACCCCGCCGGGCGGTGGAGGAGGCCCGCGCCGCCTGGGAGAAGGCGCGGTCGAGCCTCGGCACCGAGGCGGGGCCGCTCTCGCTCCGCGACCGGCGCGCCCTGCTCGAGCGCGCCGAGAGGGAGCACCGCCGACGGCTCGAGGCGCTCCGGGCGGCGGAGGCGCTGCGCTACGGAGACAAGGACCGGGCGCTCGCCGACATGCGCAAGCGCGCCGAAGTGCGCCCCCAGCGGAAGCTCGTCGCCACCGCCTGGTGGCGCTGCCGGTAGGGGCGGACCGGAAAGATTGCCTCCGGCGATCGCGCCCGCCATCATGGCGCCGACGGAGCGCCGGGAGGACCCGCCCATGACCCTCGACCTGGAAACCCTCGACCGGACGCCATCCGAGGGCGCCCGGATCGTCGCCCTGGCGCTGCTCGCGGACGCGGTCGAGGCGGCGGGCCGGGTCCACGACCGAGAGGACGCGGAGGCGCTCCACGACTTCCGGGTGGCTGTCCGGCGGCTGCGCTCCTCGTTGCGCGCCTGGCAGCCGGTCCTGGGAGAGGCGCTGCGGAAGAAGGACTTGAAGCGGCTGCGCGGCGTCGGGCAGGCGACGAACGAGGCGCGCGACGCAGAGGTGCTCCTCGCCTGGCTCGCCTCCCTGCCATCCGCCCTTCCCGAGAGCCACCGCCCGGCGGTGGACTGGCTGTCGTCCCGCCTCGCGGACCGCCGCCACCGCTCCCGCGGCGGCGCCGAGGCACCGGCCGTCGAGACCCTGACGCGAGTGGCCGAGAAGCTCGCACGGCGCCTCGCCGCGCCACCCGCCGCCGCCACCTCGCCCACCCCGACCTTCGCCGGCGCCCTGGCGGTCCTCGTGCGCGCGCAGGCACGTGCGCTCCGCGACGAGCTCGGGCGCGTCTCGTCCGCCGAGGCCGTCGCCCATGCCCATCGCGCCCGCATCGCCGGCAAGCGCCTCCGCTACCTCCTCGAGCCGCTGCGCGGGACGAAGAAGGTCGACTCGGACGCGGCGGTGAAGCGGCTCAAGGAGCTGCAGGACCTCCTCGGGGAGCTCCACGACGCCCACGTGGCCGCCGCCGAGGTCGCCGCGGCGCGCGTCGAGGCCGCCGCCGACGTGATCCGGCGGTCCGCCGGCGAGGACGGCCCGGGCCTGCGGCCGGGGCTCATCGCCGTCGAGCGAGCCGCCCATGAGCGCGCCCGCCGCGCCTTCGGGCGCCTGGAGTCCGAGGTCCTGGAGCGGAAGGCCGTGACGGTGCTCGACCCCGTGTACGCGGTGGCGGTGGCGCTCGAGGAGCGGTCCGGCGCCGGCGACGACCCACCTCCGCGGCGCCGCTACCTCCTCTCCGCGCTGCCGGATCCGGCGCGCTGGGGAAGCGCCACCGAGATCGAGAAGGGCTGGTTGCCCGGCGACCGCCCGCGCGAATGCTACGGCGTCGCGCGGTCGGAGAGCGGGGAGACCTTCTTCCGGGCGACGTTCGCCGCGGGCCGCCGGGGGCAGGACACCGAGGCCGTCTCTCGCCCGGTCTTCGAGGCCTTCTGGCCCCTCACCGAGGGGCGCCGGGTGCACAAGAGGTGCTTCGTCGCGCCGGGCGAGCCCGGCTGGCGGTTCGACGAGTACATGGATCGCCAGCTCGCCTTGGCGGTGGCCGAGCCCGACAACGACCGGCCCCTCCCGCCGTGGCTCGAGGCCTACGTGGTCCGCGAGGTGAGCGGCGAGCGCGGCTACCACGACGACGTCCTGGCGCGTCGCCCGCTGCGCTCGAAGCGGGCACGCGAACCGGGAGAGGCGGGCGGCGCGGCGACGGGCGGCGCGGGCGAGACGCCGGCCGGCGCGACTCCCTAGGGAACGGCACGCCGTCAGGGCCGGACGAGCGGAACCCGGCAGTGCAGCGCACCGGGGACGATGGTCCAGCGCGCCGGGAGCCTCCCCGGCTGCTCCCCGTCGACGTCGAGGAGCACTTCGGCGCCGCCCACCGGCTCGGCCTCGACGACCCTCGCCCTCGCACGCTCCGTGTTCGGGAGCCGGACGTGCGTGCCGTCGTAGAGCATGGCGCGCCGACGGACGAAGTCCGAGAGCCCGAGCCCCTTCCAGATGGTGATGTCGAACAGGCCGTCGTCCATCCGGGCGTCCGGCGCGACGACCATCCCGCCGCCGAAATAGCGACCGTTGCACACGCAGAAGGCGGTGATCGCCTCCTCGACCCACGGACCGCCGTCGAGGCGCCAGCGCACCCGCTGGTCGTGGTAGCGCAGGAGAGACCGCGCGCTCGCGAGCATGTAGGCGACCTTGCCCCCCATCCACTTGCCGCGGTGGGCGAGCTCCTTCACGACTTGACCCGAGACGCCGAAGCTCGAGACGTTGACGAAATGGCGGCGGTGCACCTTGCCGTCGTGCCCCTCGTATTCGACCCGGCCGAGGTCGCAGGTGACCGTGCAGCCCACCGCCAGGGTGCGGGCCGCGTCCTCCGGGGACTCGGGCCACCCGAGCGATCGGCGGAGGTCGCCGCCCGTCCCGCGCGGGATGAAGCCGAAGAGGATCTCCGGGTCGACGGGCCCGTCGTCGACGAGCCCGTCGACGACCTCGCTCGCGGTCCCGTCACCGCCGACCGCGACGACGAGCCGCTCCCCGCCGCGGGCGGCCTCGCGCGCGAGCTCCTTCGCTTCCCCTTGCCTTCGGGTGAACACGGCCCGGAAGTCGCCGAGCGCGGCGGTCACCGCCCGCGCGACCCTGTCGAAGTGGCGTCCCGTCCGGCCGGAGGCGCTCGCCGGATTGACGATGAGGAAGGGCTTCAAGCGGCGGGAAGTCTACCGCGTGCACCCGCCGGATGCCTGCCGCAGCGCGGCACGGGTCAGGTCCGCGCCGCGCGGGAGGCGAGGTGGCGGACGAGCCGGGAGATCGGCACTCCGGTCGGGCAGAGTGGCTCGCAGCCCGTGCAGGCGCCGCAGGGGGCGAGCGCGTCGCCCGACGCCGCGAGCGCGAGCACGCTCTTCGAGTAGAGGCGGAAGGCGGCGCGCAGGCCCAGATCGCGGACCGAGGGCGCGACGCCCGCGAGGGGACAGGCCGCCTCACAGAGGCCGCAGGAGATGCAGGCGCTCGCGGCCTCCGCGACCGCCCGGTCCTCGGGCGACGTCGGGGAGAGCCCCTCGGCACCGTAGCTCGCGAGGAAGCGCTCTCGCCCGCTCCCGCGGCGGGAGAGGCGCCGCAGTGGGTGCGCGAGGAGGGCGCGGTACCCCAGGTAGGCGAGCGAGCGGACCCGTCCCATCGCTCACCCCCTCCGCGGCAGGACCGGCCGCGCGCGCGCCACCGCCGCGGCCGAGCGGCCCGCGAGCCAGCCCGTGAGCATCGCGACGCCCATCCCCGTCCCGTCGGACGCCTGGTCGTGCCCGCCGACGACCGCCCCGGCGGCGAAGAGTCGCGGGCTCGCGACGCGCCCGTCCGCGTCGAGCGGATGGAGCTCCGCATCCACCTTCAGGCCCGCCGAGAGGAGGGGCTGCGGCGAGCGGCTGTCCCGGACGGTGAGGGAGGCCGCCGGACGCGCCGCGAGGTGCGCGCCCGCCTCCGCGAAGGCTCCCTCGGAGGCGAGCACGGGGAGGCCGAGCGCGGGTTCGAGGAGCTCTCCCCTTCGCGCGATCCCCCCCCCGACGAAGCGGCCGCTCGCAAGCACCCAGCTCTCCGCGACGACCTCGCGTCCTCCCACCCGGGCCGGCGCACCGGGGCCGGCGGCGCCGTGCACCTCGCCGGCGAGCACCGTCACGCCCGACGCGGCCAGGCGCTCGTCGACGGCGCGCTGCAGTCTCAGCCCCGGGACGCTCGGGAGGTCGGAGAGGAACTCCGCCACCTGCACTCCTGCCGCGCCCTCGACGCGCTCGGGCACGCGCGCTCCGGGCGAGAGCCCGAGGATCGGCGGGAAGAGAGCGACGGTGGCCCCGCGCGGGAGGCGCTGGGCGAGCATCCTCCCCACCTCCTCGGCGGCGCCCGGCGCCTCGAGCAGGCGAGCCAAGTCGACGGGTCGGGCGAGCGCGGCGTCCTCCCACAGGAACAGGTCGAGGGCGACGACCCGCGTCTCCGGGGCGCCGAGGGGGCGGGCGCGGATCGCGCCGGAGGCGACGAGGCCGGCGTCCCACCAGAGATGGCCGCGAGGAGCGACGACCGCGAGCACGCCCTTCGCCTCCGCGAGGTCGCCGGCCACCATGCTCCGCTGGCAGGTCGCCGCGGGGTGAACCTTGCCAAACGGGGTGAGGAGCCAGCGGTTGCGCCCCGACGGGGGAGCGAGGATCGAGGAGAGCTGGCCCGTCGCGAACTCCACGGCGGTCCAGAGCCGGTCGAGCGAGCCGCGGAGGACGTGGTAGGGGTGACCCGGGTGGGTCGCCGCAATCCGCCGCGCCGATTCGACCACCCCGGCGCGGCCGCCGAACGGGGCGTCGGGAAGGGCGGCGGGGTCGTGGGCGACCGAGACCGCGCCGCCCGAGAGGCCGGTGCTCCCCGGGGCGCGGCGGGCGAGCGCGACCCGCGCCCCCGCGTCGCGCGCGGCCAGCGCCGCCGTCGCCCCGGCCATGCCGCCGCCGACGACGAGCACGTCGCAGGTGATGGCGGCTCCGTCGGCCGGCACGCTACAGGCCCCCCAGGCCGCGGTGCACGGCGCGCAAGAGCTCCTCCTCGGCGAGCTGCCAACCGTCCAGCACCGCCCGCCGTTCCCGCCAGTTCGCCTCGAGGAGCTCCCTCAGCTCCGCACGCAGCTGGTCGGCGTCCCAGTCGAGCTCGCGAGCCACGAGCTGGGCGGCCACGCGCGCGCAGTCGAGCCCTCCGCAACCGGCGATGGCGAGCCTGCAGCGCCGGCGCAGGTCCTCCAGCCGGCGAACCCTCTCGTGGCGGGCCACGAACACGACCTCGGCCGCGAGGATGCCCTCGTCGCGGCAGACGACGAGCTTCAGTCGGGGGTCGTCGTCCGCGAGGAGGAGGAGGTCTCTCGCCCGCGAGCCGTGGCGGAACACGATCCGGCGAGCCACCGGTTCCGGGACGCCGTGGCGCTCGGCGAGCTCCCGGGGATCCGGGACGGCTTCCCCGCCCGGGAGCGGCTCCTCGTGGGTCTTGCAGGGACGTGGCGCGAGCCCGAGGAACCCCTCGACCCGGTCGGCGATCTCCTCCGACTGGGCGCGGTAGCTCGCGAGCTTCCCCCCCACGAACGAGAAGAGACCCGCCGCGCCCTCGTGCGCGTGGTCGATGAGCTGGTGCTCCCGCGAGAGCGCGTCCTCCGTCGGGCCGTACTCGTACAGGGTGGTGCGCACCCCGCTCCACGCGCGGGTGAGGCGCGCGCCACGCACGGACGGCACGAGCGATTCGACGCCCTCGAGCAGGTATGCCACCTCGTCGGACGTCGCCTCGAGGTCGTCTGGGTCGCCGTAGAAGTCGTCGTCGGTGGTACCGATGATGGACTCGTCCTCATGGGGCATGAGGAACATCTGCCGCCCGTCGACCGCCTTGCAGATGATCCCGTAGTTGGAGAAGCGCCGGTCGAGCGAAAGGTGGACCCCCTTCCCGGGCCGCATGGGGACGTCGACCCCGTTGGCCCGGCCCCACAGAGGCGACCAGGCGCCGGTTGCGTTCACGACCGCCGCGGTGCGCGCCTCGCCGCGCTCCCCGGTGATGGCGTCCCGCCACCTCACTCCCACCACCCGTCCCTCGTGCCGGTCGATCGCGGTGGCCTCGGTCCAGGTGCGGACCTCCGCCCCGTGCGCCTCCGCCGACAGGGCGTTCAGGAGGCACAGGCGAGGCCCGTCGATGCCCCACTCGTCGAGCGTGACCGCGCCGCCCAGGCCGGGGCGAAGCGATGGCTCTAGCGCGTAGGTCTCCTCGGCCGAGAGTCGCGTCGAGGGCTTGCCGCCCTTGAGCGGCTGGTACAGGTCGTAGGTCCCGACGTAGACCTCGGTCGCGTACCACGCGGCGCGTTCGGCCAGCGTCGCGCCCTCGGCGCGGGAGGCGAAGGGCATGAGGAAGGGGATGCGGAAGACCAGGTGGGGGGCGATGCGGCGGATGTACCCGGCGTCGCGGCAGGCGAGCTCCGTGACCCTGCGATCGGAGAGCATGTAGCGAATGCCGCCGTGGATCATCCCGGAGCTCGCCCCGCTCGCCCCGGAGGCGAGGTCGCGCTTCTCGAGGAGCAGCACCGACAGGCCGCGCATCGCGCAGTCGCGGGCCGCGCCGGCGCCGTTCGCGCCACCGCCCAGCACCACGACGTCGTAGCGCCTCGGCTCCGGCATGGAGGCAGTCTACCGCCGGGCGCCCCGCTGCGGCGCGCCCGCGCGGGTCCTACTTCGCCGGCTCGTACGTGCTCTTGACGTAGAGGTCGCGCAGCTGCTTTCCGTCCACGTCGCCCGGCGCCCCGGTCATGAGATCCGTGCCCTTCTGCGTCTTGGGCCAGGCCACCACGTCGCGCAGCGACTCGGCGCCGGTGAGGAGCATCACCAGGCGGTCCATGCCGAGCGCGATGCCCCCGTGCGGCGGGGCGCCCATCTTGAGGGCGTCGAGCAGGAACCCGAACTTGTTGCGCGCCTCCTCGGCCGAGATCCCCATCGCCTTGAACACGCGCGCCTGGACGTCGGGGTCGTGGAGGCGGATGGAACCGCCCCCGATCTCGAAGCCGTTCAGGACGAGGTCGTAGCGCCAGCAGTACACGCGCCCCGGGTCGGTCTCGAGGTAGGGAAGGTCCTGGTCGCGGGGCCTCGTGAAGGCGTGGTGCGCCGGTTGCCAGGTCTTCGACTCCTCGTCGTACTCGAAGAGCGGCGGATCGACGACCCACAGGAATCGCCACTGGCCACCGGATCCGAACTCGGGGACGAGCCCCATCCGCTTCGCCAGGTGGACGCGGAGGTTCGCCATGACGGTGTGGACCGTGGCGGGCTTCCCGAACTGGAAGAGGACGAGATCCCCCGTCTCCGCCTTCACCGCTCGGTTCACGGCCTGGCGGAGTTCGGGCGAGATGGTCTTCGCGAACGGGGACTGGGTCCATTCCCCTCCCTCTCCGACCTTGGCGCGGGCGAGCCCCTTCGCGCCCATTCCCTTCACGTACTCCTCGAGCTTGTCGATCTCGGTCCGGGAGAAGTTGGCGGACGCGGGCACGCGCATCGCCTTCACGATGCCGCCCTGCGCCACCGCCTCCTGCATGAGGGGCACCCCGCCCGACGGGTGGCTCTTCACGAGGTCCGTGAGGACCACGTGCTCCATCCCGAAGCGCAGGTCTGGCTTGTCGTTGCCGTAGTGGGCCATCGACTCGTCGAACGGCATCCGGAGGAAGGGACGCGGGATCTCCACGCCCAGGATCTCCTTCCAGAGCCGGCAGACGAGCCCCTCGATCACGCTGAAGACGTCGTTCTGCTCGACGAAGCTCATCTCCACGTCGATCTGCGTGAACTCGGGCTGGCGGTCGAGTCGCAGGTCTTCGTCGCGGAAGCACCGGACGATCTGGAAGTACCTGTCGAACCCCGCGATCATGTAGAGCTGCTTGAAGAGCTGGGGGCTCTCGGCGAGGGCGTAGAACTTGCCGGGGTTCAGGCGGCTGGGGACGAGGAAGTTCCGCGCCCCGCCCGGCGTGTACTTCACCATGAACGGGGTCTCGAGCTCGAGGAAGCCCGACTCGGTGAAGTGGTTGCGGGTGACGTGGTTCACGCGCGCCCGGGTCATGAGGGTGCGCTGCAGCGGGGCGCGGCGGAGGTCGAGGTAGCGGTACTGGAGACGCTTCTCCTCCGCCGTGTCGATCGCATCCTCGATGGGGAACGGCGTGGGCTCGCAGCGGTTGAAGATCTCGAGATCGGTGGCGTGGATCTCGATCTCCCCGGTCTTGAGCCGCGGGTTCGCGTTCGCTCCCCGCGACACCACCTTGCCGCGCACCCCGACGCAGTACTCGAGGCGGAGCTTCTCCGCCGTCTCGTGCACGTCGGGACGCACGTCCTCCTCGAACACGACCTGGGTCGCCCCCGCGCGGTCGCGCAGGTCGATGAACACCGCACCACCGTGGTCGCGCCGGTTGTTCACCCAGCCGAAGAGCACGACTTCCTCGCCGATGTCGGCCTTCGTCAGTTCGCCGCAGCTGTGTGTGCGCTTGAAATCGGTGATGAAACGCGGCACGGAGGCCTCCCCTGGGCGTAGCGGACATAGGCAGGTAGCACCGGCGGACGCGGTGCGTCAAGGACGCGGCGACGCGCGCAGGTCGCGCACCTTGAGCTGCAGCCGGCGCGATCCGTCCCACTCGTCGAATCCGAGGCTCACGGCGGCCTCGACGGGCGCCGCGCACAGGGCGAGCCGGTCGCCGAGCGAGAAGCCGATGGCGTCCCGGTCGGCGAGCCGAAGCTTCAGGTGGGCGCCTCCGGCCCCCACCTGCCGCGCCCGCGAGGGCGTCGCCCGCAGCCCGAAGACCGGCTCGGCGTTGCCGGCGCCGAAGGGCGCGAGCCGCTCCAGGTCGGACGCGCCGCGCTCGTCGAGGAGCTCCTCCCGCGCCCAGCCCTCGATGCGGGTCCGCGGGACGAGGTCCTCGTCGGCCATCCGCTCGGCGGCGTGCTTCTCGAAGGCCCTCCGGAAGGCGTCGACGGCCCCTGGATCGACGGTCACGCCGGCGGCGTGGCGGTGTCCGCCGAAGCGCGTCAGGTGGTCGGCGCACGCGGCGAGCGCGTCGTAGAGGTGGAAACCCTCGACGCTCCGGCCGCTCCCCTTCCCGACCCCGTCCACGATCCCGACGAGCACCGCCGGGCGGTGGAACCGCTCGGCCACGCGCGCGGCCACGATCCCGACCACCCCCGGATGCCAGCCGTGGCGCGCCAGCACGAGCCCGCGCGCCCCGCCGTCCACGAGCCGCGTGGCGTCGGCGATCGCCTCGTCGAGCATCTGGCGCTCGATCTCCTGCCGGGCCCGGTTCTCGCGGTCGAGCTCCTCGGCGAGCGGCAGGGCGGCACGCTCGTCGCCCGCGGCGAGCAGGCGCACGCCGCGACCGGCGTCGTCGAGACGCCCAGCGGCGTTGATCCGGGGCGCGAGGCGGAAGCCCACCTGGCCCGCGGTGACCGGCGCCCCCGCGGCGACGCCGGCGACGGCCTTCAGCGCCCGCAGGCCCGGGCGCCGGCCGCGCGCGATCTCCGCGAGCCCGTGGCGGACGAGGATGCGGTTCACCTCGACGAGCGGGACCACGTCCGCGACGGTCCCGAGCGCCACGAGGTCGAGCGCCTCCCGGAGGTTCGGCTCGGGGCGCGACGGCCCGAAACGTCCCCGCTCGCGAAGCCGGCGGCGAAGCGCGAGCACCAGGTTGAAGGTGACGCCGACCGCGGCAAGGTGCTTCGACGGGTAGCCGCAACCGGGGCGGTGGGGGTTCAGGATGGCGACCGCCGCCGGGAGCTCGACCGGTACCGTGTGGTGGTCGACGACCACCACGTCGACGCCCAGGCGCCGCGCCTCCTCGACCTCGGCGACGCTCGTGATCCCGCAGTCGAGCGTGACGAGGAGCTTCACGCCCTGCGCGGCAAGGCGCCCAACGGCGGAGGCGTTCAGCCCGTAGCCCTCGACGAGGCGGTGCGGGGTGTAGGTGGCGACGTCCGCCCCGGCGCTCCCGAGGAAACCGGCGAGGAGCACCGTGGACGTCACCCCGTCCACGTCGTAGTCCCCGTAACAGGCGATGCGTTCTCCGCTCTCGACGGCGCGGACCAACCGGTCCGCGGCCTGCTCCATGTCCTTCATGGAGAACGGGTCGGGGAGGTCCTCGAGCCGGGGGACGAGGAAGCGCTCTGCCGCCGCGAGGTCCGCGAGCCCCCGGGAGGCGAGCGTGCGCGAGGCGAGCGGGTGGAGGCCTAGCTCGCGCGAGAGCCGCGCCGCGGCCGCCTCGTCCACCGTCGACTCGATCCACCTCGTCGGCCCGGCCCTCAAGTCGCGCGCTTCTAGCACCCCGTGCTGACATCCTCCGGCGGCGGGCGCGGCAGGTTCGTTGACAGACGGGCCGCCCGCGGGGGATTCTTGTGGCTCGCGTGCGAACCGCCCTCGCCATCGCCGTGTCCTCCGCCCTCCTCCTCCAGGGCGCGGCGTGGGCCGCGGAACCGGTGCTGTGCCCGATGACGCTCACCGTGACGTCGGGCCATTGCGAGTGCGAGCATTCGTCGGGGGCGGGCGCGGTCCTGCCTCGCTGCTGCAACCGCGTCGACGTCCGAAGCGTCCCCTCGGACCGTCCTGCGCGCGTCGACCTCGCGCCTCCCGCCTCGGTCGCCGTCCTCCCCGTGCTCGCCGCTGCCGAGCCCGAGACGCCGGCCGTCGCGGCCTGCCTCCCGAGGGGCACCTCCCCTCCGCTCGAACTGCTCCACCGAGCGCTCCTCCGCTGAGACCCCGGCCTTTCGCGTAGTCCGCAGCGAGGCACCGGCTTCGCCGAACGCCTCGGCGTTGCCGTTCGCACGCGGACCCCATCCGGCTTCCGAACGGCGAGCCGTTCCCGGGGCCGGGACGAACCGAGACAGCGAGGGCGCCCCTCGGGGCGCGGGGAGCATCGGGAGATGAACTGGAAGAAGACCGTCGCGGCCTTGTCGGCCGCCCTGTCCGCCGCGGCGCGCGCCGACGTCGCGCCCGCGGAGGATACCGCGCTCGCCGGCCGCGTGGATCTCGAGTCGGTGACCCGCATCGCCCTCGAGCGCAACCCGGATCTGCGCGAGGCGAGCGAGCGAGCGACCGCTGCGGTGGCGCGCGCGCAGGCGTCCGGGCGCTATCCGGACCTGGCCATCCAGGCGCAGCTGTGGCAGCAGCCGCTCTCCGCCCCGGTGAACTTCTCGCAGGCGAACATGGTGATGGTCGGCCTGCGACAGACCTTTCCCGCGCCCGGCAGCCTCTCCTCCCGGGAGGAGGCCGGGCGGGCGGACGCTGCCGGGGCTCGCGCGGGCCTCGCTTCTCGGCGCGCGGAGATCGTCCAGCAGGTGCGGCGCGCCTACGCCCAGTACTGGCTCTCCGAGCAGGAGCAGCTCATCCACCTGGAGCACATGGATCTCACCGATCGGATCGTCCAGGACGCGCGGGGCTACTTCACCCAAGGGCTCATGTCGAAGGCCGACTTCCTCCGCACGACCGTCGAGCTCGCACGGGTCCACGCCGTCCTCTCGGACGTCGCGCAGCAGCGCCGGACGAGCGGCGCGCTCCTGAACGTCCTCATGGCGCGGGACCCGGACGCGCCGCTGGGGCCGCCGAACGCGATGCCGCTGCCGGAACTCGAGCAGTCGGTCAGCGAGCTCGAGGCCCGCGCCGGGCGAAAGCCCGAGGTCGAGGCCGCCGAGGACGCCGTGGCGAGGAGCACCGCACAGCTCGCGGCGGTTCGCGCCGAGTCCAGCTGGCCCGAGTTCATGGTAGGTCTCGACTATGGCTACATGCCGGTCGACGGCACGAGCACCTACACGGCGATGATCGGCTTCACCCTTCCATGGCTCTCCCCGCGGCACGGCGACGAGCGCCGGGAGGCCACCGCGCTGCTCTCCGCCCAGGAGGCGTCGCTCGCCTCGGCCCGGAACCAGGCGCGCTTCCAGGTCCGCGACGCGCTCGCCCGATACCGGGCGGCGCGCGACACCTACGACCTGGTGGAGAACCAGCTCCTGCCGCAGGCGCGAGAGGCAGCGGGGGCCTCGCAGGACGCCTTCCGCCACGGGCAGACCGAGTCGCTCGGGCTCCTCGGCGCGCTCCGCGAGCTTCTCGATGTCCGTCTGGAGCTCGCGCGCGCCCGCGCCCGCGTCGAGGAGTCGTGGGCGGACCTCGCGCGCGCGGCGGGCGAGCCGCGCACCGCCCTGTCCACCCCGACGGAGGGACGCCATGAGTGACCCGACGAGGACCTCTCCTCCCGAGGAGCCGCAGGCGCCCATGCCCGAGGGCTCGGAAGCAGCGCCGCCGGGCGTGCGGGCGATGGCCATCGTCCGCTGGGCCCTGGTGGGAGCGATGGCGGTCGCCGCAGTCGCTGCGTGGGTCTATTTCGCCCGGACGGCGGACGAGCAGGTGCACGGCTCCGAGGCGAGGTACGTGTGCCCGATGCACCCGTCGATCGTGTCGGACCACCCGGGCTCGTGTCCCATCTGCGGCATGGACCTGGTACCGGCGGGGAACGCCGCGGCCCGGGACGGCGGCGCCGCCTCCGCGGTCGCGCCCCCGGGGCGGTACTGGTGCCCGATGCACCCCGAGGTGCACAGCGACGACCCGAACGCGGTCTGCCCGAAGTGCGGCGGGATGAAGCTCGTGCCGCGGGAGCCTTCCGCCTCGGGGACCGCGACCAGGGGCAGGCCGCCCGGCCTCGTGGCGGTGGATCTGTCGCCGGAGCGCGTGCAGCTCATCGGGGTGAAGACCGACCTCGTCGGGGAGCAGGAGATCTCCCCGACCCTCCGCACGGTCGGCATGGTGACCGCCGACGAGGGCTCCATCTCGATCGTCTCGAGCCGCTTCTCGGGCTGGGTCGAGGAGCTGCTCGTCTCGCAGACCGGTGAGCGCGTTCGGAAGGGACAGGTCCTCGCTCGGGTGTACAGCCCGGACCTCTCCACCGCGCAGGTGAACTACCTGAACGCGATCCGCTGGGCTCGCGACCAGGCCGCGCAGTCGGGACAGGCCGCGTCCACGCTCGAGTCCGACGCGAGGGCGCGCCTCACCCTCCTCGGGATCAGCGACCTCGACATCGAGGAGCTCGAGAGGCGGAAGAAGCCGCTCGACGCGGTCAGCATCCGCGCGCCCCGCGACGGCTACGTCGGCAAGCGCACCGCACAGGTGGGTCTCTACGTGACCCCGGGGCAGGAGCTCTTCGAGATCGCCGATCTCGGCACCGTCTGGGTGATCGCCGACGTGTACGAGTCGGAGATCGAGCGCGTCCGGGTCGGCGAGAAGGCCTCGATGAGCCTGCAGGCGATGCCGGGCGAGTCGTTCCCCGGGAGGGTCTCCTTCGTCTATCCGGCGGTGAACCCGACGAGCCGCACGATCCAGGTCCGCCTCGAGTTCAAGAACCCCCAGACGCGCCTGCGACCCGGGATGTTCGCCGACGTGACGCTCGACCTGGGCGCCGTGGCCGGGCTGGTCGTGCCCGCCGACGCCCTCGTCGACACGGGCGAGTCCCAGTACGTCTTCGTCGCGCTCGCCGGGGGGCATTTCGAGCCACGGCCCGTGCGCGTGGGTGCCCGCACTGCCGACCGCGTCCAGATCCTCGGCGGGGTGAAGGCCGGCGAGCGGGTCGTCACCTCCGCGAACTTTCTCATCGACTCGGAGAGCCGCCTGCGGGCGGCCATCCAGGGCTTCGGCGCCGGAAACGAGCCCGACGCGGCCCGGCGCGAGCGCTAGGGGGCGGCCATGGTCTCGCGCGTCATCGAGTTCTGCGCCCGGAACCGCCTGGCCGTCCTCGCGGGCGTCGCCCTGGCGGCGCTCGGCGCCGTCTGGTCCGTGCGCCACGTCCAGCTGGACGCGATTCCGGATCTCACGGACCCCCAGGTCATCGTCTACACGGAGTGGATGGGGCGCAGCCCGACGCTCATCGAGGACCAGGTCACCTACCCCATCGTCTCGTCGCTCGTATCGGCCCCCAAGGTGGTCGACGTCCGCGGCTATTCGATGTTCGGCATGTCCTTCGTCTACGTGATCTTCGAGGAGGGCACCGACATGTACTGGGCGCGCAGCCGCGTCCAGGAGTTCATCGCCGGCATGCGATCCCGCCTGCCGGAGGGCGCCTCGCCGGTGCTCGGCCCGGACGCCACGGGGATCGGGTGGGCCTTCCAGTACACGCTCGTCGACCGCTCCGGACAGACATCCATCGACGAGCTCCGCACGTTCCAGGACTTCACGCTCCGCTACGCGCTCGGGAGCGTTCCCGGCGTTGCGGAGGTGGCGAGCGTCGGCGGCTACCAGAAGCAGTACCAGGTCACCATCGACCCGAATCGCCTGCGCGCCTACAACGTGACCCTCGAGGACGTCATCCGCGCCATCCGCGACTCGAACAGCGACGTCGGAGGCCGTCTCATCGAGCTCTCGGGTCGCGAGTACTACGTGCGCGGGCGCGGCTACATCCAGGACATCGGTGCGCTCGCGAGCACGGCGGTGCGGGCGAGCGGGCCGAGCGGGGTGCCGGTGCTGGTGCGCGACCTCGGCACCGTCCGCTTCGGGCCGGAGATCCGGCGCGGCGCCCTGGAGTGGAACGGCGAGGGGGAGGCGGTCGGTGGCGTAGTCGTCGTTCGCTACGGCGAGAACACGCTCGACGTCATCGGCCGGGTGAAGAAGCGCCTGGACGAGCTCCGGCCCGGATTCCCCGCCGGCGCGACGTACGAGGTGGCCTACGACCGGACGGGTCTCATCAGGCGCTCTCTCGACACCCTGAGGAAGGCGCTCGTCGAGGAGGCCGTCACCGTGGCTGCCGTGATCCTGCTCTTCCTCCTGCACGTGCGATCGGCGCTCCTTCCCATCCTCTCGTTGCCCATCGCGGTCGCCCTGGCGTTCGTCCCCATGTACTTCTTCGACATCCCGGCGACCATCATGAGCCTCGGCGGGATCGCGATCGCCATCGGAGCCACCGTCGACGCCGAGATTGTGATGATCGAGGCTTCGCACAAGAAGCTCGAGCACGCACCGCCCGGAGCGGACCGCCACAAGCTCCTCGCCGAAGCGGCACGCGAGGTCACACCGGCCATCTTCTTCTCCCTGCTCGTCATCGCGGTGAGCTTCCTGCCCGTCTTCACACTGAGCGGCCAGGCAGGCCGGCTGTTCCGGCCCCTCGCCTTCACCAAGACCTTCGTCATGCTGTCGGCGGCGCTGCTCTCCGTCACCTTTGCGCCGGCGCTCCGCGACCTCCTGTTGCGCGGCCGGATCCGGCCCGAGAGCGAGCACCCCGTCTCGCGCGCGATCATCCGCGTGTACCGGCCCTTCGTGTTCGTGGCGCTCCGCTGGCCGAAGACGACCATCGCCATCGGCCTCCTCGCCGTCCTCTCGGCCATCCCGCTCGCGCTGCGACTCGGCTCGGAGTTCATGCCGCCGCTCGACGAGGGCGACCTTCTCTACATGCCCACCACCTTCCCGAACATCTCCATCGAGGAGGCCAAGCGGGCGCTCCAGTACCAGGACCGGGTCCTCCGCTCCTTCCCGGAGGTGGCTTCGGTCTTCGGGAAGGTGGGCCGGGCGGAGACGGCAACGGATCCGGCTCCGATCACGATGGTAGAGACGACGGTGCGGCTCCGCCCGGCTAACGAGTGGCGGCTCGTCGGGCGCTCGCGCTGGTATTCGGGATTCGCTCCGGGCTGGCTCGCAGCCCTGCTCCGCCCCATCTGGCCGGATCGCGGGCGCATCACGACCGAGGAGCTCACCGCGGAGATGAACCGCGCCATGCAGTTCCCCGGGTGGACGAACGCCTACACGATGCCGATCCGCGCACGGGTCGACATGCTCACGACCGGCGTCCGGACGCCCATCGGCATCAAGGTCATGGGGGCCGACGTCGGCGAGATCGAGCGGATGGGGGTGGCGCTCGAGCACCTCGTCGCCGGCGTGCGCGGCACCCGTAGCGTCTACTACGAGCGCAACACGGGTGGCCTCTACCTCGACATCTACCCAAAGCGGGATGCGCTCGCGCGCTACGGGCTGACCGTCGGAGAGGTGCAGCGCACCATCGAGGCGGCGATCGGCGGGTCTCCCGTGACGACCACGGTCGAGGGGCGCAACCGGTTTTCCATCAGCGTCCGCTACCCGCAGGACCTCCGCAACGACCTGGACCAGCTCCGGCGCGTGCTCGTCCCCATACGGCCGGGCGGAGGTGGCGGGGGAAGCATGGGCCGCGCTCCCGCGGACCGCGTGCCGGAGCTCTTGCTCGCCCAGGGGATGGGCGGGATGGGGGGGGCGGGCGGGGGTTCCATCCCCCCGAGGGCCGGCCCGGCCGCTCCACGCGACGAGGGCACCATCTCCGACGCCCCGGCCCTCGACTGGTCGCGGTCGCTGCCTCGCATCGAGCAAGCACCGGTCGGCGGAATGGGGATCCGCCGTTCCGCGCCCGCCGCACCCGCGACCGCCTTTGTCCCGCTCGGCCAGGTGGCAGACATCCGGATCGCGGGCGGGCCGCCCATGCTTCGCGACGAAGGCGGCATGCTCGTCGGCTACGTCTACGTCGACGTCGACCCATCCCGCGACGTCGGCGGCTACGTGAAGGATGCGCGGCGGCACGTCGAGGACGCAATCGCACTGGGAAAGTTCTCGGTGCCACCCGGGTATTTCCTCAAGTGGACCGGCCAGTACGAACTCCTAGAAAAGACGAACCAGCGGCTAAAGATCGTCCTTCCGCTCACGCTGGCCCTGATCGTCCTGCTCCTCCTCTGGCACTTCCGGAACGTCACGGAGGTGCTGATCGTGCTCCTCTCCATCCCTTTTGCGTTGGTCGGGAGCGTATGGCTTCTCTGGCTCCTCCACTACAACCTCTCCACAGCCGTCTGGGTGGGCCTGATCGCGCTCGTGGGGCTCGCTGCCCAGACCGGCATCGTGATGATCGTGTACATCGATCAGGCCTACGAGCGGCGCCGGCGTGCGGGAAAGATCCGCGACCTCGACGACATCATCTGGGCGCACATGGAGGGCACCGTGATGCGCGTGCGCCCCAAGCTCATGACCGTGGGAACGATGCTCGTCGGCCTCCTGCCCCTCCTCTGGGCCACCGGGTCCGGCGCGGACGTGATGAAGCGGATCGCCGCTCCCATGGTCGGCGGCCTCATCACGTCCGCCGGCCTCACCCTGGAGGTCATCCCCGTCATCTACACCTACTGGCGCCAAGAGCAGGTCCTGTGGGAGCGACTTGCCGAGATGGACGCTCGGCGGCTGCGCACGCTGCGGATCTGGCGGAACACGCAGCTGGCCGGCTGGTCACTCATAGCGCTTGCCCTCGTCGCGGCAGGATACGGTGTCGGGGGCGGGCTCCTGCCTGCTGTGTTCGCGGTGGCTGCGATTCTCGTCGGAGCCGGGACGGTCCAGTACTTCCGGGTGCGCCCCGCGGCCAAGCGCCTCGTATGGCCGGGAGTCCCGAGACCTGCGGTGGCGGGACTGACGTGAAGCTTGGAGGCGACCGCGTCCCGGTTGTTCACTTCGTTCGCACAACGTCTTGCCAGCCCCGACCGGCTCGGGTAGCTTCCCGGCCCCGACCCCATCGTCTAGAGGCCCAGGACTCGGCCCTTTCAAGGCCGCAACCAGGGTTCGAATCCCTGTGGGGTCATTACCTAACTACTTGTCCTCACTGGCTTTCGTTCAGGCCAGTGAGTTCTGCTCCCCCATTGCTCCCCGCCTCCAGCGCGGCGATCCCCTCCCGCGGGGCCGCCGAGCTCAAGTGCATGTACCGCTGCGTCGTCTCGAGCGACTCGTGACCGGCGAGCGCCTGGATGGTCAGCATGGGCACGTTCCGCGCGGCGAGCCGCGAGCAGAACGTGTGCCGCAGGATGTGGACCCGGCCACCCCTGCGGAGACCTGCTCGACGTTCGGCGACGTCGAGCGCCCACTTGAGCCACCACTTGTCGACCGGCGTCCCGTCTTCGTGGACCAGCACGCGGTCGCTCCGCAGGTGCCGGTGAGCGACAAGCGCAGACCGAAGCCGAGAGGTCATCGGCACGACCCGCGGCTTGCCACCCTTTGGAAGAGTGACGTGCGACAGGTAGACGGCCCGCTGCACCTTGAGAAGCGACCGACCGTTGTCCACGTCCGTCCACTCGAGCCCCAGGATCTCGCCGAGCCGGAGCCCAGCATCTCCACCGAGTAGCACTGCCAAGTGCGTCCTCGGGTCGAGCTTCTTGGCCGCATCTACGAGGCGCTCGTACTCGCTCTCCTCGTAGAACTCGACCACCGACGGCGAAGCCTTGAGCAGCCGGATGGTGCAGGGGAGAGCGCCGATGACCTTCCACTCCAGCGCCACCTTGAGGAGCTTGTTCAAGACGGTGAGGGTGTTGTTCACGCTCTTCGGCTTCTGCCGGGACAACCTGCCCTTGAGCCGCTGCACCTGCTCGTCATCGATGGCGTCGAGGCGGAGCTCGCCCATCACCGGCTTGAGGTGCAGTCGGAAGAGTCTCTCCCGGGTGTCGATGCTGGACGGCTTCTCCTGGTTCGCCCTCGCGTGTCCCTCCATGAACCTCGGCCAGAATTCGGCGAGCGTTGGCGCCGCCGGCCTCATGCACTTCACTTCTGAGTGGTTTCCATCGGCCACGACCTGGGCTTCACGCAGCTGCCCCCAGCGAAGAGACGCGCTGTACGTGGAGGCGGGCGACTGCACCCGCTCGCGGTACCTCGCGCCGTCTGGAAAGCGTAGGCGGATGTCCACCTCGTAGCCCCTTCGCCCTTTGCGTCTTGCTACCCGTACCGTCATCGGTCCTCCTGACCGACGCCGGCACTCACCGGGGCGAAGTCTACGGGAGTGGACGGACAGCGACTAACCATGACGCCCCATGAGGGCGTCGAGCGCTTCGCGCCTAAACCGGAACTGGCGTCCCCAGCGACGCACGGCCTCCGAGGGCACGCTCGCCCGCTCGATCCTCTTGTAGAGCGCCCGGACGCTCG